>JABAOC010001449.1_pt1 | contig 13116 bp, 11 predicted proteins | sample 7062161 | NCBI WGS metagenome assembly JABAOC01 (sample SAMN14538625, study PRJNA623070) | marine sediment metagenome | biome: marine biome [ENVO:00000428]; feature: marine pelagic biome [ENVO:01000023]; material: deep marine sediment [ENVO:00002113] | place: India: Gulf of Khambhat ... | reverse complement strand
GGTTCAGAGATGGTGTATGAGATCGAGGTGGCGAAAAGCGTCCTCACCGTGCAGATTGCCAATCCTCAGGAGCATGTGGCTTTTGGAGAGGGTGATGAGGTGACCATAACCTTTCAGGAAAAAAGCCTGCACGTTTTACCCTACGAAGAGGCACAATAGGGAAGCCGTCCCGAGAAATTCCTCCATTGCTTTCTCAGTTATTTTCCCCGTGACATAGTCTGGTTAGTGAGACTCTCTTTTCCTCTTTTTTAATCGCTTACTATTGCCTTGCAACTATTTACGGGCAGATGCACCTTCACCTTATCACCTTTACTGAACCTGCCCATTCCCCCTACCTGCACCCTCATCTCGAGCGTATCGCCTGCCCTTATCCGGTAGTCAACCTTGTCTCCAAGATAGGTTGCCTTCTCTATAATACCGTCAAAGACATTATTCCCTGCTCTTTCATCGTCGAGATCGAGAAGCTGGATATCATTAGGTCTAATGAAAACCAAAAGCTCCTCCCCTTTCCTTACACTGTGAAACAATGGGACGATCAGTTGACCGACATCTTCTGACGATACCACTCCCCTCCCCACGCTATCGAAGCCCGTCAGAACACCCTTAATGAAGTTGGCTAGGCCGATGAAGTCGGCTACGAACTTTGTCCTTGGCTCTTCGTATATTTCCTTCGGAGTTCCCACTTGGTGTATACGCCCCTCATTCATTATGGCAATGCTGTTGGACAAAGCCAATGCCTCCTCCTGATCGTGAGTGACGTAAATGGTAGTAATGTTGAGATGAGCTTGTAGGTCCTTTATCTCAAAGCGCATCTGCTCTCTGAGCTTTGCATCAAGGTTGGATAGAGGTTCGTCCATCAAGAGAATTTTCGGTCTGTAGACAAGTGCCCTGGCCAAGCCAATCCTCTGTTGCTGACCCCCGGAGAGCTGCCTCGGATATTGATTTTCCCACCCCTTTAACCTAACCATCTCTATTGCTTCCTCCACTCTCTCCCTCATCTCCTTCTTAGGGATTCCCCTTATCTTTAAGGGGAATTCTGCGTTTTCATAGGCAGTCATATGGGGGAAGAGAGCGAATGCCTGGAAGACCATCCCTAACTCCCGCTGATGGGTGGGAACGGTTGTGACGTCCTCTCCATCTATGAAGACCCTTCCTCCGTCGGGTTCCAGATGTCCAGTGAGGCACCTGAGCAATGTAGTCTTTCCACAGCCGCTCGGTCCCAAAAGGGTCATCAGTTCTCCCCTCTTAACATGAAGGTTGACGTGATCGACGGCAGTGAAATGCCCGAACTTCTTGGTAAGGTTCTTTACCTCTATCACACAGTCTCTGTCTTCTCTTCCCTTTTTCGTCCCACTCACGTTCTACGCCCCCTTGACTCCCCCTATCAGCCTCTCCGGCCTCAGCCACCTTTGCAATACCAAGAGAATGAAAAGGGAGGGTATGAACAATATTACCGAGATGGCACTGGCAACATCGAGGAACCCGTCGCCGATGGATAAGTATGCCTGCACAGGAAGGGTCACCGTATGCGGACCGTAGGTCATAAGGGTTAAGGTGAACTCGCTATAAGAAGCGGTAAATGTGAAGATCATCGAAGACAATATCCCCGGTAGAATGAGTGGTAAAATGACAAGGAAGAAAGTCTTCCGTGCATTCGCCCCACATACCCTCGCGGCTTCCAATAGCCTCTCATCCAGGCCTTCAAAGGTAGTAGATAAGATCAAGATGCTGTAAGGGGCACAGATAGCGACATGGGCAAGCGCAACTCCTAAATGTGTGTCGACAAGATTAATGCTGTAGAAAATCTTAGCGATTCCGAGCGCAAAGGCTATCGGGGGTATTAATCTGGGGAGGAGGAACATCGACAACAGTAACTCTTTCCCTGGGACCCCACGCCTTCCTAAAGCCCACCCTGTCGGTATTCCAATCAGGGTACTGATGAGCACGGCTATGCCGGCAATAAGTAAGCTGTTCGCTAATATCTTGGGTATATTGACGATGCGCCAGCCTAGTTTGAAGGCGTGGAACCCCCAACTCTCTGGCAGCCAATCTGGACCCCAGAGCTTGGCAAAGGCCTTTATGTAGATCATATTATAAGGGCCGAGCATGTACAATAAGAATCCCAGTAGGAACGAGACGATCAAAAACCTCTTAGCGTTGAGCATAGCAATCAGATAATGTTTCAGCCTCATCTCACTGACCAGCCTCCCTCCTGGAAACCCTCATGTATACGGATAGGAAGACGATCTGTATTGCCGCCATGACGACTGCCATGGCACATGCTGCCTCCCACTTCCGAAATACCGCAGCGTAAGTGTATATCCTGGCAGCGATGATGTAGGACCGATAATCCCCTGCGAGGACGAGGGGGATGCTTAAGGCCCCGAAGCAGAGGATAAATGTAATCACGGATCCAGCTATTATTCCCGGAAGGGTAAGGGGAAACAATATATATCGAAAAACCTGCCATCGGTTTGCTCCTGACACCGCGGCTGCCTCCTCCACACTCCTATCTATGGATTCTATTGCGGATAGTGAGGTTAAGCAGGTGTACGGGAAAAATAACCACGTGTAGAAGAGGATTAAACCATGGATGGTGAAGTTGAACCTCATTGGCTCCTCTACAAAAGGAACGACCCTCGTCAAAAACAGGTTAAACCAACCCCACTTGTCCCAGAAGAGGTAAAGACCGAGGGCACTGATCAGGGCAGGTATCATGAGAGGGGCGAGGATTAGCAATCTGAAGAACCTATTGCCCCTTATCCTCTCCCTCAGAATGAGAATGAGGGGAAGGCTCAGCAGGATTGAGAGGATAGTGGCGGAGAGTGCTAGAAAGAATGTTAAACCAATTGTCCGAAGTCCATCACTTCTAGTAAGGAAGTTAACGTAATTGATCAAAGTCAAACTTCCACTCGTGCCCTCTGGAGAGAGGCTGGTCCATACGGTAATCAATAACGGATAGAGGAAGAGGCCGAGGAATGCCAGGAAACCCGGGGAGAGCATTAAAAGGGTTAATAACGCCCGCCTATCTCGGAAGAAATAAGGGAAACCCTTCATCCACGCAGCCCTCAAAATGGAACAAGAAGGGGCAGGTATATCAATAATCCCATACCCACCCCTTCTCGTTTTCGGAAGTTCAATCCCCCTCCCTACGACTTAAGATACTACTTCACCACGTCCATGCCACTCTCTTTGATCCATCCGTACCCCTGGCTGCTCTCCAGTGGCTTTCTGTTGAGATCCTCCATCCTCGGTACATGCGCCCATACCGCTGCCGGCACGATATCCCAGATCTCTGTCCCCGGGTATTCCCACATCGTTGTGAACATCGTAAGTTGGACATGATCAGAAAGGAGCCAGTTGACAAACTCGAAAGCCGCCGGTTTGTACTCATCCGGGATATAGCCGGGCACAACAAGGAGGGTATTTCCGCCGTATATCCCCTCGCTGGCGTAGGATGCCGCGGTCGTTTTAGGCAACCTCCCCCTGTCTCTGGACCAGAGGCAGTAGTCAATCGCGTACTCAGTGATCCATGCATCCTCCTTCATGAACTGCTCGAAGAGGATGGGCGGCTCACTTGCCAACGGTTTGTACAGAGCCTTTGAAAACTCCTTGAACTTCGCTATGGCGTTATTCCACTCCGGTGACTTGGAGATCTCGCCAAATGCCTTACTCCAGTCCACACCGAAGGCTCTCAGGAAATCGTACATGAAGATCCTTCCCCCGCCGGATTTTGCATCAGTCCTGATCATCCCGATGTGGCCGCGCCACTCATCCTTCCGCTCAAAGAACTCCTTGAAGGAAGTTGGCGGGTTTTTTATGAACTTCTTGTTGTAGATGAAACCAAACTGGTCCCGCCAGAACTGGAGCCCTTTGCCCTGGGTATGGGTTCCGAGAACCGTTGCAAGATCCGCAAGAGGAACCTTCGTAGCACTAGGAACAGCTGGATTCGGCAGTAATATCTCCATTGGTATCTTGGCTTCCAGGGCTCCAACAAAACTATCCGGCTTGAACAAAATCACGTGTAGGTCACCACCCCCAGGCTTCCAGGCCTTTAACCTCTCAATCATCTCCGCCCCCCTGGAGACGACATACTCTACCTTAAAGGGAAGGATTCTATTGGCCTGTGGGATGGTCCACGTTTTGTGGAATTCCTGGAAGTTAGCTCCTCCCGCGGTATCCACCCAGACAATCTTTGCCGGAAATTCGGGTTCCGCCGCTACCTCCATGAGCGATAAACCCAAAACCACTACCAATATTAAACTTAACCTAATAGTCCATTTCCCCATAATCATATACCTCCTTTCGTTTACGTCTTTTCGAGTATTAATCCTCCACTAAATATCCTTAAGTCAGTCCCCCCTTACCACCCCCCTTCATTCTTTACACCGGTTTGTAAAACCCAGTTTAGATATGTCACTTACTGATTGTCAAGGCCATTATCTATTGCTCCCCAGCATGTCCAAATTTCGAGAATCTCAAATATCAAGCCCCTTGACATTTCAGCAAGATTTAGGTAATAATTAATTGTTAAAATAGATATTTGTCGTAATTATTTCGAAAAATAAATGATCTCTTCTGAAGATTCCTCCGATCCTCATCTTAACCCTCCCAAACACTTACTCTTAACCCCTCCAAACAGAAGGAATTTACCGTTTGTCCTAAAACGAGGATTTAAAGAATGGAAGTCAGGGGAAATGTTCTCGTTGGAGAGGCAGGAGGTCCAACGGCTGTTATAGACTCGAGCCTTTATGGACTTCTCAATGAAGCGAAGAACCACAATGAAATTGAAGAGATATTCGGGGCCCTCTATGGAATCGATGGAATCCTCAAAGGGAAGATAATCGACCTGAGGAAGGAGGATGATCGAACACTCCGGGCTCTCCGTTGGACTCCAGGGGCTGCTCTTGGCGGATGTCGCACCCGATTGAGGTCGGACGACCCTCATGACCGGGATGTGAAACGTATCCTAACCTTCCTTAAAGAAAACCGGGTCCGATTCTTCTTCTATATTGGCGGAAACGATTCCATGGATACGGCGCGGAAGATCGAAACCGCGGCAAAGAAGGTTGGATACGAACTGACTGTCCTTGGAATCCCGAAAACTGTGGACAACGACCTTGCCGTTACCCACCACTCTCCCGGATATGGGAGCGCGGCCAAGTACCTTGCCGCATCGGTGCGGGAGGCAGGCTTGCACAGTGAAGCCATGCAAGGAGCAGAGCCTGTGACTATCCTCGTTACAGTTGGTCGTAATACCGGCTGGCTGGCTGGATCCTGCGCCCTGGCGAGGATGAAGGATTCCGATGCACCCCACCTCGTTTACTTCCCCGAAATCTCTCTCTCCGAAGAAAAATTACTAACGGATGTCGAGAGGGTTTATCGACGGCTTGGCAGGGTTTTTATCGCCACCGGCGAGGGTTTGAAGGATAAAAGGGGAAATTACATTACCGCCAATCGGGGCTGGTTTGCAACGGATGGGTTCGGACACCCCGAGCTTGGGGGCGTTGCTGACTGGATGAAACAGTTGCTCGAGCGAGAACTGAAGTTACGGACACGGGTGATAAGGCCGGATATCTGCCAGCAGAGTGCTGCACACTTTGCATCCCTCATCGATCAAGAGGAAGCCATAATGGTAGGGCATATGGCGGTTCGCTACGCCGTGGATGGAAAGAGTGGCTCTATGGTAACCCTTGATGCCTCCTCAGGGGGGGGATATCGCTCCACAACTGGACTTGCCCCCCTTTCTGCCGTGGCAAATAGAGAGCGAACGGTGCAGAAGGAATGGATCAACGGGGAGGGGAACTTTCCAACGACCAATCTAATCGATTACGTTCGTCCCCTGATCAGGGGTGAGGTGAAGGTCCCCTTCAAGGATGGACTTCCCACTTTCGCAAGGCTAAAAAAAGTTCCTGTTAGATAAAGAGGTGCCCTTTATATGATTATCAGCTCTCAAACAAAGGCTCACTCGATGATCTTACCGGGAACCATTCAAGATTCTCTCTTTTCTTTAACTCAACTTGATTAGCACAACAATTCGCTGAAGCATCCCCTCAACATCTAGCCCTACTCAATGGTATATAACCGCCTCACTGGCCTCGCTGCTTTTAAAAACACTGACGGGGCAAATGCGTCCCCCGAATATCTCAGTCTAAGAATAAATCCCCATTTTCCTTGAATTTGTAGTGTAATAGATTACACTCACCCTTAATACTGATACAAGGAGATAATTCCCCATGTACGACATTGTTTTTCTCGGGCACTACACCAAAGATACCATTGTTTCCGAAAGCGGTACCCGCATTGTAGACGGAGGGGCCGTCTTTTATGGGGCCAATGTAGCAGCCCGGATGGGATTGAAAACCGCTGTGGTCACCCGGCTTGCTCGGGAGGACTTTAGGGTGGTCCAGGCAGTGGAAAAGCTGGGCGTACGGGTATTTGCCAAAGAAACGCCCAAGTCCACCTGCCTACGCCTGGAATACCCATCCTCCAATTTGGACGAACGGGTCATCCGCGTGGCCAGTAATGCGGGCCCCTTCACACCTGAGGAAGTGGAACATATTGAAACCCGTGCCGTCGTCATAGGCGGCTCCATGCGGGGCGAAATCAGCCTGGAGGTAATGGAAGAACTCGCTCAAAAGACAGGTAGGATCGCCGCAGATGCCCAGAGTTTCGTGCGCATCGATCAGGAAGGTACCCTCGTTTCCGTGGAGTGGCCCGAGAAACAGGTAGTTCTGGCTTTGCTCCACGTCCTCAAAGCCGATGCAGTGGAAGCGGAGTTGCTCACCGGCTCCACCGATATCCGGGCGGCGGCCAAAATACTGTACGAGCTCGGCCCCCAGGAAATTGTGCTCACGCACCGTGATGGGGTACTGGTTTATGACGGGGATCGATTCCATGAGGCGGGCTTTTTCCCCAAAGAACTCGTGGGACGAAGCGGCCGCGGGGATACGTGCATCGCTTCTTATATGGCCAGCAGGCTGAATGCTTCGCCCGCTGAGGCAACCATCTGGGCGGCGGCAGTGACCAGCCTCAAGATGGAGGCTGAAGGGCCTTTTCGCCGAGATATCGGCGAGGTGGAACGGTTAATCGAGGATAAATATTGAGTACGCTGGAAAATTTCCAATTGACAAATGAATGTTGCTGAATTACGATTGGTCTGGTTGGGATTCTCTCAATAACTCTCATAAGCAAAGGAGGGGGAAGACATGAAAAGGAAACTATGTATTCTGGGTATTCTGTTTTTGTTCATTGCTTCGGCAGGTATAGTCAAAGCCGCTGACCTTGTAATCTATGCGGCTCTTGACTACAAGACGCCAAGAGAGATCATCAAGGTGTTTGAGAAACAGACGGGCTTGAAGGTGGAACTTGCCCTTCAGATTGAACAAGCAGGTACCGTGGCCTCCAGGATCAAGACAGAGGCAAAGAATCCGCGGGCTGATGTTTTTATTGGGGGAAATTCGAACATCCATGCCAGCCTTGCGTCGGGAGGATTCCTTCAGAAATATAGCTCACCTATGGTAAAGGAGGCAGGGATAGACCCGAAGTTTATGGATCCTCACGGTTATTGGTCGGGTTGGTATCTCGGGGCGATGTGCATCCTTTACAACACGAAGAGGTTTCAGGAAGAGATTGCCCCAAAGGGTGTTAAACCACCTTCTTCATGGGATGATCTCTTAAACTCCGTCTATAAGGGTGAGGTGATCACCTCAAATCCCGCTACGACGGGAAGTGCGGTCATTATCACGGCCACTCAGATTTTCAGATTGGGCGGTGTGGATGCGGGCTTCAAATACATAGCCAACCTCAACAAAAACGTACGCCAGTACACCCGTGGGGCGAATGGATCCATTGATCTGGTATCAAGGGGAGAGGCCATCGTTGGTACAGCGTGGGGGCATGATACCATTGCCAGGAAAACACGGGAGAACCTCCCAATAACAATTGTATTTCCGAAAGATGACGGTTACGAAATTGGAGCGGCATCCATTATTAAAGGTTCTAAGCACCTTGCAGCAGCAGAAAAGTTCATCGATTTTCTCCTTACCCCGGCTCCCGGGGAGATTAATGCAAGGATTGGGCTCAGGTACCCGGTGAGAAAGGGCGTTGCCCTCCCCGCTGGAGTTCCTCCTTTTGAAAGCCTTAGCTTCGTAAACTATGACAATGAAACGGTGGTAAAGAACCTCGAGGCATGGAAGAAAAGGTGGTCTGAGATCACGGGACATTGATATTTCCCAAAATCTTTAAGGATCCTGACCGTTAGGAAAATCACCCTAGGCTAGGTCGAGCTGCGATGTTCGGCCTAGCCAATCTTTCTTCTGCTCAGATATTCCCTCTCAATAGAAAAGATGAATAATATAGCAACAACTGGGAAAGACCCATGCCATGCCCAATTATGCACGATGGATGGGAAACCAAACCGAAATTACACGTAAGGAATAGTAATGGGTAAGATTCTTAAGGAACCTCTTTTATGTATTACGCTGTTCGTGGTACTTTCCGCTCTGGGATTCTTTGTCCTCTATCCCATGGTGAGTGTTTTTACCTATCCTTCCATTACTGATTTTCTCAGTATCCCGAAGAATGCCCGATACGTAAGGGCCATTTACAATACTTTTCTTATGGTTTTGTTATCCACATCTTCAGCGGTTACCGTCGGTTTCCTCTTCGCCTATACCTTTGCGAGAGCCGATGTGCCCCTGAAAAGAGTCTTTAGGATAATAGCCCTTCTTCCCTTGTTTTCACCTCCATTCATGATCGCTTTCAGTTACATCTTGATGTTCGGAAGGAATGGTTTGATCAGCTATACCTTGTTGGGACATCGTTACGATATCATAGGATGGCACGGATTATGGCTGTCGGAAACCATCGCCTTTTTCCCCATGGCCGCCCTCATCATGGAAGGGGTGCTTCAATCCATATCGCCAAGCCTTGAGTATGCCGGGAGAAACCTCGGCGCAACGGGATGGAAACTTTTCCGCACCATTACACTCCCTCTGGCCAGACCCGGTGTAGCCGGGGCAGCCCTCCTCGTAGCGATATACGTCCTGGCGGATTTTGGTAACCCGATCATGATCGCGGGAAATTTTGTCGTCCTTCCTACGGAGGCGTGGTCCAGAGTGAGCGGCTGGGGGGATGTAAGCGGAGCAGCGGTCCTCACTTCAATACTCCTTTTACCGGCCTTCTTCTTTTTCCTCTTTCAGAGATACTGGGTAGGGAGAAGGGAGTATACCACCATAACCGGTAAGGTTACCCTCGTGGATATGCCGCCGACTAAGTGGTATGTAAGATGGTCTCTTTTTAGCTTTTGCACGGTTGTTTCGATCCTCATCCTCTGCATCTTTTTTGGTCTCATTGCCGGAGCATTTACCAAGGGATGGGGATTTGATTACAGCCCCACCCTGAAACACTGGGAACACATCTTTTCCTTCTCCAGACCCCTTACCAACAGCATATATTTCGCCCTTATCGCAGCCCTGGTAAGCTCGAGTTTTGCTATGGTGAGCGCATACCTCGTAACCAGAAAGGAGTTCATAGCAAAGAAAGTGTTGGATTTCGTGGCTATCCTCCCTGCAGCCATCCCCGGGGTCTTCTTTGGGATAGGCTATTCCCTTTCCTTCAATGTCCCCCCTTTCGATCTCTACGGTACCTCTCTTATCATCATATTCAGTATGATTTTCTGGAATATTCCCATGGGATACCAGACCGCCTACGGGGGATTTCTACAGATTTCCGCTTCCTTAGGGGAAGCTGCCTCAAATCTCGGTGCACGGAGTTTAAGGATTTTCTGGGATATAGAATTACCTCTCCTGAAATCCGCATATATTTCGGCCTTTATCGTATCGTTCATCCGGGCTGTAACGACTCTCAGCGTGATTATCTTTCTGGTTACATCGACAAATATTGTCGCAACCTTTCGAATTCTCAACCTGGTAAACGACGGATTCCTCGGTCAGGGGGCAACCTTAACAACTGCCCTTTTAATCCTGACCTTCCTAATCTTGGGTTGTGCGAGATTCCTCTTTGGGAGAAAGATTGAACTGTTCAGAATTTAGGGAGGGACTTCTCTCTATGCCAGATATTCACATAAGAATACAGAACTTAACGAAAAAATTCGGTAATGTAGTCGCGGTAGACAATGTATCGCTGGAGATTGAAAGGGGAAGCTTCACGACCCTCCTAGGTCCCAGTGGCTGTGGGAAAACGACAACTCTTCGTCTCATTGCGGGCTTGTACAATGTCGAACAGGGGGAAATCTTCTTTGGAGATAGATGTGTCAACGATGTCCCCTCCCATCAGCGTAACGCCACTATGGTCTTCCAGGACTACGCTCTATTCCCCCACATGACCATTTTCGAAAACGTCTCGTATGGACTGAAACTCATAAAATTGCCGGCAAAGGAAATAGAGGAAAGGGTTGAAAAAACCCTGAGATTTCTCGGATTAGAGGAATTGGGAGATCGAACTCCCGGCATGATAAGTGGCGGTCAGCAACAACGTGCAGCACTGGCACGGTCTCTGATTATGGAACCAGAGGTATTACTGCTAGATGAGCCCCTCTCCAACCTGGATGCGAAATTGAGGGTGAATATCCGGGCAGAACTCCGTCAAATCCAGAAAAACCTAGGTATTACTACTACTTACGTGACCCATGATCAGGAGGAGGCCCTTGCAATTTCCGACTCCATAGCCGTCATGGACAAGGGAAGGGTGGTTCAGTTCGGGACTCCCTGGGAAATTTACTACAGACCCAAGAGCACCTTTGTCGCGGATTTTGTCGGGGTAGCCAATTTTGTCCACGGAAAGGTATCACGGGTCACACCGAAAGACATCCTCATAGATATCGGGGACCAGATTCTCAAACTGGATGCCCATGATTACAGGGTTTCTCCGGATCAAGGAGTCGTATTAAATATTCGCCCGGAAACAATTCCCATGTCCAAGCAACCCCCTGACTTCGAATCCAATGTTCTCAAGGGAGAAATTCAAACGCATACCTTTGTTGGGCAGTTTATCCGGTACTGGGTTACCTGTGGTAAGTGGGAATTTATCGTGGATCTCCATGATCCGAGCACGGTGGGAATTCTGGATGGGAACGTCTACCTTCAGTTACCCCCCTCGAAACTCCATTTGCTTCCAGAAGAAGGAGAGAGCATTTCCCCCTGACCGGCAAGTGCCCCGCAAGCCCCGCCTTGTAGGCGGGGCCAAGGGGCACAATCAAAAATGAGATTTCATTTCCGGGAAGCCCCGCCCTGTGGGCGGATAGCTTCACAATACATCCCTAAATATCTACCTTAACAGGCCGGTTTTTCTCAAAAGATTTCTTGGCCGCCATCGCCATGAGAACAGAGATCCTCCCATCCATTCCTCCTACTGGAGGTGTTTTATCGTTCTTTACTGCATCGATAAACTCACGCATCTCCTGGATGTAGGATTCCCTATATCTCTCAATGAAGAAATAATGTGGTTTCTCTGTGTGGATTCCCTGATCATCACTGATGGCAACCTGATCAGGAGTCTCATTGAAGGCAGTGGCGCATCCCTCAGATCCAAGGATCTCCACCCTCTGGTCGTAACCATAAACAGCTTTCCTGCTATTATCGATGCTCCCCATAGCACCATTTCTGAACTTTAGAGTAATTATGGCGGTGTCGATATCTCCTAAGTCTCCGATTTTTGCATCAACAAGCACATGGCCAGTTGCAAAGATCTCGCTAACCTCATCTCCAAGAAGATAGCGCGCCATATCAAAATCATGAATTGTCATATCGAGGAAGATCCCCCCAGAGGCCTTGATATACTCATAGGAAGGGGGAACAGGATCTCTACTGGTTATCCGTAAGAGATGTGGCTTGCCTATGTTTCCTGAACTAACGAGCTCTCTAATCTTTTTGAAATTCGGATCAAATCTCCGGTTGAAGCCCACCTGAAACTTAACTCCAGCATTATCCACTTCCTGAAGGGCTTCATCAATCTGTGAGAGATCCAGGGCTATTGGTTTTTCGCAGAATATATGTTTTCCACTCCTGGCAGCCCCCTTAATTATCTCGGCATGGGTATCGGTGGAAGAGGATATGACGACCGCATCAATGTCGTTTCTTTCCAGAATTTTCCTGTAATCCTCATAAACAGTATCTACTCTGAACTCCTCTGCGCAGCTTTTTGCTGCATTAAGATTAACATCTGAGACGCACAATAGATCTACCTCGGGCAATCTGAAAGACAAGCTCTCAGCATGGATGAAGCCGATCCTCCCGGTTCCTATGAGACCAATCCTCACTTTGTCATTTCCTGAACTTCCCATTTTACTCTCCTTTTGCCCTTCCCGGGGAAAAGACCACAAACATTTTCAAAAAGCATATTAAGAGGAAGAAAACCAACTGTCAACCAAACGAATTTTTTTGAGAAGGTTCCATCTTTGATAGCGCTCCTTGAGCCGAATTAACTTTAATTCCAGAATTCCCTCTCTTGAAAAGTTCGGTATTCATTCCTACAATACTGGTGAAGAAGCTAAAAATTGGTTACCGAAGAGGCTTACTGTTAATCGGCGAGAGACGTCGCAGAGAAAATCTTCCCAATAGGAGGAGGGACACATGAAACCGTGTATGAATGAATATTCCATCATGCAGTGCGATATCGAGGAATTCATCGAGGTGTGCGCTCAGGTAGGGTTTAGGGAATTGGAGTTGAGAGACTCAAAGGTAGAAGCGTATCTGGTGGATCATTCGTACGAGGACCTGAGGGCTTTGCTGAGAAAACATGATATTCATGTAGCCACCTTGAATTCTCTAGAGTACTTCTCCCTGGTCCCCGAAGAGAACTTCGATTTCATGCTGAAAAAAGCCGAGTACATGATGACGCTCTGCCAATTGATCGACTGTGATACCCTCGTTTCGGTTCCGAGCAAAAACCCCCATCACGTACCGTTATCAGAGATCAAGCCGAGAACCGTCGAGAGATTACAGGGACTGGCTGATTTGGGGAACCGCTATGGCGTAGAGGTTCTTTTTGAGCCGATAGGCTTTGATTTCTTTTCCATACGGAAGCATCTTGATGGTCTCGACATCGTCAAGGAAATCAAGAATCAAGAGGTAGGTCTGCTCATCGACACCTTCC
>JABAOC010013658.1_pt1 | contig 13133 bp, 14 predicted proteins | sample 7062161 | NCBI WGS metagenome assembly JABAOC01 (sample SAMN14538625, study PRJNA623070) | marine sediment metagenome | biome: marine biome [ENVO:00000428]; feature: marine pelagic biome [ENVO:01000023]; material: deep marine sediment [ENVO:00002113] | place: India: Gulf of Khambhat ... | reverse complement strand
GTGGTTGTATCGATTGGATGGAGACGCGAAGGGAAACCGAACCACGATTTTGTGTCGTATTGCGTTCTTTACGACCGTATACGACAGCTCAAGAACAGCCCCGAAGCTGTCCCAGCGAAGCGGAGCAATAATATTGTCTTTTACTTGATAGTGCAACCCTCCTAAGCCCACACCGATTTGTTGTTTTGGCTCCGAAACAAGAGGATCGCTTTGTGCCGCAGTCATCGTCATAAGCAAGATCGCTATAATAACTATGATCCATTTTTTTTTCATAGTTTCCTCTTTGTTATTTTGTCGAATTACTCAATAGATTATTAAATTTAAAAGCTGAGCGACATCCAGCGTTACCTTCCGACATTCTGTGGCGTGAGTCCCTGGTTCAGCAAAGGCTACGTGCATGAGCATTTTATCAGGCTCAAATACCACTGCATGCTGAATAAGCAAACTCTCACTTGATGGAACCTGCCCCAGTATCTCCCATGCTTTTTCAACGGTCAACGACGGATTGTCCCCGGAGATGATACCACCCAAATAGTTTTTTATTAAAGAATATCGATTGGACGCTGAGGGCTCCAGACGCTCGTAGAATTGATTCGTCTGGATCATGTAAGGAAAACCGCTATCGGGCTGGCGTACGGTGAAGCCGTGCCCTGTGGCCAAATCGCCATCAATCTCAAACACGGCTGAACACCCCCCTTGGTCGGAGGGCCATGACATCAGAATCGCCTCTCCGCCGTTGGTATACAAATCCTGTAATACAGCGGAAACGTCCTCAACTACGGATGCAGCTCTGGCCGATTCTAAGAGCTTGCGCTGGAGCAAGGTTTCCGGACAAAAGCCTTCAGTTGCGGAGGTTTCCCGGATCAGATTCACTTCCTGAGTGGCAAACGTCACCCCTTCGCTGTTCATTGCCGTCTCACAGTTGAGCGCGCCAGGCAAGGCGACACTAATCCAAGATAGTGCTTCACTCTCAGGTGGGGACTTACGTACGATGAAAATATATCTGCCCGTGTTTATTTCATCATCAGGATGATCATAGTTACGTCCGGTTATCGTACCTCCTCCCGCAGTTACTATATCCCAGGCGCTAAAAGAGGTACAGTGAGTGCTCAGGAGGTGATCGATATTATCGACACAAGTCGAAGCGATCACATCGTTGAGAGTGAGGGTGCGGTCGATAGCAGTCACAAACACAGCTCCACCGGCACGTGCTTCCATCCCGGCTAAGAATCCTTTCATTTCCTGCAGATATTCTTCGGGAACCGTGTACTTGTCGATATTGGGAAGCATAAAAGTCTCCATAAATTCAACAAGGCCCTCCTCCTGGTTTAATTGTTTTTCCAGGTACTCGATGACCTCGGGTGCGTACAGGTAACCGTGGGCATATCCCTGTTCGTAGTTGGTCCCCCACAGGGTCAACAAGGGGATGCCTTCGATCTCGGTCAGCTCGCCGTTGACATTCTCGGTAATCGGCAACCAGTTATTGATCGGATTCTCCGGTTCCGTTGGGTTATCCTTGTCGCATGCGAAGAAAATAAACAAAACAGGCAAAAACAAACAAATACTGTTGAAAAGTTTGTGGAATCGGTACATAGTATAACTCCTTTTTTATAAAGTTTATCTCTCCTTTACGATTAGCGAAACGCAATAACAATGCCATTATGTTCAATATGGTTTAACCATATAATTTACTGAATGTTATATAATCCATGAATTAGTATCAAAAGTGATAAAAATGCGGAAATTAAATGAAGTGCGGAACTTTTCCGCATTTTACCTAATATTAGCATTCTATTTAAGTTTAAATCGATAATGAAGGATTTTCCCTTTTTGACTTGATTTTTTTCTATATTTTATTATCTTTAAATAAATAACTACTGAGGAGAATAGTATGAATATTGAAAAAAACTGGCTTAATTGGGTATTGCTCTTCCCGAAACTCCAAAACCTGAAGGATATTTTTTCCATAATTCTAATCTGAAAAGGTCTGGTTTTATCAATTTGGATTTTACGAGAAATATGATGAAGGATACAGAAATAACGATACCTATCAGACTCCTTCAGCTCCAAATCACCCCGCTTAAAATATCCGATCCCCTTGCTTTACATAAAAATAGTGTGGTCTTCATTTCAGTTCCGCTCACGTTAATACCAAAAAGTGATCCTTGTGTCCAGTTCAAGGCTAAATGGAACTCGACTGGCATCCAAACAGAACACGTTAAAAGGTATAAGGAAAATCAGTAGGAAATTTATACATACCAATATAAATCCTTTGGCAAAATTTTATATATATAATCTTACCGCTAAAGAAGATAATCTCAAGAAAATAAAGTACAACAAAAAATATGTTGACTTTTTAAATATATCTTTTATATTACAAAAAATAAAAAAATAGGATGATTAATGTGACGACGCCTCTTGTTCATTAACTTTTTCCTGAACCAGAGCCGGATCCTGTTTTGAAAAGTTAGCTCAAAAGATTCTGAAAATTATTTACAATATTTTTACCCCTTTGTTTTTTTATAATCTACAAATTAATAAATAATTATCTAAAATTAAAAATATATTTTGAGCCGTATAAACTATGGGTTATGTGTAAAAATAAAAGGATCAATTATTGAATCAAAAATCATATTACAAATAATATAATTATAAAGCCGAACCATTAATTCTATTATTGTTCAGGTCGAAAAGCCTTTGCCCTACACATCCAAATTAATTTACTATTTGATTTTTATCAAAATATGATCTACAAAAGTTATGTATTATAATATGTTAAGAAACGTAAACAGTTTAATAATTCTTTTCTTACTCCTATGTCATTGTAATAAAGATAATTCCATTACTAGATTCATCAATCAATCTCCAACTTGCCAAATTATAAATCCCCTTAGCAATTCATCTTACTTTCAAAATGATTCGATAAATGTAACAGTTGAAGCTCGGGATGAAGATGATGGTGTCTATTCAGTTAAGTTTTTTATTGATGATGATTTAATAGCTGAAGATTTCGAGCAGCCTTATGAAAATACATTCCTTACGGAAAATTTGACTATTGGGGAACATATTATAAAAGCAATTGCAACTGACAGATCAAAAGCTGAGTGTGGTGATTATATAAATATTAGAATTTTATATACCTATGAAATGCCTGAACAACTGAATGATGGATGGGCAATATCATCTCTTTATGAAGAAGGAATTGATACCTTAAAAATCAGTGAGCTGATATATGAAATCTATTGTGAATATAGTTTTATGCATAGCATTATCCTGGTAAAAAACGGAAAAATGATTTTCGAGGAATATTTCAATGGATATTCAAAGTACAGCAGACATCATTTACAATCAGCGACAAAAAGTTTTGCGTCAGCATTAATTGGAATAGCTATTGATAAAGGATATATTAATGGGGTTGAGACTCCATTGTTCAGTTTTTTCCCGGAGTACAGTCATTTGAACGATTCATTAAAGAGTAAAATTAATTTACATCATGTACTCTCAATGACTGCAGGATTTCAATGGAATGAGCATCATGTTCCTTACTCTTCCCCATCCAATGATAATCACATAGGTCATATTACGAATTATATAAGGCATGTTCTCAGTAAACCTGTTGTTAGTGAACCCGGGACCTCATTTTATTATAATAGCGGATGTTCGGTTCTTTTAGGCGGAATTATAGAGTATGCTACTAAAATGAGAGTTGAGTTTTTTGCCAATCAGGAGCTTTTTACTCCTCTTGGTATCACTAATGTTCATTGGAATAAATTAACTAGAACAAATAATTTGGCCGGTTTACATGGAATGCTATATATGAGAACGCGAGATATGGCAAAATTCGGCCAACTGTTTCTCAATGGTGGAGAATGGAATGGTGTAAAAATTATTTCTCAGGATTGGATTATAGAATCAACAAAATCGCACATAACAAAACCAGCCGGGTATAAACCCACTCAATATGGCTATCAGTGGCATGTAGGAGAATTTTTTTCTAATCCAGGAATGCCTAATGAAAAATCTTATCAAACTTATTGTGCATTAGGTGGTGGTGGGCAATTTATTATTGTAGTACCGGAATCGGAGATGGTTATAGTCACAACCGCAAATCCAAATTCAAATAAAGGAGATCTTGGAAACCAGGATTGGGTGGTTGTGCAATTAGTAGAAAAATATATTCTTTCATCAATTTTATGAAAATTTACTGATATATATTTAATTATTAGAAAGGATTAGTTTTAACTAACACATAACCCTTCAATCAACCTGACCGCCTAATCGCAATGGTTTTTTGTAGTTCGGAGGAGAAAAAGATAATAGGTAGAAAAAATTCAAATGAATGATCTCGAGCTAAAATACAACAGATGGTCAATTAAAGATCAAAGGAGAAGTGATAGAATTCAGTTATTATTAGCATCATTTTCCTTTTTTATGGGCTATGTAGATTCAATAAAAGATTATCATGGATTATTGTTACTAATACCTGTATCGACACTCATTCTATCGGTCGTCAATATCATCATTGTGATTAGATACGCTTGGTTCGAACAGAAATATGGGTATAAATTGGAAACAACAATATTTAGAATAAATGGTATAATGATGCTGATAACTGCTCTGAGTTTTGAGTTCATTGGTGAACATAATGTACAATATGTCTATTATCTTATTTCAATAATATATTTTGTCATATTACCAAATGTGGTTATTAAAAAGAGAACAAAAATGAAAATGAGATTTTTGCCAGAAAAGATTGTTGTTATGCGATCATTTCTAAGGCCAATAGAATATTTATGGAATGATATCGAGGTGATAAGTCAAAAGAAAGAGTTACTGAAAATAGAGAGGAAAAATAAATGGAAAATCAAAAAACACTATTTGATTTTTGATAAAGATACAGAAAAGTCAGAATTATCAGAGTTATTACAAACAAAGCAAAACGAATTTGGCTTTTCATTAGAATATTTGTAACATCCAGGAGTAAATTGATTATCGCAAAGCTACCACATAACAATCGGCTGTACCCGACCGAAACTCGGAGATTTTTCGGCGCTTTGATAATTGGTTTTGTAGGAAGTTAGGCTCTTCGCCTGAAGACAGTGCGTTTTGTTTCGGCGGGTGAGTATGGGTTAGGTGTTAATATAGTGCAAATTAAATTGAAATATTTATTAATTATGAAATATTTAAAGACATTATTATTAGTAGTAGTAATTTTATTATTTATAAATTTATTACAGGCGTCAGATAATAATTCGAAAGCTCAGGCAACAAAAGTCATTTTATTGGGAACAGGAAATCCGAATCCAGATCCAGCACATTCTGGATGCTCTGTGGCAATTGTTGTAAACGATACTCCATACATTATCGATTTTGGCCCAGGTTTAATTAGAAAGGCAGCTGCTTTGTCGCCTCGTTACGGCGGTAACATAAAGGCTTTAGATGTTATGAATCTTAAGACGGCATTCCTTACCCACTTGCATTCAGATCATACAACAGGCTACCCTGATTTAATTTTAACACCATGGGTCATGGGGAGGGAAGAACCTCTTGAAGTTTTTGGTCCTGAAGGAATAATAAATATGACTAAAAATATTTTAGATGCATATCAAGAGGATATTAGATATAGATTATACGGCGATGAGCCTGCGAATAATCAAGGATGGCGAGTGAACGCACATGAAATTAAAGAAGGTTTAATATATAACGACAAAAATGTAAAAGTAGAAGCATTTTTAGTTAAACATGGTAGTTGGCCCAATGCATACGGTTTTAGATTCACAACTCCTGACAAAATAATCCTCATTTCAGGCGATACAGCACCATGCGAAAATATAATAAAATATGGTAAAGATGCAGATATTCTTATTCACGAAGTATACTATCAAAAAGGATTTGATAAAAAAAGTGAATTCTGGAAAAAATATCATTCCCAGCACCATACTTCTACTCATGAACTGGCAGAAATTGCACAAAAGATAAATCCTGGTTTAATAATATTGTATCATATTCTTTTTTGGGGAGGAAAGGAGGAAGATATCTTAAAAGAAATTTCAATAGATTATAAAGGAAAAGTAGTGTTAGGGCGAGATTTGGCAATTTATTAATTTAAAACACCTAACGAAATGCTGCAACCGACTGAAACCACTCTGTGCGACTTGAGTTGGACAGAGTATTGTTCATAATTCATTAAATTTTTGATGATCAGGTGCGCTGTAGGTTCAGCGGCTGAGCATTCATGTCACAAATTTAATTCAAAAGATAAAAACCCCCAAACATACAACTGGCGGTTTTTTATTTTAATACAACCTACTATTAAAATAATCAAAAGTTCACCTTTGTACCAAAAGGTGAACTATGATTTTGCTATTAATTTTAGTGGTCAATATTAAAACGACACAAAAAATTACTGCTCATAAATGAATTATAACCACTCTATTTCTAAAAAGCAAAAAATATATTGATATTGTAATTAAATTTTTTATATTACAAGAAAATATTACGATGCTGATATTGTAATGACGCCTCTTGTTAGCTAACTGTTTCATGAACCAGAACCGAATCCTGCTCTTGGGCTGTTAATGAAAATGATTCCGAAGATTAATTACAATTTTTTATATCGTTATTTTCTATAATATACAAATTAATAAATAATTATCTAATAAAGAGGTGAAGAAAATGTTGTTTGCGAAAAGAACCATTGTTAGTTTATTAGCTGTTAGCTTAATAGTGATGTTTGTGTATGGGGATTCATTAGCAGCAAAATCAAAGGTTTTTAAACCTATAGGAGGAGAAGTTGGTCTCAATATCGGGACATTTTTCCATCGATTTTTTATCTCAGGCATGATTAGAGCAGGTCTGTTAATATTTAATGTACTTGAAGTAGAGGCAAGCTTGTCTATTGTACCTGAAGAAGGGGCTCCAGACATTATAGAATCAGGAAATTTAAGCTTGAATCTTCCTGTTTTGAAGAGAGTTATTCCATTCGCAACAATCGGCACTGGGCAATGCATGCATGGTGTGCCCATTTCTAATTATGGCGCTGGGATAAAAATAGAAACAGACAAGTATTTCCCCGAAGAACTGGGGGGCATTCGAATTCGAATGGAATATCGGTATTGGACGGGATGGGTTCGTTCTGGTGCCGCTTCTATTGGTATATCTTTCTTTTTCTAGAATCAGTAGACCTCAATCCTTAGCTGGATATGATGGTGTCCGAACGAGACTGTCGAAAAAGTGAAGTTAATGGTGTTGGGAGGCGCCTAACCATCGGCATTAACCTTAAAGGGGTTTTTCAACAATCTTGTTGTGTCATAAGCAAACAACATACAAATGAAAATCACCTTTAATAGTTATCACTAGGTGTACTGATTAGAATCTTACTTGTTGATTAATGGAAAAGTGAAACCGCAAAAAATCTGTATGCCTTTGGTTTTAACGACAGCATCTGAATCAGGAAAACCACCATCATTTATGTTTGTTAGACCAAGGGTGTAGCGAGTTTCCACTAAAATGGAGATATTACCCATTGGTACATTTACACCCGCACCAAAGCTTATTCCATAATCAATACTCTTTGTTCCCCATTTGATGCCCCACACATCCGAATGTCCCTCCCATGAAACCTTTGCTTTCGCCCACCGGTTGAAACCGATAGATGGTCCAGCCATGACGTAAGGCTTGATGTTCTTGGCTGTAAATGAATACTTAAGCATCATAGGAATTTCAAGGTAAGCAAGGTTAAATTCCCATTTTTGTTGCCAAGGTAAATCCTCCGCTTTTACGCCCTTTTTTAGATACAAAGGTTCTAAGAGAAGCGAAATAGATTTGTTCAGGCGACAATCCAAAACAACACCGATACCGAAATCTACATAGTAAGATATTTCTATTCCTTCTTCTAGTGGTTCATAATCAATTTTTGCCAGATTAAGTCCACCTAAGGCACCAAGATTTATCTGTGCATTGGCTGGCAGAACTAAACATAGCGCTAAAAGCACAATTAAAAGGAGAATCATTTTCTTCATGATGCCCTCCTGGTTCTAAAATTTTTAGATGTTCTCCATTTGTCATTAAAATCACCTGTTTTTTTTTAACGATTTGGTTCACCTTAATAAAAAAAGATGAAAAATAGTTCACCTTTGTATGATATCACCCCTATAATTAACCTGTCAAATGGATCAAAAGTTCACCTTTATATCAAAAGGTGAATCGTGGTTTTTCTGTTAAATGCGGACCTTCAAAATAACCAAATCCCTAAAATTTCACTTAAGATTTTCATACAGAACGAACCGCACGAACATAACAGGCGTAAATAGAACTATTTTCATATAGGCCGGCGTTGCGACAACCACCCTCATCGAAACAGACAAACCACGACCAGGGTTCACCTTTTACCAAATCAGATGTCCATATCATCATCTGTTCTTTATTAAACACGAAATCAATATACAAATTACTTTCATTTTTTTGTGGTTCCACCAAACTCATCGCTTCCTCTGATGTGGGCAATCTCCAATCATGGTGACCAGCATAACCTTTCCGATTGAGTTCACTTATCCATTCTTTAGCCTTATCATAAGTCATAATTACATTAGAACCTCCCTGCTGCCATATTAAACCCGAAGCCCTGTCCCTAACTATCTTGTCACCCTTGATGGTCTGAACTTCAAACTGGTTATCAAAACCACGCACCTCTTTATTCCAGGAAGAATCAAAAAAGTTGTACTTTTTAACTATATTCATTACTTCTGCTTTAGATAAGATCTTTCCGCTACTTCTCAATTTCAAGGCATATTCTAAAACATCCTGTTTTGACTCCTTGTCCAGAAAAATGATCCCAAAAATACCTAGCGTAATAATTAAAACAACAAGAAAGAATCCAAACTTTTTTAATGATTTCCACATCTTAACGTTCCTCTCCTTTCCGATGATGATTTAATCATTGATCCTTTACAACCAATCAACAAGATGATATTACGAATCATCTCCAAATAGGTTGCATCTTAAAACTAATAGAGGTTTCAAATAAACCACCAGGAAAGGAATGGAGTCAAACAACGAGAGCGGCGGGACTGCGGGTGGGTAGAGCGAGGGGTTGGGAGAGGTTGGGATGGGAGCGGAAAGAATTAAGACTTACAAAAATATTAGGTCTTTCCAGGCATTTAATAAGGTTACTCACATCAAGCGTTATTAGTGCCCCACCAAATATTAGGCAGTTATATTTATTAAAGTTATTGTCATTTCAATCTATACTTTTTTTCCCAGTTTGTCAAGGATTTTTTATATACTAAAACTTTATGTTTGCTTGGATGCTTTATTCAGCACACCTTAATTTATAATAGCGAAAAGCACCAAGGCTTCATGATAGAAAATATTCTTACGTGTCGGCTTCTTGCTGTTTTCTATCGTGATGCCGATGGCTAATCATCGTGCACGATTTAAAGAAAAGAAATAAGTGTTGACTTTTTAAAGATTATTTCCTAAATTGATAAGAAATTTAAACATTTTAACAGAAAAAACGATGTGATAAATCTAGTTGCAAACTGATATGACAATATGATTCTCACCTTAAAAACGCTGGAATTATCTTCCTGCACAAAATTAGAAAAAGACTATAGAATTCTAATCGAATTTTCCAAAAGAAATAGAAAATTACTTTATGTTCAGTATAAAGATTATAATCGACAATACGTAAAAGAAAAAAGGGGAGAAAATGAAAGTTGCTAAGAAAAATCAGATCTTAATCTTATATTGTTGCCTTTCAATCCTTGTATTATTTCAAGCTGTTGGGAAAGCACAACAAAAACAGAGCATTTGGGCGAAAAATAGACCTATATTAAATGGAACTATCCAACCTGGTGAATGGGATAAGGCAGTTTTAAATAAAGTTGCACTTTCTAACAGCGGATGGCTGATTATTCAAAATGATGCTTCTAATGTTTACATTTTACTGGATATTGTCCAGGATACTTATAATGATCCTCCCTTAGGTCAAGCTCCCTGGGGAGATTTTTTTTCAGTAGCTATCGATGTGAATGTTGATCGGGAAATTACAAAAAATATTGATTTACTTTATGGATTATACCCGGGTTCATATAAACTTGGTGTTCAAACTCTAATCGGACCCGGAACATCTACTGGACTTCAACCTACTCAAGCCAATTTGGGCGTTGGATTTGGTCAATCAATGAATTCAACAATTCCACATCATATCTGGGAGATTAGTATTCCTTTAGCTGAAATAGGTGCAAGTCCTGGTAAATCCATTCGCTTGGGTATAATGACTTCTTCAACAAATCCTGGATTTCGTTATTATTATCCTGCAAACTTTCTATATGATTTTTCTAATCTTATAGAGTTTAACTTAGCCACTATAATGTTAGAAATGTTGCCCAATTATAAAATTATTGATCCTGGAAAAGCATTAGTAGATAAAATTCAGCCACCAGAAACAGGTGGAACAATAAAGCGGACAATCCTTGCCAATGGTCATGTTAAGATTCAATACCCTGATGGAACTATTAAAGAGATATATCCAGGTGGTCAAAAAATAACTCCTCCAGGGCGCGACCCATATTATATTTCATTTTACAGTGTTCAACCTGATACGCCTCCTTCACTCCCAGGGGAGCCGAGCATTACTTCTTGGCTTAATTATCAAAACAAATACCTGCTAGAACTTATTAAAAAGTTGGTAGAGAATGATAATGCTGCAGTTGATTATTATCTACAAAATGAAGCACAAAAAGCTAAGAACTTGTACGAACAAATAAACTTGCGAATGGAATGTATTGATAACCTGCTTACACCACTATAATTTTTTTCCATGGAGGACAATAATGAAAATCTACACATTAATTTTCGTCATGATTTTAGGAGTTACATCAATCCTGTGTAGCCAGGAAGCTGAAAATAAAAACATTAAGCGACTAAACACCTTTTTCAATGAAAAGCAAAAGACAGAAGAAGAGGAACAAGGAAAGCCAGTTTTACCAGAGGGCTTAACGATTAATGATCTGGATGAACCAACGAAAGAGAAATACTACGATGCGCTGAGTGGATATTTTGAATATCGACTTTCAGGTTATAAACACCGGCAGAATGTTTTTCAATGGCAACTTTATTCCTCTAAGATTATCTTTATTGTTGTCGTTTTTCTGGTTATTGCTGGTATATATTTTTCAGGCGTTCAATTTCATAGTTCTCTAAGATTAAAAAAATTAAAAGAATCAACCGGAGAAGATGAACCGACTGAAATTGTAGCATCAATAAAAGGCATTAAAGTTAGTTCTCCGGTACTTGGCGTTATTATCCTGGTTATTTCTTTATTGTTTTTCTACCTATATTTAGTACACGTTTATCCTATCGTAGAAATTTTTTGAACAATATAAAATAGGTTCGGTATACGAGCATGAGCAGTGATAGGATCCAAGAGCATAGCATCACCCTGCGCGGCAATCGCACGGTATTGCGGCCGATGGCCGAGACGGATTGGGGCCTGCTGGTACGGTGGAATAGCGATCCAGCAGTTTTGTGGTTTTCGGAAGGTGAGGATGTGGAATCCCGTCCTCTTGACGATGTCCAAGGAATCTACCGCGAGGTGTCCCGGACAGCTTTCTGTTTCATCATCGAGGTTGGTGGCCTTCCCATCGGTGAGTGCTGGTTGCAGGAGATGAACATTGACAGGGTGCTTTCGAGATACCCTGGCAAGGACTGCCGGCGGATCGATCTCATGATCGGCGAGAAGCGACTATGGGGCCAGGGATACGGAACAGAAACGATCAGGACTTTAACCAAGTTTGGATTCGAGCAGGCGAACGCAGACCTCATCTTCGGCTGTGGAATAGCAGACTACAATCCTAGGAGTCGTCGGGCATTTGAGAAGGCTGGGTATACTGTGGACCGGTGGGTGGAGAATTCACCTGGTTCCAAGGCTCGTTATGAGTGCGATATGGTGCTCAGCCGGGACAATTACCTCAAGAGCAGAGATGCCGAACAAGGCCATGCAGCCGACGCGGGAAGCAGCGCGGCTGATGGTTAAAGGTAGACGACCTATGAAGGCGATCTCACCTGAAAGCAGGAAAGCCCGATGAAGAATACAAAGGATTATAGGTCAACTGAATGGATAGACCCACGCATTCGGATACAGCCGTCGCCAATTCACGGAAAGGGAATGTTTGCTATTGCACCGATCAAGCAAGGTGAGGTTGTCAACATTTGGGGTGGCACGGTACTGCTAGCTAGCGAAGACATTGAAGGTAAAAAGGCAAAGGAATGGAAGGCGAAAGGATACGTCTGGGCTGCGATAGGTGAAGGACTCTATCTGGCCAATCTGTTGGGTGGAGACAACAAGGATCTCACCAATTTCATCAATCACTCCTGTGATCCAAACGTTTGGATGCAGGACGAGGTGACTCTGATAGCGCGGCGGAATATAACTGCAGGAGAAGAGATCACCGTTGATTATGCAATGTTTGAGGAGGATGAGGATTGGATACCCACTTGGGAGTGTCTTTGTGGTTCAAAACTATGTCGCGGAAGGTTCACTGGGAAAGACTGGCAGCGTAAAGAACTACACGAGCGGTACCGGAATCACTTTTCGCCCTTCATCAACGATCGGATTCGGAGAATGTGAGCTTCTAAATACGATGAATGTGATTTGTAGTGAGCACATGTGGCCATAAAAAATGACGCTTCAGCAGATTTGGCTATTGTCACGATGATTGCTGTCGCTCTGCTAGGGCAATCATCGCGATAATGCCTCGCCCGCTGGCTCGGCCGACAAACTGCTGAGCTTGGCGTTAAATGATTAATTATGCTAAACAATGAAGCAATACCAGATAAATTTAATTCAATTAAGGGGGTGAGAAAAATTAATTGATAATACATGAAATCGATTAATGTTAAAAAACAAATAGTTCATTATTGTTTTTATGGTATTTTATCTTTTCTAACCCCCTGAACGCGGGGGTTGAATTTTTTAGTATGTTTTCAAAGCGCTTGCGCCATCATCTTCAACAGCTTTCTCAAGCGATTACACAACTGAGCCAGAGTCACTTCAGGAGCTTTCTTAGAATTTACTCCATCGAACCGAAGCCAGAACCGCCGTGAGCTGGTCGGAAATTTTATTAATTCTA
>JABAOC010005584.1_pt3 | contig 13133 bp, 4 predicted proteins | sample 7062161 | NCBI WGS metagenome assembly JABAOC01 (sample SAMN14538625, study PRJNA623070) | marine sediment metagenome | biome: marine biome [ENVO:00000428]; feature: marine pelagic biome [ENVO:01000023]; material: deep marine sediment [ENVO:00002113] | place: India: Gulf of Khambhat ... | reverse complement strand
CTTGCGCGGCACAGACTCAGTCATCCTGAGGCGAAGCCGAAGGATCTGGCCCCCGGATGAGACGTTTCTCCCGTTCGTAGGCCAGATCCTTCACTGCGCTGCGCTTCGTTCAGAGCCTGCCCTGAGCGTAGCCGAAGGGATGACACACGGGGCGCAAGAATTATTCATAATCCGTATTACAGGATGAATATCACCTGGCACTCATTCGTCGCCCCTGCAAGAGCAAACTCGACCGCTGCGACTCTGTCATTCCTGCGCAGGCAGGAATCCAGACATCCAGAGCAGGAGGATTGTGCCCAAGCACGAGCACATGCGCGGTTCGCGGGTCGGCTGCACCCCTGCCTCCGCGGCGCGGCCTCCGGCTGCAACCAAGAATGCCTGCTAGCAAAACAAAATGTTGCGCCTTTGCGGTGCAGGGGTGACGAAACCGCCGATCACGGCAGCCGCAGCAATCTCCGGGCCTGCGCTCACTCTGTCAGATGTTAAGGCTTTCTTGTCTCAAGTCTCTCCACCGCCGTCTTGGCCACTCGGGTTACGTAATTGTCGCGGTCTTCGGTAGCCGCTTTGATCTGGGCGAGGGCCGGGCGGGCCTTCTCGCCGATCTTGTCCAGCGCGATGACTGCGAACAGGCGGGCCTTGTCCGTGGGATGCTTCAGGGCTTCGACCAGAACGGGCAGGGCCATCTTCTCCTCGCCCCAGTCGCAGAGCGCGTGGGCCGCCGCGATACGCACGACCACCGACGGGTCCTCCACCATGGTCATCAGCGCGGGTTTCGCCAGGGCCAGATCGGCAGGATATTTCACACACGCATGGAGACCGACGACTGCCCAATACCGCGCAGAGGGCTTCGGGTCCTTCAGATAGCCCAGGCACGAGGCCGTCGCGTTCGGTCCCTCGTGGTCGGATTCCTTTATTTTCGCGAGCCGTTGCCGCAGACCCGTGGGATCGAGTTTCTCCTTCCAGTGCTCCGTATGCGTTACCTGCGGCTTGTCAGTGACGGGATCGCCCAGCTTGAACGTCGCGACGCCGCTGTCGCGGAACCCGATTCGACAGGCCCTGGCATACAGGACTTGCTGCGGCTTGAGCCGCACGCGTCGGGTGTAGAGCTTCCAGCCCGTGCCGGCCTTCGGGTCGCCGCCGAGGCGCCAGGCAATCGACGCGCCCTGGGTGGAGCAGGCGATGGTCACGGCCCCGCCCTCTTCGGGCGTGCCCGTCTGTTTGATGAAGACCGGGTCGGCGGTCTTCTCGAACTTGCCTCCCGGCCGCTTCATCTCATCGAAGATCGGCTCGGGAACCAGGCCAGCATCCAGCGTCTCGCGATACCATTGATTGTGGACCTGGCGCAGCCGCTCCAACACGTCCTGGTATTTCGGATCGCCCGCCAGATTGTTCACCTCGTGTGGGTCGGCCGCCGTATCGTAGAGTTCCTCGACGGGCTTGGTCGGCTCGAAATACTGCATCTGTGGCCCCTGGAGCTTGCCCTCCGCATGGAGCCGGCGCATCTCCTGCATCGTCGGCATCTCGTTCATGTAGTTGATGTCCTGGCCGCGCGTGAGATGCCACATATAGTTGCGAATGTATTTGAACTGTTTGTCGCGCACGACTCGAATCAGGTCGTACGCCTCATCCATCCGGTCGCGGGCCCCGAAGACGTACTCGCGCGGCGGCTCCCTGCGCGGACCGAGGAACGCCCGGCCCTGGATGTGCTTGGGGATCTCGATCCGCGCCAGAGACAGCATGGTCGGGGCAAAGTCGATAAACGCGATGAGGTCGTCGTTCACGGACCCCGGCGTGACCGCCTTGGGATTGTCCGGCACCGCGAGCTGGCGCCACTTCGGGGGAACACGGATGAGCAGCGGCACGCGGCTGCCCGAGTCATACACCCAGCGCTTACCCCGCGGCAGGCCCCGGCCGTGGTCGCCCCAGAACCAGACGATCGTGTCCTCCGCCAGGCCGTCGGCTTCGAGCTGGTCCAGGACCCCCTTCACCTGCTTATCCATGAGCGTGATGAGGTCGTAGTACTGCGCCCAGTCCTGCCGGACTTTCGGCGTGTCCGGATAGTACGGCGGCAGCGCCGCTTGGGCCGGGTCGTGCCTCTCCTGGGGGCCCAGGCCGTCGAGCCGCTTCCTCATCGCGTCGCTGCGGTTGCGAATCTGGCTCTCGTGCGTAGTCGTGAAGTTGATGACCGCGAAGAAGGGCTTGCCCTTGGGCCGGTTCCGCCAGTGCGCCTTGTTGCTGCACTCATCCCACGCCGTCAGCGGGGAGTCGAACTGGTAATCGGTCTTGACGTTATTCGTGCAATAGTAGCCGGCGGCCCGCAGGTACTCGGGGAAGCATTTGACGTAATGCGGCGGCACGCCCTGGCAGCGCATGTGGTGTGTGCCGATGGTCGTCGGATACATGCCGGTGATGATTCCCGAGCGCGTCGGGGCGCAGACGCCGGAATGAGAGAAGACCCTGTGGTAACGCACCCCCTGGGAGGCCAGGCGGTCGAGGTTCGGCGTCACCGCATACGTGTCGCCATAACAGCCCAGGTCCGGACTGATGTCTTCCGTGCTGATCCAAAGGAAATTCGGCCGGGCCTTCTGCTCTGGCTGCTCGCCGAGCACGGGACTTCTCGTCAGCAGCGCGGTTGCCGCCGACCCCGATACAACCTGCAAGAACCGCCGTCGATTCAAACAACCATTGTCCGTCATCAGTGTCACCCCTGTACCGCGCCACCACAGATGCGGGTGGCCATCCGTCAATCGAACATGCCTGTGAAACGCCCGTCCTGCAACCAGGCACAGTGCCTCTCATTATAGTCCCCCACCAGCCATTCACAACGCAATTCCCGGCCCCGGCATTCGCGGGGGTGCACGTCATGTTTGTAGGTAGANNGGACCGCCACTATATTCCGGCCGCACCCATTCGCGGGGTGTACGACAAGAAAGTGGCAAGTCAGGACAAGAAGGATGTCATTGCGAGGAGGCGTACGCCGACGAAGCAATCTCGCAGCGGCCAGAGGTCAAGATTGCCGCGCCAGCCTTCGGCCGGCTCGCAATGACATCCGGGGCGTCTGCCACGATCTTGTCGTACACCCCACTTGCGTGTGCGGTTCGGTATTGGGTGGCGGACCCGGGCCGCCATGGAGGGCGAGCGTCCCCGCTCGCCTGCTCGCAGCGGTACGCGGAGAAACGCCAGTTGAGCCAGGCAACGGAGGCTATCGCGGGGTGCCCAGGATCTTGAGGGAGTCTTCGAGGAGGGGCAAGGCCTTGGTCTCGACGTGGGGGGCGCCCGCCTTGCCGGTGACCTCCATGCGGATGACGGCGCCGCCGAGACCTTCGGTGAGGGATTGCAGCACCGAGGGGTCCGCCGTCCCGACCCGCCGGCCGCGGGCCGTCAGCGACAGGTCGAGGTCCTCGTTCGTCAGATCCATTCTGCCCGAGCCGGTAAAAGCGGCGTCCCTGCCGGACAGGTCGAACGTGCGAATGAGTAGCGTGTCACGCCGAACGTAGGAATCGATGAGCATGCGGTCGAAGGTGTAAGCCGCAGGCTCACTCAAACGCAACACTGACAGCAAACCGGCCAGAGGTGAGACCTTCCCGATCTGCATATCGGCGATATCCACCTGACAAACGCCTCGTCGCGACGACCCGTCGCCGACGCGGGCCGCCAGACTGAGCGAGGCATTCATGGTGCCGCTCGAATAGTGTCTCTCCGCCGCTTCGCCCATCCTGCCGGCCCGGAGAAATTGCTCCAGGTCCACCTGGTTGAAGGCCACGCGCAGCAGATACTGCGGGCCCCCTTCGTCGTCGCCCACCTCCAGGCTGCCCAAGACCTTGCCGCCGCCGCACGCGCCCAGGAAATCCCGAGCCGACCACGTCCGGGTATTCGGATCGTACACCGCATCGAGGTCCAGATCGGTGATGGTCTTGCCCTTGATCGCCAGCCGCTCGGCGGCGAGCCGGACCCGCCCCTCGGAGAGCCCGTGGCCCGTGCGGTACGAGCCCCGAGTTTGCACGGTCCCCCCCAGCTCGGCCCGGGCTCCCGAAAGATTCAGGTGGCAGGTCCCCAGACCCGCCCTGCCCTCGAACTCCACGAGACTCTCATTTCCGCTTCCTTGGGATACCCTCAACGTTGCCATGTCCAGATCGAACCGTCCCCACGGCGCCAGATTGCGATACGTGGTCGCGAAGCTCTTGGGCAGCACCTTGGCCAGTTCGTCGGTGAAGGGCACGTCGCGGGCCTCCACTGTGAAGGAGCCCTTCTCAAAAGCACCGTTCGTCAGGCTGATGGAGCCGTCGATCTGCACTGCGGCGGCCGACGGCGACTCCACCGGGCCGGCGGGCCGGGCGGTTACCTTCTTGAACGTCACGCTGTCGTTCTTGACCGTGACGGTCCCGCGAACATCTTCCAGCGGATACGCAAAGCGCTCGTGATCGATCTTATTGCCCAGGCATTCCACCGTGACGGCATAGTCGGCCGAGGCGCCGCCATCGATGTTCCCGATCTCCGCCGTGACGCTCACGTTTCCCTGCGGCCGAAATGCCGCAACCTGCCGGGACACGGACTCGGGCAACAGACAGATCGTTTCGTCGTCCAGAAGTACCTGCTCGGCGGTTACCTTCAGGTGATACTCTTTGAGCTTGTCGTCCTCCGCGAATTGTACGCCGCCGGTAATCGCCACAGGGCTGCGGTCGCAGTATCCATTGAGTCTCCTGATGCTCAATGAGACCGGCGTGATCGTCGCCTCCGCCGTCACGTCCGACAGCAGCACCGCCAATTGCCTGGGTCTCACAGAAGCCTTCTCACAGGAGACGTCCGCCAGAAAACTGACGGGGCCGGCCTGTTGTGCCTCCGGCGTGCTGAAAACCGTCGCGCGCATGTCGACGACCCCCTCGGCCTCGAAACGTTTGTACAACTCGCGATGCTGGGCCGGGAGGGCCTCGCCCAGCACCGCATCCAGGGGGATGTCGTTGGCATCGATGGTGATGTAGTAGATCGGCTTGTCGGTATGGCGCGCGGTCACTTTGCCGTTGAATTTGATTTGACGCCCCCCCGCCTTCGACACGACGTCCGAGACGATGATGCTCTCGCGGTCGAAGTACAATCTGCCGGTCAGTCCCGTCAGGGGATAGGGAAACTCGCGGTAGGCCGCCGTGACATCGTTGAGCTCCACGGAGACCGACAAGCGTTTGTCCACCGGCGATGTCCGGGCCAGGCGGTAATCCGCCGCGATCACGCCGCGCGGCTGGAAGGCGTCCCACAGACGCTTCTGACCCGGTTCCAGCGCCGCGTAGAGACTCTCGTCCAGGACTATGTTCGCGCTCGTCACGCGATACTGGTACTGGCGCTGGTCGCCGTATCCTCGCGTCCAGCCCTCAAGCCGCAGGTCCACCGCGCCGTGCTTGCCCGAAAGCTGATGGGCCTGCATCATCGATTCGGTGAAATCCAGTTCGCCGGACAAGTGATCGATCACATACGGAAACCTGCGGTCGCAAATCGATACGTCCCGGCACACCAGCTTGCCCGTCACCTTGCTCTCGAGCGGCCGGTCGAGATTTCCCCGCGCCTTGACGTGGATTGAGCCTACCATCCCCGTGGGACGATACCGTGCAAAGAACTTCTGTAGAGTCGCCAGCGGCCCGGAGCCCTCGGCGGCCGCCGGCACGATGAAGCGCAGCGCGTCGACTTCCGGGGCCTGTTTGCCGTGCACATCCCTCATGCGAAGGTCCAACATGTAATCACGAGTCGTACTATACTTCAACTCGGCGGCCAGCGCGTCCACCGCCCACGCCCGCTCGAGTGAAGGAATGTCGGTGGACGACAATCCGCCCGCGAGAATGAGCTCTCCCGGTCGCCAGGAGCCTCTCAAATAGCTCGCGCCGTGGCCGCCCGAGAGTTTCGAGGTCTTGATTTCGAATCCGTATCCGGGTCCGGCCTCCTTCCTCGAGCCGAAGCGTACCTCGATCGGCACGGACATGACGACCTCGGCGTCATTGCCGGAGATCTTGCAGTACCGCAGCTTCCCCTGCCGCAGGCCGACCGACGGTATCGTTCCCCCGCCCGTGCCTTCCGGCAGACGGACCCGCAGCGAGCCGATGTTCCATTGACCCGTGTCGAGATTCAACTGCGCATCGAGCAGGAAGTCTTCGATGCGGATTTCCGTCAGGCGCGGGGACAGCCGCAGCAGACTGCCGCGATCGAGTCGTGCCTGGACGTTCTTGGCGCGCAGAATCGTGTCGTCGCGGAACGGTCCCGGCTGCTTCGGCCGCACGACCAATCCGTCTATGGAAACCGACCCATCAACGTGGAAAGCGAAGGTTCCCATCTCGACACGGGCATTCAGCAAACGTCCGATCTCCTCCGCCGCCGCGCCCGGCAGCGCGCGCGTGCTCCAGAGCGCCGCCCCCGCAGCCAGCGCGGCGGCGGCCGCCACGACCGCCAACAGGCGAACGAAAATCCGACGACGCCGTTTCCTCTTCCTGTCCACTGTGTCCCGAGTTGTGAGATACGTCATGAAGAAAAGACTCTGTACCGCTTCCGTTTATCTCTTTTTGCGTATGGCCTTGTCCGCAATGTCGCGTCGGCAGTAGGCCCCGTCGAACCGGATGAGATCGACGGCCTGGTAGGCTCGTGCCTTTGCTGCCGCGATATCCGCCCCGAGGGCCGTCACGCCCAGCACGCGGCCGCCGCTCGTCACGACCTCGCCGTCCCGCCGCTCCGTGCCGGCATGGAAGACGACGACGTCTGGAAGTCCTCCGGCCTCCGCGAGGCCGGCGATCACCTTGCCCTTTTCATAGTCGTCCGGATAACCGCCGGAGGCCATGACGACGCACACGGCCGGGCGCGGGTCCCATTTCAGGAAGACCTCGTCCAGACGCCTCTCGCAGACCGCCAGGCACACTTCCAGCAGGTCGCTCTGGAGACGCATCAGGATCGGCTGCGTCTCCGGATCGCCGAGCCGCACGTTGAACTCGAGCACCCTCGGTCCGCCGCTGGTGAGCATCAGACCGGCATACAGCACGCCCTTGTACGGGGTGCCGTTACGGTTCATCGCGTCCACGATCGGCACGAAGACCTCGCGCGTGATCCGATCCATCATGTCCTCCGTGACGACCGGCGCGGGGCTGTAGGCGCCCATGCCGCCCGTATTGGGGCCCGTGTCGCCGTCCCCGATGGGCTTGTGGTCCTGGGCCGACTCCATCACGTAGATGTTGCGGCCATCGACAAAGGCCAGAATCGACGCCTCCTCACCCAGCAGCTTGTCTTCCACCACGACCCGGTCGCCGGCGGCGCCAAAGACCCGGTCCACCATGATCTTCTCGGCGGCCAGAATGCCGTCGGCCGGATCATCGCACACGATGACGCCCTTTCCCCTGGCCAGTCCCGCTGCCTTGACAACCACCGGCTCATCCCGGCTGGCAATATACGCCTTGGCGTCGGCGAAGCGATCGAAGATGCGGCCCTCCGCGGTCGAGACGGCGGCGGACCGCATCAATTGTTTCGAAAAAGCCTTGTCCGCCTCGAGCTGGGACGCCCCGGCATTTGGGCCGAACGCCTTGATGCCGGCGGCTTCCAGGGCATCGACGAGCCCCCTGGCCAGCGGCTCCTCCGGGCCCACGATAACCAGGTCGACCCTTTTCTCCCGGGCAAAGCCGACCAGGGCGGGAACATCGTTATCCGGAATGGCCACGTTCTGCCCGCACAGAGCCGTGCCCGCGTTGCCGGGGGCGATATAGAGCGTGCCAAGCTGTCTGGATTGTCTGAGCTTCCACGCAATTGCGTGCTCGCGGCCCCCGCTGCCAATCAGCAGTACATCCATTGTCCGTCCTCTGGGGAGCCCAAACGTGATACCCTCGCGCCGAGCGCCGCTGCGCGTCGGGGCGTTTGGGAACCCTCTATATTCGTCGTAGTTGCGGTTAAGCCCGACCCCTCGCTGGCAGCCCGCCCTGCAAGGCGGCGGGTGGGTCGCAATACAAACCAGATAGTCTACCGAAGCGACGCGATTTCCTCAAGGGGCTACGCCGAAGAGCCGGAAAATTCGGGTGCGGCCGGCATCCAGTGGCGGATTCTGATTCGTTCCCGCTCCTGTCATTCCGACCGGAGGCCGAAGGCCGGAGCGGAGAGGGTTGGGCTCCCAAAACGCCGGTACGACTACGTTTTGTGGCGGGGCAAGCGCCTTTGGTCACGCTGAGCGAGGCGAAGCATCTGGCCAGGAATTGGCAGGGGCGAACAACGATTCGCCCCTGCGGGCGTCTCTATGCATGGCTTGGCGCGAAATCTAGTCGCACACCAAAACGCGAAATTGCGCGTTTTGGGGATCCTTCCCAAACGCGGTACTTCGCGTTTGGGGTCCCAGACACGAAGCGCAGCGCAGAGCCCGCCCCGGAAATCTGCCCGGGAAGGGTGACACGCCCAAAGCACATGACTGGTTTCCTCCCGACACCAGCCGCGCAGCGGCTGCGCGACTCGACATGACAAACACGCCCCTCGAGGCTCTTGCTGCTCCGTGCGGCCTCTGCCACCGTATTCCGACCGCACCCGGGAATTCTGCGCGACTGCGTTCGCACGGGTATGTTCTTACCCGGCGAACGAGGCCTGTCCACGCCGGCACGGACATGGCACCGGTAGAGATTGGCCTCCGAGGAAACGCAGGACAGTGGACGAAAACGGATGCCGTTTTCGGGTCTTCCGTATCCTACTTGATAGCATGCCACGCGATGCCTTCGTACGCCCAGACGTCACCATACTGGTCAAGAATCCTGTCCTTCTCGGTCTCGTCGATCGTGTAGAAGTGAGCGCCCCTGCCGGCGTCCCAGAACCGATAGACGGGACTGGCCCAGGCAGGCTGCTGGCCGTCCGGGTAGGCGTAGAACGCCACACCCTCGTATGTCCAGACGTCAGCGTACTCGTTGATGACTCTCAGTTTCTCCGCCTCGTCGATCGTGTAGAAATGACCGCCCAGCACGCCCGACCAGAACCGGTGGACGGGCCTCAAAGCGGCCTGGGCCGCATCCCGATACGCGCGAAAAACGGGCCCCTCGTAGACCCATACGTGGGGATATTTGACCAGAACTTTCTCTTTCTCCAACTTGCTGATCGTATAGAAGTGTCGGCCGCTCACGAGCGACCAGAAACAGTACACCTCCTGCAGCGAGGTCTCTATCATGGTGCCGTTTTCCACCAGCAGGTTGTCCGCGCTGACCTGCCCCGGGCCGACGGCGAGGTGTTCCGAGCCCCCGCCGAGCAATACGAAGAGGGGCTTGCCGCCCCACTCCCCCCCGACCACGTCGCTGAACGCCGCCCAGGCATTCTCGGGACCGTAACCGGCATCGCCCAGACAAAGCATGTCCTCCGAGGCATCGTAGGAAATGTAGAGCGTGACGCTGTTGTCGGACCGGGCGGCATAGCTCGATCGGAGCAGGAAGCCGTCGCTTCTTTCATACCAGTAGTGCGGGTACCGGTTGGCGCAACCGATGCCGACGCTGATGTGTTGCGCGCGCGGCTCATCGGCGTTCGGGGTCACGCCGAAACCGATCGAGCCTCCCGCTTCGGTCACAAGCTGATAATGAAGGTCCACTCTCATGGCAAAGTCGTCCTTCGGATCGAACCGCCAGGAATTCGACAGGTAGCCGGCGAACGCTCCATTTGCCTCCTGTTTGGCCCGCAGCTCCAGTCGCTGGCTGACTTCAGACACCCAGCAACTGCGGGGATCCTCGGCATAGACCTCCCACATGGGGTCCTTGACGTTGTCATCGAAGCTCTCACGGAGGATCAGTTGACCCAGGGGCAGGGTCGCCTTGTCCTGGTCCGCGCCCGCCGCCTGACCTCGCGTGGGGTGCTCAAGTGAGACGACCGTCATCCCGACGACAATAGCCCCCATCGTGACTACCATCCTATTCCGTTTCATGGCCTCTGCCCCCTTTCATCCTCAAAAGGTTCCTTAGAGCCCGACGCCGCAAAACCGGACGCGGACCTGGCGCACTGTTTCCCCGCGAATTCCGTTCCGAGAGAAGACACCTCCTGGTGCGCGACACTCCGTTTGTCTCTGAAGCACCGCTACTCCGACCGTCCGGTCGGCAGCGCGTAGACCGCGGCGCTGCTTCTTCGCAGCTCTAGCTGCATCCTCAGGCAACCGCAAGATTCCTTCGGCCGCTCCTCCATTCCAATCAGAATTATACCCCCGTCCGTTAACCGTTGTCAAGTACCTGTGAAATAGAATTTGTGCCCGTCGCGTAGGGCTCTCACGATCCCTTTCTGGCCGCACGAAGCCATCTCCCGGCGGCCCTCGGCCGCAAGCCGGCGGAAGGACCGCCGGAAAGAGCAGAAACCTGTCCCAAGTGACGCATCTCCACGCCCTCTCGTGCCTGGGGGCCGGGCGCGAACCCGCCTTCGAAGGCCGGCTGCCCCCGGCGTGTCCCTCACCTGAAAATTGCCGTATCTCCTGTATTCACCCCATCTTCTGAGCCCGTCCCATAAAGAGTAAAGCTTCCAAAATGAGCTTGCCGATGAAAGATATGGGCGGTAGGCTCTTTCCAGTGCTGATAAGGCGGCTGTCTGGGGAGAATGGGCTGACCGCCGGCATCAGAATAAGGACGGAATCGTCACGTTGGCACGAGCAGAAGCCTGTTGTGAAAGGAATCGTAATGGAGAGATTGAAGGGACTCGGAATCCGAAGACCCGCCGTATTGAACTTTTTTTTCTGTGTCCTAGCAATCCCGTTGCTCGGTCTGACCGGCTGCGAACAGTGGGCACGCATGAAGGAAAACCAGGTCAAGCTGCAGGCGATGGTCGCCGCCAACGCCCGCCAGCTTGCCACCATCTCTTCACAGGTCCACGTCGGCCAAGCCAAGCTCACGGAGAGCATCGGCCAGGTCGATGAGAGTACGCGCGAGGTGGCCGCCGAAGTGCGCGCCGTGCAGAACGAGCAGGTTCAGCTCCGTGATACGGTCATCACCGCCAGCGAGCAGCTCGATGGGAGAATGACCGAGCTTGGCAGGAACCAGGATTCCCTGGAGAACGGCGTGGCACAGGTTGCCGATGTCACCCAGCGCACGGCGGCCGATGTCACGGCGCTCGCCCGTGAGAATGCTGCGCTCCAGCAGACGGTCGCGGCCAATCAGCAGGAGCTGACCGGCAGCATCGGCGCCGTCGTGAGCAATCAGCAGCGCATCGAGACGGGCGTCGGCCGCCTGCAACAAGGTCACGAGCATCTGGCAGGAAGCGTCACCGCCGTGGCCAATCAGCAGGATAGGCTACATCAGGCCCTGCAGGACAGCGACAGCCGGATGGCCGAGCAGCTCGCGGCACTGGCTCAGGGTCACGACCAGATTCATGCCAACATAGCCGACGTGCAGGCGCTCGGCCAGACCATGACTGCGAGTATCACCGGCATTGCCGATGAGCAGTCCGCACTGCACGGATCGCTCACGGCCAATCACCAGGAACTCAACAGCCGGTTGGCCTCGCTCTCACAGGGACAGCAGGACCTCCAGGCCGGCATTGACACAGTGGGCACAAAGGCCGATCGGATAGATACCGGGTTGGCGGACATGAAGTCATCGCTTCACAAGGCGCTCCGCGACAACCACGAGAGCAGCACGACGCAAATTGCCCGGCTTTTGCAGGATCAGCAGCGGCTCCAGGCGGGAGTTGACGCGCTCAACAGCAAATCCGACCACGCCGCTACGGAATTTGCCGCTGCCACATCATCATTGCAGGAGAGCCTCAGGGCCAACCAGGAGGCGCTGGCGGGCCAAATGGCGTCGAGTCTCCAGAATCAACACGGCCTTCAGGCCACGGCTCGCGACCTTGACGTCAAGATGGATACGTTGACCGGTGACCTCGCCACCGTGGCGACCGGGCAAACCGCCATCCAGGAGACGTTGCGCACGAACCATGGCGCCGTTGTCGCCGGATTGCAGGATATATCACAGAATCAGAGCAGCCTCTGCGGCAGCGTGGCGGGTCTTGCCGAGAAGACCGACGCCGTCGTGGCCTCCCAGGACGCCGCGGCCCGCACCATGCAGGGATACCATGATACGGTTAGCCGCCAAGCGGCAGAACACGGCGAGCACCAGCAGGCCGTGCAGGACCAACTGGATATCCTGACCGCAACCATCAGTCAGACGGCGCTCGACATCGTTGCTTTCAATACCCGGCAGGCCGCTCTTCAGCAAGCGGTCCAGGCCGGTGTGGGCCAACTCGACGAAAAGGCGGAGCAGATTGCGGTCGACCTCAGTAGCGTGGCGGAGCAGCAATCGGTACTGCACCGCAGCATCGCCGCGGGCAATGAAGCTCTCGACGCTCAGGCAACCGTTCTCGCACAGACCCGACAGGATATAAGCGCCGGGATCAGCAGTCTTCGTGAGACCGTGACCGGCAACCGTCAGGCCCTTTCGGACCAGATGGCAGCCGGTCTGGGCCGCATGGCTGCCGCTCAGGCGTCTACGGATGAGGCCGTCAAGGGCCAAACAGATGCGCTTCACAGTCAGACGGCCGACCTGGCCGAGATGCGCGAGAGCATGGACGCCCAGTTTGATATTCTGACGGCGACCGCCGGTCAGACCACGCTCGATATGCTCGCCCTCGGCGCGAGCCAGACGAAGCTCACCCAGACGGTGCGGACCGGTATAACCGATCTGGGCGGTCGGATGGGCGACATGGCCGGCAACCAGCAGCAGATACAGAGCGGTCTGGACGTCCTCACCGCGACTGCCGGGCAGACGCAACTCGACGTTATCAATATGGCCGCCCAGCAGGCTGCTCTTCATCGGGCGGTGCAAGGCCACGATGCGGCCGCCGGTGGTCAGATGGCACGACTGGCCGATGGCCAGCAGCAAATCCAGAGCAGCCTGGATACCGTCACATCGACGACGGGCCAGGCGGCGCTCGATGTCGTCGCCCTCAATACCGGTCAAACCCGCATGGAGCAGGCCATGCAGGCCGGCCGCGACGAGCTGGTGACCAGGCTCGCGGAAATCGCCCAAGGCCAGCAGAATTGGCTCCAGCGCTTCGATGCCGCCCAGGCCAACGTCGATACGATGGCCAAGGGCATCGCGGCCCTCGAGCAGCAGGTCGCCGGACTCCAGGGGACGCTGCAGACCAGCATCCAGGAATTGACGAGTCACCTGGACACCGAGGCACAG
>JABAOC010015096.1_pt4 | contig 13137 bp, 20 predicted proteins | sample 7062161 | NCBI WGS metagenome assembly JABAOC01 (sample SAMN14538625, study PRJNA623070) | marine sediment metagenome | biome: marine biome [ENVO:00000428]; feature: marine pelagic biome [ENVO:01000023]; material: deep marine sediment [ENVO:00002113] | place: India: Gulf of Khambhat ... | reverse complement strand
CCCCAGGGCGAGGTCCATGGGCGACATCCCAGGGGTCAGATACAAGGTGTTCAAGGTGAACGGTGTCCCCCTAGACCGCCTAGTCGTGGGAGAGGTCAAGAAGCCCATGCGTTGAGGCTGGCAGCCAATCCCCTACCTAGACGCCCCGGAGAAGGCCCTCGAAGGTCTCCCTGCCCTTACCCACGCCCCCTGTTGTGGGCCCTCACCGCCTCCGTGACCCTCCTCAGGCACTCCATGGCCGCCTCGTAGCTGGGCCATCCGCCCAGGCCGCACTCGGGGCCCGCGTAGGGTATCCTCTCTGGTCCGAACCTCTCCAGGGCTCTCTCAAGCCTCCTCCTGAGCAGGGCCACGTCCTCCATGAAGACCTTCGGGTCCACCCTCCCCCGCCTCATCTCCGTCCAAACCTCCCCCACCCCCTGCTGCACGTCGCCCGTTCCCTCCCCCCTAAGCTTCGCCTCCACCAGCCTGTCGAAGATGGTCACCGCCAGGCTCGCCTTGAGGCGCTTGTCTGTCTCCTCTAGGCGCTCCCGGGTGGACTCTTGCTCGTAGAGGGGGTCGTCCACGTGGGACTCTACGATGCCCAGGCTCTCCGCCTCCCAGAAGAGGCCGTCTGAGGTGTCGTGGAGGTGCATGATGGTCTCGACTCCCCTGGAGGTCGCGGCGTGGAGGACATCGCCCCAGGCCCTCAGGAGGGCCTCCCTCCCCTCGGAGCCGTAGTCGATGAGGGGGTCGTCGATGAGGCCGAAGACGGGCTCGTCGACAGAGACAAGAGCCACCCCGAAGCGTCTGGTGGAGGAGATGGAGCGGGAGACTATCTCCGATAGGGCGTGGCCGAGGTCGGTGAGGAGCTTGGGGGTCCTCCCAGGGAAGAAGGAGGCCAGGGTGTAGGGGCCTGTGACGCAGGCCTTCACCGTGACCCTGTCCAGGCCGGCTTCGTCCCTGATCTTGGAGGCGTTCCTCCTAAGGACTGCGACCTCAGGGATCTTGGAGCCAGCCTTGGCGTTGGGGGTGCTTAGGGCGACGTACCCCCCGCTCCCCCTCTCTATGCCACCGATGAGTTCGAAGAACATCTCGTTCATGTCCCTGAACTGGGGGTAGTTGGGGACGTCCATCCCGGCCCTCAGCCTTGTCGGCGTACGCGGAGACCACGGCGTCCCTGAACCCGGAGTACTCCTCCATCCCTATGTTGAGCAGTGGGAGCAGCGTGCCCGATCTCTGGGCCCCGGCGTCTATTACCTGGGGCTCCGTGGTGGCTGGCATGCTGCCTATGTCGGAGCTGAGCACAGTGTTCACTTTCATGCAGTCAACGGCCACCCAATATAAGATATTCCTCCCCTACATGCGTTACGGCATCAAACACGTATGACGTGAATATCCCCCGGCCCGAGAGCCCGCAACAACGCCAAACTTTTACCCTCTACCAACGCCTATTCCGTGAAAGGTGCTCACATGGGAAACCCAGCGATAACCCTGTCGCTCTCGGACCCGGCCGGCGAGACCATGCACGGCATACTGGTGGACAGAGGCTTCAAGGAGACAGGTGAACAGGGCGTCCTCAGGAGAGGCGACACCTATCTATTCGCGTTGGAGCCGCTCATCGTGCCCGAGGAGCGTTACAAGGTGCCCGCGGAGCCAAACCCGTACCCCGCGGACTACGACAGCCTTGCCGAGCGATACGAGTTAGACTACATGGTGGTTGCTAGCCGCCACTGGGCCAAGAGCGGCAAGCCCAGCCTCACCGTGCACCCCACAGGCAACTTCGGCAAAGCCATGTACGGCGGCCGGAACAGGGAGCTGCAGCTCACGGCGCCCAACAATATGAGGGACGTCTACCTCAGGCTACTAGAAGACCCGCCCAGCGGGTTCCAGGTGAGCCTTGAGGCCACCCACCACAGCCCCACCGAGTTCAACGTGCCCATGTTCTTCGCCGAGGTGGGCAGCAGGGAGGCCCAGTGGAGGGACGAGGCCGTCTGCGGCTACCTGGTGGACGCCATACTCGGCGGCATAGACGATGCAGGGGACGCCGACATCGCCATAGGGTTCGGCGGGGGACACTACTGCCCGACCTTCTCCACCATGATGGACGAGTACGCCTTCGGCCACATGGCTGCCAAGTACGCCGTACCGCTCCTATGCGAGGACATGGTGGCCCAGATGGCTGAGAAGAGCGGCGGCGCAGAAGAGGCGATACTGGACAAGGGCCTCAAGGGCCACGAAAAAAAGAAGATAGACGTGTTATTGAGGAATCTAGGCATACAGGTGCTCTAGCTACTCCTCGAACACCCAGCCGTCCACGTCCCTCCAGATGCGCTCCAGCACCCGCTTCGACTGGCCAGGCGGCAGGCTCAGGAACAGCTTCCCCATGTGCTTGCACATCCGCTTCCTGCTCATGCCCTTCCGCCAGTCGTCGCAGTTATGCTTTATCACCTGGTTCCCCAGGTCCACCTCGACGTAGTAGTTTCTGACCTTCGCCTTGATGGACTCGTCGCCGCTCTCCGTGACCTCCAGCTCCGAGTCTTTGATCTTCTCGGCCCTCGCAAGCCTCCGGGCGTCCATGAAGTGAGTGAGATGGTCGGCGACGCTGAGGTCCTCCTCGTCGCCCCCATACGCGGTGAGGGGCTGCACGCCCAACGGCCTGGAAGCCGTCTCCCTGTGCTCCCTGATCTTGTCGAGAACTATCTTCTGCTCAGGCGTCGCCTCGCCGAGGAGATCCAGCATCTCTATGGCGTTCTTCACGGCGTTTGCCCCGAAGTGGTTGTTGAAGTAGCCGTAGGTGCGCCGCGTCCTGCCCTTAACGTCCCGCACCTTTGGCAGCCAAGCCTCCAGCTGGTCCTCGCTGTACTCGTAGTCGTACCAAAGCCTCTTGCCGTGGCCGTGCCACCTGATGTACGCGAAGTCGGCGGTGACCCGCGTCTCCGGCGGGAGCAGTGGCTCGTCCACGATGGTGTAGGCCACGTTGTGTCTACGCAGAATCTCATAGGTCTCGGGCCTGAGCCACGACTCGTTGCGGAACTCGACCGCCCACTCGTAGTTGCCCGGGATCGCGTCCAGGTAGTCCTCGAGGACCCCCGCATGCTCATCGTAGCTGTACTTGGGCCGCAGCTGGATGAGTATGGGGCCCAGCTTCTCGGCGAGGGGCCTCATGAGCTCCAGGAACCGCCACGTGTCCGCCTCCACGCCCTCCCCCAGCCGCAGCCACTTGTCGTGGGTTATGAGCTTGGGGAGCTTGGCCGCGAACACGAAGCCCGGCGGCGCGTTGCGCCGGAGCCCCTGTATCATGCCCTCGCTGGGGTACCTGTAGAAGGTGCTGTTGATCTCGCTGGTCCGGAAGTACTTGGCGTAATGGCTGAACTTGCCCGTCTTCTTCTCGTAGAAGGGGCCCACCCACTCCTTGTAGCTCCAGCCGCTGGTGCCCAGTATGAGGCTCATCAAGATATAACACGCGGGCCCGGGATATAAGGAAGCCAGAAAATTAGCTAATTTCAAATAAAGCAAATCGGTTAAATTATTGTTTTTCTATCTGATTGTCCCTTTTTTTATGGATAATTCACTAACACTTAAATACCGTATATATGATAATTACTTGAGCAACAATGAACTGCCCCAGATGCGGCAAAGAAGCCAAAGCCACAGGAAAGACCTGGAAGTTCGGCCTCTTCGACGGCGAAGGATACACGTGTCCCTCATGCAAGAAGCCCTTCAGCGCCTTCTACCGAGACGGCAAACTAAGCCACACGGTGCCAAAGGCAAAGAAGTAACCCCCTTTTTTCACCCCAAACCATTAAAGCCCCCTTTTATTCCCACTAACACGGGGACATGAGCCTCAAGATACGCGTGCTGAACCAAGAGCCCGGGGAGCCCATGCCGGGGGAGGGGCACCGCCAAGTCAACACAGTCATGGCCGTGCACAAGAGAGACGTGTCAGCGTACTCGTGCAGGATACTCAGGATAGAGCCGGGCGGCTCCACCGCCACCCACACACACCCCCGCGAACACATCGTCCTAGCCCTCACCGGCAAAGCCAGGGTGGAGACAGACATAGAGGTCGCGGAGATAAAGCCGGGGACGATAATCAACATACCGCCGGACACCCCCCACAGGTTCATAAACGCCACCACAGAGAAAACAGCCCTCCTAGTCCAGAACCTGTACCCCGAAAACGAACCCCCATAACCAACCCAAAAACAATATCAGACCACCCACAGGATCAAGAAAACACAGAGAACCCCCTTATACCCCCACCCCACAGATACCATGGAACCAGATGAAGCACGTCTCCTTCGACATGGAAGGCACCCTCATAGACCACAGCTACTCGGAGCACATATGGGGCACAGACATACCCACCCTGTACGCGGAGAAACACGGCGTAGACCTCGACCACGCCAGAGAAACAGTCTTCAGAGAATACAACCAGCTAGGCGACCACCGCCCAGAGTGGTACGACGTAGGGTTCTGGTTCAGAAGGTTCGGCCTTCCCGGCGACTGGCGTGAACTCCCCGAGAAACGAAGAAGCCTCATAAGAGTCTACCCCGACGCCAGAACCGTCCTGGACACACTGGCCTCTGAGCACACCCTAGTGGTCTCCTCCAACACCATACGCGAAATGCTGACGATCCAAGTCGAGGAAGTCGGCGACTACTTCACCCACGTCTTCTCGGCGCCCAGCGACTACCACTCCGTGAAGAAAGACCAGAGCTTCTACAGGAAGATACTCGACACCATCGGCATAATGCCCAGTGACATGATCCACGTAGGCGACCACCACAAGTACGACTACACGGCCGCCCGGAGCATAGGGATAGAGGCCTACCACCTCGACAGGGAGGGCGACGCAGAAAACGGGGACACCGTGAGCAGCCTCACAGAGTTCATGGAGAGGCTAAAGAAGACCTAGCCTCCCCTCGCACTCGTACAGCAGCCTAGAGACAACGGTCCATGCCTCTAGCGGCTCAGCGTAGACGCTCAAAGCCTCATCAGCCAGAGCCAGCGTCTCTTCCTCCATGGGGCCGCTCGGGTAGGCGCCGACGAAAACCGCGGGGCTCCCGGAGCCACATAGCATCTCAGCGGCGGCGGCGAAGGAGCCGGGAGAGCCGTGGCTAGTCAACGCCACAATCATGCCTGGATTCAACTCTTCCACGAGCCCACCGAGGCTCATGTTCCTAACTCGAAGCAGAGGCGACTCGACGCCCGGCGGCGAGCTAGCCTCCAGTAAGAGCTGCTCCATGAGGCTTTTAAACCGGTTAAAGTCCCGCGGAGGCCTAGTCGAGGGATCGATCCCTATCAACTTCCCCCTCTGGGTAGACACCCACACCCTGAGATTACCCGTCCTGTTCAGAGGCGATCCCATGGCCTCGAGTAGGCAGAAATGCAGTATGTCGGGACGCCCACGCTTCTCCTGACCCGGCAGCCCGGTCATGGCGTAGTGATGCAGACTGCGATCCAGCAGAGTCTCCTCAGGTCGTTTGCCGCGTCTCTTTGCGTTCCGCCGCACTGAAGGATGGCCCAGTATCTCGACGGGCACCAGCTCAAGGGCGGCCTCAACGAACACCAGATCCAGAGTCAAGTGACTCACCCTCCATATCTATGGCCTGCTCGCCAGCCCGCTTGCCCCAACCCACGCTTCTGCGTCCCACGAAGAAGAACGCAATTGATGCCAAGAACACGGCGGTTATGGCCGTGGAGAGGCTCTGCTTAGCCGCCTCAAGCTCCGCCTGCCTGGCTTGGTAAGTGCGTGAAAGCGTGACGTACTTGTCCTCGAGCACCGTGTAGGATGTGTTCAGGAAAGTTAGTTCCTGCTCCAGCCGATCCAAGGCGACCGTTTTCTCGATGGACGTTGACGCTTCCTTGGTGAGCGAGGAGATCAGCTGGGCCCTGTATTTGTCGTCGTACTTGGAGTACGTCTTCAGCGCCGAGAAATAGTCACCGGCCTCGATGCTCCGATTCATATTGGAGAGGTAACCCATGAAACGCGTCGCGTTCAGGTGCTCCGCCCCGGCGACGCCCTCCAGTGGCTTCACCTCCGACGCCATGTCCTGGAGTTTCCCCTCCACGTACTCCATCTTGGTGTCATCCAGAAGCTTCAACGTCGTCGACGCCTCCGCCGCTAAGGGCCCACGCCGGGCAGCTTCAACGCCGAGAGACTCGTTGTAGACCTCAAGATACACTGTGGCCTCGACCGTTACCTCTAGAGTCTCGTATGGCTTCACGCCGAACTCGAACGCGTCCCTCACGAACGTATGGTTGAACGAGTATAATACGACGGAGCCGTTGACTGGGACTTCGAGTACGTTGGTGAGGTTCATGTCGTCGCGTCGAGTCGAGTAGCCAGAGGTCGCCGTACCGAAGTCGTATGAGCCGGACGCCCTCCACTCGACGTCCACAGCCGTGTGCAGGTAGCCGGTGTACAGGGTCGACGGGTCTTCCTCCATGGGCTGCCCAGACACTAATAATAGGCCGTCGTTTGCCACAGAGACGGTGAACACGTAGGTCTCGCCTGCGGTAATCTGCCCGAATATAGGCTTGGGCTCCACAGATATGTCCACTGAAAGCCCTTCAGCTGAGTACGCTGGAGAGACTGGGTACATGTACCATGCGAGGAGTAAGGCAAGGGCGAATAGAGTTCTCTTCATATGCAAAGTGACGGGCATGATACAGATATTGTTTTGGAGAGACGCCGTTCACTCCTCAACCGTGATGGCGTCTGTAGGGCAGACATCGACGCATGCCATGCACATGATGCAGTCGTTGGCGCGGGTGGGCTGAGCCTTGATCTCTCCTCTTATCTCGACGAGGTCGTACACCTCGACGGGGCAGGTCTCGGCGCACAGCCCGCTTCCTTCACACACCCCATGGTCGACGAACACGTTTGGCAACTGCTTGAACCCAGTAGATCGGCACACCGCGTGTTTTATTAACTCTTTTTTTAGTAAAAGTACAGAAGCTTATTAAGCGTCACGGACTGTGGAGTTTGGGGCACCGAGGTGGCTGAGGAGTTCACGGTAGCGCCCATGAGGCGGCTTCTCAAGAAGGCGGGGGACCTAAGGATTAGCCCTGACGCCGCCGAGGAACTGAGGAGGGCAGTGGGCGCCTACGGGTTGAGGATAGCCCAGCTGGCCGTCGAGGCTGCGCAAGCGGAGGGCAGGAAGACGGTGTTAGAAAGGGATATCAAAGCGGCGGCCGTTAAGGTATGGGACCCGGAGGAAGAGAGACCTGAATGAGAGGAGAAGCCCAACGGTCATGGGTTTACTGTTCGGCGCCCAGACAGAGTACGTGAAGAGCCTGGCGCCGGTGTTCGCGCTCAGCATGTTCCTGTTCATATTCTCGACTTTCATGGGATACAGCATGGGGGAGGACATCCCGGCCACCGTTTTCGAGGGGGTACTCAGCAACATACCGGACCCCACCGAGTCCACGTCCATGGAGATGTTCATAGCCATACTCTCCAACAACATGCTGGCGAGCTTCATATTCCTCGCGTCGGGGATAGTCTTGGGGATACCGCCGCTCTTGTTCATAATAGTGAACGGCTTCTTCGTCGGTTGGGTGTCCTACTCCGTGGCCGCGGAGCTGGGGCTGGGCTACGTGGTCTCATCTCTGCTTCCCCACGGAATCATAGAGATACCCGCCATCACGCTCTGCGCGGCCATGGGGGTGGGTCTAGGCTACCAGATCATAAACAGGGTGAGAAAGATCGATGGTCTCCAGAGGTACGTCCAAGAATCCCTGTCCCTATTCGTCAGGAGGATAGTGCCTCTCCTGATAGTGGCGGCCATCATAGAGACGGGTCTAATAGCAGTCTACGTTTGACACGATCATCACGACGAAAGACGCCACTGGGTAAGGTGACCGCCAGCTGCTCGTTTGAATGCATGAACACGTCGTCCTACGTCTACTCTTCAGGCCAAGACATGTATGACGCCAAGCACTCTTCCTCTAGGACGCCTCCCTCTGCATCCAGAGGAGTATCCAGAAGCCTGTAAGCCTCCTCGATGGAGACGTATCTGTGTCTACCCGGCACCAGGCGGCTGAAGGTCTCGTACCTGACTCCGTAGACAACCTTCCTGATACCCGCTCTCCAGATGGCCGCTGCACACATTAGACATGGAGCCGTGCTAGCGTACAGCGTGGACTCTCCCAGAACCTTTGGTGGATGAACCCTGTTGGCGGTCGCTACCAAGTTGAGTTCAGCGTGTCTGGTGAAGTCTCCGTCGGTGTTCACAGTGTTCTCAGCCTCGGCAACTATCTCGTCGCCGTGGACGAGTACGGCGCCGAACGGGTGGTTTCCTTTCTGGGCCGCCTGCAGCGCCAGCTGGTTGGCTCTCCTGATATAAGTCTCAGTGAGGGTCATCGGATTAGAGTAACAAAGAATTCATTTAAGACTGTACCCGCCCGCGGGTTCGGGGTTAACCTTTTCTTTGTACACGGAAAATTACGGGCATGATTAAACGGGGCGAAAACAAGTTCAACTGCTGTGAGAGCGCTCTCATCAGGGTCAACGAGGTGAAACACCTTCCAGGGTTCGACACGGACGTCATGAGGCTTGCGTCCAACTTCGGTGGAGGCGGGGCCGGGTGGGGGAGCCTGTGTGGCGCCGTCAGCGGCTCAGTCATGGCCGTGGGGCTGCTACTGGGCACGGAGGGGACGGAGAATCCAGAGGATTTCCAGTCCAAACGGGAGGGGATGAGGGAGACCACGCAGGAGATGCTGCGGGGGTTCGAGAGCCACTGGGGCCACGTGAACTGCTACGACCTCCTGGGCGTCAACACAAGGACCCCTGAGGGGAAGCAGAGGTACGAGGAGATGAAGGAGCAGGGGGAGACCCACTGCGACGAGTACGTCGAGTGGGCGGCGGAAAAGGTGCTCGAGATGCTGGGCAGGCACTCAGTCTAGCCACGGCTTTTCTATCTCTACCTCGCTGAAGTACGGGGCGGCCACGTCTCCTAGAGCTCGGAGTTCGGCGTCGCTGTAAGGCTCCGTGCCCCGTAGGGAGGAGTCCAGGCACTCGGCGGGGTTAAAACGCCTTATCACGAGCCTCCTAGAGCCTGCGAGGAACCGTGAGACCTCCAAGACGTCTTCCGGTCCATGGATGCCCGGCACGGGGGTGACGGTGAACTCGTGGGGCACGCCGCTTCGTCTCACAATGTGGATGCCTTCTCTGACGGCGTCCACCCTGACGCGGCTCCTCGACACCTCCCGATACCTGCTCAGAGGAGCCACAACACGGACGCTGAAGTAGTCGACAAGCCTCTTCTCCATCACTCTCCTCAAAATCCTCGGCTTGGACGCGTTGGTGTCCAGCTTCACGTCGAGCCCCAGCTGTTTAACCTCCCTGAGGAAGTCAGGCAAGCCTCTGTGGAGCAGCGGCTCGCCGCCGGTAAACGTCACGGCATCTAGGAATCCTGCGCGGGGGTACAGGGACTCGAGAAGCTCCACCGCAGGGATCTTCTCCATCGAGAGGTGGTGGTGCACCAGATCCTCGTGGGGACAATGGGGGCACCTGAGGTTGCACCCCGGCACAGTCAAGGCGGCGGATATCCCACCCGGGTAGTCGGCCACGCTCAGCTTCCTGTAGCCCACCACCGGGAGCTCTATTCTCGCCTGTCTTTCACGTCGCTGTAGACCCGTCGCCTATACGCCTCCTTCAGTCCTTCGCCTAACTCGTCTAAGGGCCGTGGGCTGCAGTCCACCCACGTGTATGTGTCTGCGTCGCCGCCGCACACTGGGCACTTCCTCTGCTCACCGTACAGGTAGCCGTGCTCCGTGCATAGGCTGAACACGGGGGAGACCTTCAGGTGGTTGAACCCGAAGACATCCAGAGCGCGCCTTAGCAGAAGCTTGCACTCTTCCCGGTAGTTCAGGCCTCTGGCTAGATGGATCTGGAACACGTTCCCCCCAGTGTATATGCCGTGGTACTTCTTCTGGTGCTCCATGGCGTCCCAGAGATCGTCTCCATGCCAGGGCGGTAGCTCCGTGGAAGCCGTGTAGAACACCCCCGGTTCTCCAGACCCGGTAGCCGCTTCTTTCTCCGCCATCTGGGCCCCCGCCTCCACGCACGGCGCCGCCTCCAACGTGTACAGGTGCCCCGTCTCAGCCTGCATCTCCTCGATCCTCCAGACTAGGTGCTCAAGCAGCCTGTAGGTAACAGCCTTCCCCGCAACGTGCCCGACCCCGGCGCCTATCAGGCTCATCAGAGCCTCGTTCATACCCACCACGTTGACGGCGGAGAAGTGCCAGTCAAATGAGTCAAGGCGCCTCACCGTCTCGAGTAGCCTCCCCTCGGCGAGCATCGCCTCTAGGTGCCCCCTCTTTCCCTCGTGGACGGCCTTGGCCAGCTCTACCGCCTCGTCGAGCCTATCGAAGAACTCGTCCTCCGTCTTCGAGAGGCGGGCTAGACGCGGCAGGTTCAGGGTGACGACGGATAGGCAGCCTTGGTTGTCGCTGTTCCCATGTACGCCCCCGTGTCTGAGGTACGTGGCCTCGATGTCCGAGGCGACCGCTTCGGGCTCGTGGAGGTACCTTGGGTGCAGCGTCCCCGTTAGGTAGTTCTGTAACAGGGGGTAACCGTAGAGGTACATCAGCGCCACGTACCTTGAGAGAGCCTCGGAGCCCCAGTCGGTCTGCTCGGTTATGTTGAGGACAGGTACCAGTTGGAACGATCCTCTGCCATAGCTTTGTTCAAGCGCGTACGCGAAGGCTTCGTTGAAACGGTCCATGTGGGCTCCCAGCGTCTGTGGATCGCTGGAAGCGAAGCGGGAAATGGACTCGTGCATGGTCGCTTCAGGCGAAAGATCCAAGCTGACGGATAGCTGGCCAAGCATCTCAGCGTCTGACACGAAGCCAGTCACGGCCTCCCGGAGCTCGTGGTCTGTTATTCCTGCCTTCTTTACCGACGCCGCGCAGTGGACGTCGAGGCTGTTTACCGCCTGAGGTCCCGCCCACTCCCTCTGAAGCCGCCCCAGCGGCTCAAGGACGCCGCCGAGGAGCCTCTTGAGGCTTCCGTTGTGTTCGTCGTCGGTTAGCGAGTTGAAGCTCCACCCGGCTGAGTAGCCCTTGTCCGGCTCGTCCAGTCGATGTATGTGGATTAACCCTTCTCGGTGCGCCTTCAAGGCCTCGTCCGGGTAGAGCCTACTCATCGCTGAAAAAGGGTTTACACGCTGTTTAAACGTGTTGGGTAAGCAAAGTTATGGGCTAGATGGACTCGGCGAACTTTTTACCGAATTTTTTGCACGCGTCGAGGGACTTCTCGTTGTACTTGATGTCGGTGTCAACGAGCACACAGACCTCGTCGTATGTCTTGTACCCGAGCCTCTCGATCCTCGTCTTCAGCCGCTCCTCCATTATCCACGCGCCGTCGTAGCCGTAGCTACCGAAGACGGCGGCGGGCCGGTCGTGTATCTTCTTCTTGTCCGCCTTGATGTAGCTCTCGACGTGGATTAGGAAGTCCTTCATCTCGTTCGAGATGTCCGCGTAATAGACTGGGCTGCCGAAGACCACTCCGTCGGCTTCAGCCATCACTGTGAGCGGGAACGCCTCCCCTATCTTCTTGAGCTCGACCTCGGCTACCTCTCCGGCTCCCTCGGCGACGGCCTTGGCCATCTTCTCCGTGTTCCCCGTCTTGCTATCATAAATGATGACTATCTTCATATCGAATCGTCTCCCTATTTCGCTGTGACTATCATAGCTTCTGTGATGGCGATTTATATATAGGTAGCCCATCCCCGGATACCACTGTGAAGATAGGGGAGACCACCTGCCGCGGCATAATGAACAGGAGCGGCATAGAGGGCGTGACCTACGCGGTAAACCCGTACATTGGGTGCGGCCACGGCTGCGTCTACTGCTATGCCAGGTTTATGACCAGGTGGTACCACAAGGGAGAGAGGTGGGGCAGCTTCGTGGACGTCAAGAAGAACGCGGCCGAGTGCCTCAGGAGGGAGGCTCCGCGGAAACCTGTCGGCACGGTGCTGTTCTCAAGCGTCACGGACCCGTATCAGCCTGTGGAGAGGAAGTTTAAGACCACCCGTAGCCTGCTGGAGATACTCAGAGACTACGCTTTCCCAGTGGAGGTCCTCACCAAGAGCTCTCTGGTGCAGAGAGACCTGGATATACTGGGTGAGATCGACCAAGCCGAGGTGGGTCTGACCATAACCTCCATGAGCGATGACGTGCGCAGGGCGTTCGAGCCCCACGCGTCGCCGGTAGGCGATAGGCTGGAGGCTCTGAGGCTGTTCAGCGACGCCGGGATACCCACCTACGCGTTCCTCGGCCCCCTCCTCCCGTATCTTTCTGAGGAGAGCGTCGAGGCCCTCGTCGACGGGCTCGCGGACAAGGTGAGCAGGGTCATAGTCGACAGGCTGAATATCAAGGCGGGTAACTGGCGCAGCATAGAGGCGGCGTTATTGGACAACTACCCTGAGCTTCTTGGCAGGTTCAGGGAGGCGTCCCGAGACGAGTCCCCCTACTACGATGGACTCAGGGGTAGGATGAGGCTGCTGCTAGCGAAGAGGGAGATACCTTCCGACATCATATTCTAGACGAGGACGCCTGACCCGGTTCTTTTGCCTAGGAGCCTAACCCAATCTCTGTGAGTTCAATCGTGTGCCCGTCAGGGTCCTGGAAGAAGCAGAACCGGTCGCCGTTGAGCCCGGGTACCGATAGTTTCTCGACACTCATCTCCCCCAGGGTCTTCATCTTTTAGTCGAAGTCTGGCTCAAGCAACGCGACGTGGCTACCCGCGGGGGGCGTCTCAGGGGCGTCAGGCCTCTGTATGAGTTCGAGCAGCCCGTCCCCGACGCCCAGCAGCGCCACGTTGCTTTCACCGAACTTGAAGCGTTTAACCGCCTCGAATCCGAAGAGTTTCTGGTAGAAAGCCAGGCTCGTACCCAGGTCACTCACCATGAATCCGATGTGGTCCAGTTCAGTCATGGATGGGAATACAGGGAAGTCGTGTTTATTTTGGGCTGATGATGAAAAGAGAAGAACGTTACTTCTTCTTGGGGTGGTCCAGCTCGGCGTGAGCCGCAGCTAGACGCGCGATGGGCACACGGTACGGGCTGCAGCTCACGTAGTTCAAGCCGATGAGGTGGCAGAACTCGATGCTGCTCGGTTCGCCGCCGTGCTCGCCGCAGATGCCGA
>JABAOC010010060.1_pt1 | contig 13142 bp, 13 predicted proteins | sample 7062161 | NCBI WGS metagenome assembly JABAOC01 (sample SAMN14538625, study PRJNA623070) | marine sediment metagenome | biome: marine biome [ENVO:00000428]; feature: marine pelagic biome [ENVO:01000023]; material: deep marine sediment [ENVO:00002113] | place: India: Gulf of Khambhat ... | reverse complement strand
GGTGAGAAGGATCTCCACAACGATACCTCCCGGGGGCCAAAAGACAAAAGAACTCACGGGCCAGATCGAAAAGGGACCGACTTCCCGTTTGAACCGAAGGAGCTGAAGCCTCATCGGGCAAAGGCTATAGGTCTGTTTTCTCTGCAGGATTTTGGTGGCATTTCTCCTTTTGAAATGGAAGGAAATCAGAAAGTTCAATCGGCCGGGGCGGTATAGAGTAGGCTCCCGGGCAAGTCGGCCACCTCGAACGGAACGCCCTTCTCTTCCAGGGTCTTTTTCCCCCTCTCGGTAGTAATAATGGTTCCGCCCGAGCCAACCACCACCCCGTCGATCATGACAACCCTGCCCCCAGCTACGGTCAGAAGTGCCTGGTGTGTCTCCGGATCTGCTACGACCAGGTCGCCGTCGGAGCCAGGATCGAGATGGCCCTTCCTCGGCAAGCCCAACATTTTGGCTGGGTTGCATGAACACTTCTCTACAAACTCCGATAAGGTCAAGGCGTCAAACCTGACCAGACTCAAACCGTGACTCAAAAGGAAGTTACGGGGAATTCCACCGCCGTCGGTGCTTAAGGCAGTAACGATGAATCGGTCGCCCTCGTCCTTTTCAGTGGCCATCAGAAAGGCAGTGGAACGACGGTTGACCGGAAAAGACACCATGGTCTCAAAATCCACCCGGTTCAAATGGTCTACCCCCGCCTTGGGATCCAGGTAGATGACCCCCTGAGCCGTGCTCTTCTGGACGCGCATATAGCCAGCTCGCGTAGCGGCCAGCATGCCGTCCCGGTTTGACTCAAACCCGCCAACCTTGAGCCAGGTCCGGGTGACGTGGCTGCGGGGAACGTCGTCTTCCAGTCGGGACCAACAACTGTTGTAGAAAGCCATGTGGGATTCACTAACCAAATGGCGACGGACGGCCAGCTCCTTGAGCGCAATCATGGTTTCGGTCACCGGTGAGCCATGTGTCAGGCCTCGGCAGTAGGCGTTTACGTGACAGATGTGGAGTCTGTCGTTGCCGGCGAACTCCAGAGCGTCCAAGAACCCGTGCAAGTTGCTGCCGTTCTTGGTGCTGCCGCAGTGGAAGGCCACATAGGCTTGAGCTTTATTAGCCACCTCGATGGCCGCGGCCGTGGTCTCGGGCGTCAAAGGCAGATGACCACCCAAGAGCTTAAGACCAAAGGCCCCAGCCGCAAGGGAGTGATCCAGATAGTCGGCCAATTCCCGTTTGTCAGCGCTGGGCCCACTGATGGTCACGCCGGGATCGAGCCGGTGAAGTACGGCCAAGCTGACCCCGGAGCCCCGCTCGGCCATCCCTTCAACCACGTCTTCCATCGGACCAGCGCAATCCAGGGCACAAGTCACTCCTGCCCGGGCTAACATCCGAAAGCCGACCGCCCGGACGACCGGGGTGAGGTGAACATGAGTGTCAACCAAGCCCGGTAGAACCAACTTCCCCGCGGCATCGTAGACCTCCCGAGCCCGGTCGGGGAGAAGCTCTGGCTCTACTGCGGTTACCCGACCACCGGCAAGGCCGACATCAAACCGACCCTCCCGGTCATTGGCCGGATCGACCAAGTAGCCACCTTTGACCAACAAATCATATTCAATCATGACCCTTTTCCTTCCTCAACTAGTTGGCAGTTAACCCTTAGCGTTGGCCTCCAGCTTTGCGGCCAAGTACCTCCCGAGGGTCGAACATGTCCCGGAGGGAGTCCCCGACCATGTTGAAGGCCAGGACGGTAAAGGTCAGGGCCAGTCCTGGGAAAAAGGCCATCCAGGGACTCTGGAGGATGTTTCCCACACCTTCCCGGATCATGTTGCCCCAGCTCGGCGTCGGAGGCTGGACTCCCAACCCCAGAAAGCTCAAGGAAGCCTCCATTCGAATGGCGCCGGCGATACTGAGGGTGCCCATGATGATGATTGGACCGATAACGTTGGGGAGTATGTGGCCAAACGCAATGCGAAGGTCGTTGGCGCCCAAGGCCCGGGTAGCCCTCACGAAATCGAGATTCCTGATAGCCAATGTGGGTCCTCGAGCCAAGCGAATGTACTGGGCGATGTGGGCGATGCCGATGGCGATGACCACCTTGTATATGCCGGGTCCGAGCAAGGTAACCATCATAAGCCCCAGAAGCATGGAGGGAAAGGACAGCATGATATCCACGAACCAGGTCACCACACGGTCGATACGACCGAGCTTGTAACCGGCAACGAGACCGATAGGCACGCCAATGCCCATGGAGAGCAGAACCGAAAACACACCAACCAGTAGGGCTGGCCGAGTACCCCAGATGATCCTGCTGAGCAGGTCGCGGCCGAACTCATCCGTGCCGAGCCAAAACTTGGCCACCGGCCCCTTGAAGGACTGAGTGATGTGTTGCTCGCTATAACCGTAGGGTGCCAACCATGGCGCCAGGATGGCCACTACGAGCAGCCCCACGATAATAAAAAAGCCGCAGAGAGCGGTTTTGTCTTTTTTCAGAATGTGCCAGATGTCCTTGAGAAGCTGAAACCGTGGCTCGCGGACGGCCACCTCGCTCAAAAGTCCTGTTGTTTGGTCAACCAGAGCGTCTTTTGGTTTCCTACTCATATTTGACCCTGGGATCGAACAGGGAGTACGTGAGATCAACGATCAAATTGACAATGACGACGATGAAGGCGAAGACGAACAGACCAGACTGAATGAGGTTGTAATCACGCTGGCTGATCGCCCCCAAGAGCAGCTTGCCCAGCCCAGGCCGGTTGAAGACGGTTTCCGTCAGAATGGCCCCACCAAGTATGGTGCCGGTGTAAAGGCCGATCGCCGTGACCACCGGAATCATGATGTTCTTCAGGACGTGCTTGAAGTGAACCGTGCTTGATTTTAGCCCCTTAGCAAAAGCCGTCCGGACGTAATCTTCGTTCAAGGCCTCAAGCATGGAAGAGCGTGTGAGCCTGGTGACGTAGCTGGCCTGGATTAATCCGAGGCTCAAGGCCGGCAGAATGAGCTTGTAGAGGTGCTCGGTCAGGCTGGCGGTGCGGACCTGGTGGATAATCGGGAACCAGCCAAGTTCCACCGAAAAGATCAGAAGCAGCACAACCCCGAGGTAAAACGCCGGGAAGGAGAATCCAGCCAGGGCGACGATCCGGCCGATATAGTCAACTGCTGTGTTTTTCCGGATAGCCGCCCAGACACCCAGGGGAATACCCATGAACGCTCCAATGAGCATTGAGGAGATGGCAAGGTTCAAGGTATAGGGAAACAAGGTCCAGATTTGTTCGGCTATGGGCTGGTTGGTGATCATCGAGCGCCCCAGGTCGCCCCGAATCAGTTTGCCCATGAAATCAAAGTATTGCTGCCACAAGGGCCTGTCCAAACCCATCTCGTGGCGAAACGCCCTCAGAGCATCTTCCGAGGCATATTCTCCCAGTACCACTTGGGCTGGATCCGAGGGGACCACTCGCATGGCGAAAAAGACAATCGTAGCCACAGCCAACATGATCACCACGGCGGACAGAATTCGTTTGGCGATGTAAGCCTTCATTCCGGCCCCACGATGGTGGGGGAACGGGGAACAATCATCCCCGTCCCCCAGAGATATGCATCAGCGTTTCAAGATCCGGGTCGTGTCACGGAAATCGTAGATCGACCAGCTCTTCTGCTCAAAGCCCAGGTCGAGGTTCTTGGCCTTGGCCATTGCGTAAAGCCTTGTAAAGAGCGGGAAGGAAACAGCATCCCGCTTGATCTGCTTTTGGGCCCTCATCCAGAGAGCCTTTTGCTTCTCCACGCTCAGCTCATAGCGGGCGTCATCGATGTATTTGTCCACGCCGGGGATCACCTCACCGTAGTGGGAGAAGTTGATGATGGCCGTTGGTTTACCGACGATCGACTCGGAATGGTAGAACTGGGTAAGGTAGATGTTGCCGGTCAGCGGGTAGCGATAGGCCCCGTAGATGACAACCGGGTTGAGGTCCTTGCGGATCAGCTTGTGGTAGGTCGGGTGATCGACCACCTTGAGCTCCAAATCAACGCCGATCTTTTTCCATTGCTCCTGGACGACCTGCATGGGGGGCAGATAGATGGCCGAGTTGGAGATGTTCATGCTCAGCTTAAAGCCGTTAGGATAACCGGCCTCGGCAAGGAGATTCTTGGCCTTCTCCGGGTTGTATTCATAGCGGACGACATCGTCGGTGTGGCCAACGTAGCCTGAGGCCAAGGGGCTGTACTCGGGCTTGGCCACGTCCTTGCCCAGGAAGGCGATTAACTCCTCCCGGCTGATGGCGTGACACAGCGCCTGGCGGACCTTGATGTTGTCCAGGGGTTTCTTGGTCATGTTGAAGTGGAGGACAAACATGTTGGCCGGCGAGGTAAGGTTGACGTCAAAGCCGGCCTTGCGCAGCCGGTCGATCCATTCCTGCTTGGCCGGGATGTTTATGGCGTGCACCTCGCCGTTGCGCAGAGCCAACTCCCGCGTCGAATTGTCAGGCATGAACAATACCATCACCTCCTTGAGAATCGGCTTTCCCCGCCAGTAGTCTTCGTTGGCAACCAACGTGAAGCTCTCCCGGGGCTTGTAACTCTGGAACCGGAAGGGGCCAGTGCCGACCGGATGGTACGTGAGGTCCTTGCCCAGCTTTTCGACTGCCTTCTTGGAGACGACGTAGCCGGCCTGGTAGTCGACAAGCAGGGCCGGCAGATCGGGCACGACATTCTTGGTTTTGATCTTGATCGTGTATGGATCGACCACGGTCACGTTTTCGATCGCGGCCAGGTTTTTTCTGAAGGGCGACCCCACGTTGGGATCGACCAGCCGCTCCATGGAGAACTTGACGTCCTCGGCGGTGAATTCCCCGTACCCTTCATGCCACTTGACACCTTTGCGCAGGTAAAAAGTCCAGGTCAACTTGTCAGGGCCAACTTCCCATCGCTCGGCCAGGGACGGCTGTATCTTTTCGATATTGATCTCACCCGGGGGGTGGCGCAGCAAGGACTCGTAAACCATGCGCACGATGGGCGACTCACCGATTTTCACGGCGAAGTGAGGGTCCACCGTCCCTATGTCTGCTACGCTCACAGCCAGCCGGGCTATCTGCTCCTCGGCCAAGTCCACGGCATGGGCCAGGGCTAGAGGCAAACACGTCAAAGCCACAATGGTAATTGAACTAGCCCAAACACGGGCAAAAAACTTCCCTCTCATTGCACTCTCCTTTCCGTCAAAAGACTTTTCGCTCACTGTACATTCCCCTTTCTCCAATAGATTTATCCCTTTTTTGTCCCCCCTTTCCGTATATTGAAATAAAAGTAAAGATTTATCCTTCCCTCGACCCTCCTTTCCCTTTAGAATAACAGGCCACAAAGTGACCATTTTCAATTTCCTCAAAGAGCGGAGCCTTTTGGCTGCAAATCTCCTGTCGATAGCGACAGCGAGGATGAAAGGTGCATCCTGGCGGCGGGTTCACCGGCGAGGGTACATCTCCCCGCAAGATGATCCGCTTTCTCTGAATAAATGGGTTGGCTACCGGCACGGCTGATAACAAGGCTTCAGTGTACGGGTGCATCGGGTGAGCGTAAAGTGATCCAGAAGGGGCCAGTTCAAGCAGGCGGCCCAAATACATCACCGCCACCCGGTTGCAGAGGTATCTCACCACGCTCAGGTCATGAGAGATGAAGATGTAGGTGAGATTGAACCTATCCTGAAGGTTGACAAGAAGGTTGAGGATTTGAGCCTGGATGGAGACGTCCAAGGCTGAAGCCGGTTCATCGGCGATGACAAGCTTGGGGTTCAAAGCCAGGGCTCGGGCAATACAGATTCGCTGGCGCTGCCCTCCGCTGAACTCGTGAGGAAATCGGTTAATGTGCTCGGGCCGCAACCCGACCACATCCATTAATTCCTTAATCCTTTTTTGACGCTCCGGGGGGGCCGAAATACCGTGAATGCTGAACGCCTCACCGATGATCTGCCCGACCGTTTTGCGCGGATTGAGGGATGAATAAGGGTCCTGGAAGATGACCTGCATGTCCCGCCTGAGACGGCGCATGGACCGTCGATCCTTAGTCAGTATGTCTTCATTCTCAAAGATAATATTGCCCTCAGTCGGCTCCTCTAGTCTGAGGACGCAATAACCGAGGGTAGTTTTTCCGCAGCCCGACTCGCCCACCAGCCCTAAGGTCTCACCCCTGTATACAACCAGATCGACACCATCTATGGCCTTGACGTAAGATTTGGGCCCGCCCAGAAAACCGCCGCCCACCGGGAAGTACTTTTTTAGCCCTCGCACAACGAGTAAGTGATCATCGTTCATGGAGCCAACACCTCACCCAATGGTCGGACCCCAAGTCAAAAAGCGGTGGATCTTGAGCCTTACACTGGTCGAACCCACATTTGCATCGCTCCCAAAAAGAACAGCCCGTTGGAAGATCGTGCAGGCTCGGAACCACTCCCGGAATCGTCGGGAGCTGTCTGTTGGGGGGAACTGGATCCTCGATCTTAGGAATCGATACCATCAAGCCGACGGTGTACGGGTGCTTGGGACTCGAGAACACATCGGTCACGCCCGCGTATTCGACTATCTTTCCCGTGTACATGACCGCGACTCGCTGGGCCATTTCAGCGATCACCCCGAGGTCATGGGTGATCAGCAGAATGGATGCCCCGAAATCCTCCTTTAATTTGTCCATAAGGTCCAAAATCTGGGCTTGTATGGTGACGTCCAGTGCCGTGGTGGGTTCATCCGCGATCATCATCTCTGGGTTGCACGACAGGGCCATGGCGATCATGACGCGCTGGCGCATGCCACCACTCATCTGGTGTGGATAATCCTTGATACGCTTTTCTGGATCAGGAATTCCCACCTTTTTCAACATCTCTGTGGTACGATCCATGGCACTTCGCCGGGAATATCCTTGATGCACTCGAATCGCTTCCGCAATCTGATCACCGACTCGAAAGACCGGATTCAAAGAGGTCATCGGCTCCTGAAAGACCATGGATATGCGGCTACCCCGGATTTGCCGCATTTGCTCATCGCCCAGTTCCAGCAGATCCTGGTGATCGAATAAGATCTGTCCCCTCACGATGCGGCCGGGTGGCTGCGGGATCAGTCGCATAATCGAAAGGGCCGTTACGCTCTTGCCACAACCCGACTCGCCTACAAGGCCAAGTGTCTCCCCCCTGCAGATGACAAGGTCGATCCCCGAGACTGCTTTAACCACCCCTTCATCCGTATAGAAATACGTATGGAGGTTGGTAACCCGCACAAGAATATCGTTCATATCTCTTTGCATCATTCCATCCTTGCGGGGAATCCCACTCAATGAACAGGTTTAAACAAAAGAATCACAAGCAATGCGTTCACCGCGGCAAACCCAGTCGCAATCCAATTGAACATGCTGTCCTTGGGGGGATGGATGCGAAAATGCAATAAGAGGCTGCCGAGGGATACGAAAAAATAGACCCAGATCAGCTCACGAACCTCTTTCCGGAACATGCTAAGGCATCCTTTCTTCCTGGTATTCCCCGGGAGGCGATAAAGTTTCCCAAATTCATATAATCTACCCTTCCTGTTTTGTCAAAGAGAAAACAAGAGATTACTAAAATGGGAAGAATGGCTTTTTCAGGATCCCAGCAACGAACGAAAGGATTTTCATGAAGGTCATTGAACGTATGAGGTTATTCTCTTTCAATATCCCATTACCCCATTTGGAATCACGGCATTGCCTTCTCCGAAAAAACACATACGGACCGGGAACCATTGCGGTGTTTTCATATAACTCCTCGCCCAATGAGACCGTATGCGCACCTTATGGGGTAAAGAAGGGGTTATGAGGGTTCTGTAATGAGCTGGAAATAACGACGGATACTCAAAGCGAGGGGATGGCATCCCAATATCCATTCGCAATCGGGACTGTAAATGGGGCCATCCTTATGGTGCTAGGGGTGGGTTATTCAGTTTGAGAGTATTGAGAGGATTTGAAGGAGCTCTTAACGAGAAAGTGATCTGCCGTGGTGAAGCTATTTATTTCCGGTCGAAATCCCCCGGGGACGGTTCAACCTACCCCAAAAAATACACCTTTTCCACTCCTAAAATACATGATTCCCCCCATTTACTTCCCTCACAAGTACGAGTAGTTTGAGAGCAGGGTGTAAACCCCCCATTACTTCCCTCTGCCATTTTACCCTCCTTTATGGCAGAGGGATTTTTTTGGTCCTCTTATGACCCTAATCCCTCAGTCAATCTTTGTGATAAGAGTTTTTGCCCTCACGTGATGACCCCTGCGTCAGAAGAGATGGGAGTTAAAAGGCCAATTTCAGAATACGAGCTGGAATCTCTATATGGACCCGTCGAAAAAAGTTTAGCAAATGGGTTGATTGTACATACCACGACGTGGTAATAACAAAATCAGAAATCATGGATAAGGAGCAATTGAACCGGAGAGAGTTCATAAAGAATTCAGCTGGGTATGCGGCCTGCGCAGCATGCGGAATTACCGCACCAGCCATGTTCAAAGGAGCCCCCGTGGCAAGAAAACAACCCGATACGATAGTGGAAGATGATCTCATGCAGGCATTGGAGGCGTCGGATGTCGCCCGGGCCTCCGAACAGTTACGGAAAAAATTAAGCAAGGGCGAGGAAGCCTGGGAAATCCACTTGTCACTCTTTCCTGTGGTGCAGCGGGTGCTGAACCCGCCGTTCATCAACCCTCACCTGCCCAAGATGCACGGTATTTACCGGGAGTTCATGCCCTACCTGAGGAAAAATGAGATCCCAGCACTAATCCACCTTGAAGTTAACGAGTATGCCAGGAGGCCGAAGCTCAAAGAGCTGCCCAAGGCCAAATTGCTCAATTCTTCCGTGTCTTTCTCCGACGTTGAAGCGGCCATCGGTGATCAGGATTGGGAGAAGACCGCAGTCTTGATGGCTACGATCCATGCACGGGAGGGGGGAGTGGAGCTGGCGCGCCGGCTTTTACTCCTTGGCAGTGGTTATCTGGACAGTTCATTGGGCCATTCGATCTCTTGTACGACATTTATCCTGCTAGAGATGCTAGAGCGCGATGATCAAGATCCATGGCCAGGGCTGGCAACTCTGGCTGACTACTTCTGCAAGGGCCGATTTAACACTACTCCAGCTTTATGGAAGTCGAAGGCATTTCCCTCGGATGAGGCCCTCAACCATCATCTTTTGCGGGCAACGAGCGGATCCGGCATCGTGAACTTACACCATACAATCACCCGATACGCTGTGGAGCGCGCGCGCAAATTCTTCAGCAAGGAAGAATACAATCACATGGTGGAAGCGTGGATCGCCTTCATGCAAGATAAGAAGGCCGAACGGGTAGCGCTCGATAGTCCCCGTTTGGACCCGGCCGCTGATTACTCCCGGTTTTACGAAACGTTTTCCAGACTGGACGCGAAATCCACCGTGGCGATTGCGGCGGGAATGATTGGCTCACCAGGGGGGCGAAGGCAGCTGGGGCGATTTCTCATCAAGGGCTTGTGCGATCAGTACCAGGGTAATTACAATCCACACTATCTCACAGGTCTGGGGTCAACTCTCTGGGTAGTGAACCGATACTGGAATCAGGAGTCCATTGCTCTCAATGCCCTTTTTCAATATGTAAGCTTTTTCTTCGATGGCATAAAGTAAAACAACCAAAAGCGGAATTGAAGGGGGATGCTCTCGGATTACTTTTTATCCGGCTACTTAACTATCTGTAGCCGGGTCAAAAAATACATAATCCTCTCCCGGAGCTTCTGGCCAAACCCGATGGTCAAGCCTGGCTTCCACTTCCTGTTGCCAAGTTCAAATGCAGGATACAATGTACCTGAAATCTATGACTCCATAGTTTTCTCAGGCCTCATGATGTGCGTTTGAAAAACAGGAAGGTCAGGGCTGACTCAAGACCACTCAATGTATCTTAAATGAAAAAGCAGGGTTCATGGGTGATCCTGCTATTTGAAGATTCCCCCCCGATCTGGCCTCCTGTTTTTCGGCCACAATACGGCGTGTGGTAACTATCTCATTTATCGGCTAGGCTTTGATCAATGTATTTTTTACCAATAGTGGTAATGTCGATAGTGATGCCTATACCAGGAGCGACCTGACGGACGATAGTCATAGTAGGGATACGGATAACCATACTCATATTCCGGTTCCGGCCAAACATAGATTTCACGGCTCTCTAGCTTACAGCTTTTCACTTTCTCAACCCAACAGCCTGATAAAATTCCCGCCACGGTAAGCTTACGATTTTCGCTGTAGATTTCCGGATCCAAGAAGCCCTTGTGCGAGACGGTGAACCTCCCCTCTGAAAGGTCCCTGGATTCGGGCTCGTCCCGAAACGTAAGCGGTGTTTGCAATACTTCAATGATCGTTTCGTCTTTCAAATTCTTGGTTTCAAGGATGTAGCCCCCCAGAATCACGGTCTTGCCTATATAGCTGTTGGCCTCCTGGACCAATGTCTTGAACGGCACAGCGGGCTCAGATTCAGTTCTAACGTGGCGGGAAATAACCGAGCAGGACGAGGTGAGAACCACCACCACCGGTATCATCAAAGCAATCCTCAATACGCTCACGAGTACCTCCTAGTTGACTTGGGCTCACAATTCACTCACTCTCCTAATTAAATGATAAGAATTTTCTTCTGGAGTGTGCAACCCTTCCGTTTTCATCCCTCTTGATCCTAACTGCTCATTACAGCGATTTATCTTTAAAATCCTTTTTGTCACCTGGTAAGATATGATTAGTGACATTTGCACAATGAGCAGTGAAAGGAGAATGCTATGGACTTTTCAATTCCGGCAGAGCTGTCCCAAGATCGAGACCGTTTCAAGGGATTTCTCGATGAGCACTTGGTACCGCATCTTTCCGTCTGGTACCAGGAGGGGGCCATTCCGCGCAGTTTCTTTGATACTCTGGGCAAAGGAGGATGGCTTGGCTTCGAAGTCAAACAGGGTCTTATGGAGAAGTTGTCCGCACTGAGGGGAGCGATGGTTTCCGAACAGATAGCCACCATATCGCCCGGAGTGGCCGTGGCCGTTTTGGCCCACGTAGATTTGGGGNNATGGAAGCTAAACAGGTCAGGGGTGGTTGGCGTCTCAATGGAGCCAAAGCCTATGTCACCAATGGCGCCATCAGTGACCTGACGATCGTCACTGCGATTTCAGATCCCCAAGCGAGAAGGAACAACCGGCTTTCCATGTTTTTAGTGGACCTCACCGCCAAAGGGGTTAAGACTACCAAGCTGAACAAACGGGGATGGATACCCTCTGATCTCACCCGGGTTCAGTTGACCGATGTGTTCGTACCTGACGACCATCTCATGGGAGATCGGGGTCGAGGACTCCAGCAGGTCCTGACGATTTTCACGAATAGCAGGGTTATCATTACCGGCCTTACCCTGGGAACTGCTTTGGGCGGGTTTGAGATGGCGCTAGGCCACGCAGCGAAACGAGAGATCTTCGGTAAGAAGATCGTTCAATTCCAGGCCAAGGCTTTCGAAATAGCCGACTTCTACGCCAGGATCGAAGCCGCAAGGCTCATGCTCTGGAAAGCATGCTGGGCTCTTGATAACGGGAGAGACTTTCGGGTGGAATCATCTATCGCCAAGTATTTAGCCGTGATGATAGCCCGAGAGGTGACCACGTGGGCGGCGGATTTACACGGTGCTGCTTCGATCATCTTCGAACACCCCATCCACAAGTTTCCCATGGATGCCTGGGCCTCTTCACTGGGGGAGGGGACGCAGGACGTACAGAAACTCATAATCTTCCGGGAGGTTATGAAACGATACGGGATACCCTACAGATAGGGATAGGACTCTTGTTTCATATCTCGGATTTCGAATTTCGGATTTGGAATTTATTCCAGCACTTCCAGCGGGTCACGGGGTCAATACGATCTTTCCGAATTGCCTTCCCTCTTCCACAATCTCATATGCCTCACGCCCTCTACTCAACGGCATGACGCGATCGATGACCGGCCTCAGTTTACCAGCCCACAGGAGGGATATCACATCACGGAAGTCCTGGTGTGTACCCATGGTACTTCCGACGAGGCTGATCTGTTTACCAAAGATATAGCGAATATCAATTTCGGCGTGAGGGCCACTGGTGTTGCCAATGATGACGATTCTCCCCCCGCGCACTGCCGCCTTCATGCTCGTATCAAGCGTGGCTTTGCCAACATTGTCCACCACCACATCTACCCCTCGTCTTCCCGTGAGCTTATAGATCTCCCGCCCCCAATCCCCCTGTGATCGATCCAGTATAACATCAGCGCCCAGTTCTTGCGCCTTGGATCCTTTTTCCTTATTGCCCGCGACTACGTAGACCCTTGCCCCTGCCAGCTTGGCGATCTGAATCGCCATGCTGTTCACACCGCCTCCTGCGCCCACCACCAGAACCGATTCCCCGGCTCTCAGTTTCGCACGATGTATGAGCATTCTCCAGGCAGCGAGGCTGACTAAGAGAGGAGCTGCCGCACAGGGATAGTCCACATCCTCCGGCATGGCCGCCAGATTACGAGCCGGAGCGGCCAGATATTCCGCGGCACCACCGCGCACTTGTTCCCCGAGGATATGATACCCCGGGCTGAGGGTCACCTCTCCGCGCCTGGTGAACTCATCCTCGATGGTATTGATGCCCGGGTCCACCACTACCCTCTGACCCACCTGCCAACCGGATACCCCCTTCCCCAGTTCCACAATTTCGCCAGCAACGTCGGCACCGCACCAGTGAGGCATTTCAAGCTTAAGGCCGGGCCAGCCGCGCCTCACCCAAACATCCAGGTGATTGATGGCGCAAGCTCGAACCCGCAGCAGCACCTCACCCGGGCCAGGGGTGGGGTCAGGGACTTCCCCGTACTGGATTACGTCTAGTTCACCATGTTCCTCGAAATAGAGAGCTTCCATGATTGAGACCTCCCTATGCAGACAAATTGGTTAGACAGCCAGGTAAAGCAGACGACACACCGGGCTATTTTACCACGGGTGGACATATCGCACCTGACTCGGTTTCTCAGTTCAGGTTAGCCAATAGGTTCATTGCCTGTCAAGGACGATGGATCGCCGATTAAGATGCCTATTTCGTACCTCGACATAGGCCTTGCTAGCCCAATCTATCTATAATGATAGGAGAAAAGCCTACGAGAATACGATCGGGG
>JABAOC010003800.1_pt9 | contig 13143 bp, 18 predicted proteins | sample 7062161 | NCBI WGS metagenome assembly JABAOC01 (sample SAMN14538625, study PRJNA623070) | marine sediment metagenome | biome: marine biome [ENVO:00000428]; feature: marine pelagic biome [ENVO:01000023]; material: deep marine sediment [ENVO:00002113] | place: India: Gulf of Khambhat ... | reverse complement strand
ACAAAAGCAGGTAATAATCGATACTATTTTCAATAGTCTTTTTTTATTCACAACTGATTATTTACAATTAATAACTAACCAACCCCCCGCTAGCTTTGGGGTATCCTCTTTTGGGAATACCCCAAAGCATAACGAGGACGAATCCTTAGTGTTGGGAAACACCAGGACCGATTTCAACCCAAGTATCATTGAGTCGCACCATAATTTCTTTGCTGGCTTCGGCAATTCCGGACAAAATCATTCCAGCNNTGTTTGCTTTGTCCTCAACCATGTTGTGAACTCCCCAATCTATCAGACCATAATCCTGGCAATCTTTACTCTCACATTTATTGCTTGAGTTGTAGACTTTGAAACTGTTCTCGTTGAGAATGTCGGTGAGGTTGGTTGATTCAGCACCAGTAATTGAGTTACCGGATGTCTCTAATGGGTCACCAAAACCAACATCGATGAGGACAGTGTTGATGTTTGCATCAGTACCAACGAAAACATCGGACGCACCTTCACCAGTGGTAATGTCGCCGCCCATGGTGTTGTAATCAGCGTGGTTTCTACCGGTATTAGCAAGACTTCTAACTCTATTCCCTACATAAGCATCAGAAACGTTTTTGACATCTACCTCATTGAGGTTTGTCAGAGAGGCATCATTGAGAGAATGAAAGCCGGTAATGGAATTGCCAACAATACCTTCTGAGCCGCCAGCAAGACCTTTAACACAGACAGCGTTGTCATTGGCTAGGTTTTCGACCTCAACGGTTGATGAGGCAGGGCCAGTAAGGATTGAGCCGCCGACACCATCAGTGTTGTAGCTTGCTGAATTGCCGCCGGTGTTGGCTGCAGACATAATTCTGCTGCGCAAAACAGCGGTGCTGTCATTGACAACTTTCACCTTATTTTCATTTAAGATGTCTGCCAAGTTTGTCGATTCGGCGCCGGTGATGGAATTGCCAGCAGTATGACTTGCTCCAGCATCCATACCGGGGTCAATGAGGACAGTATTAATGTTGGCAGCGTTCTCAACTGTGGTATGAGTAGTGGCTTCACCGGTGGTAATAACACCACCCATGGTGTTGTAATTGGCATTGTTGTTACCAGTGTTGGCATAGTCGCTTACTTGATTTGAGATGTAAGCGTCGCTCACGTTTTTCACCATGACGCTATTTGAATTTACAATACTGGAATCATTCAAAGAGTGAAATCCGGTAGTGTCATTGGTAGCACTGTCTGCAACAACAGGCGCAACAAGGCCTAAAAGCATTACAGCTGTAGTTAATACAGCCGAGATCCTGAGGTATGCTTTTTTCATTTTCATTCTTTATCACCTCCTTTCCTGCCTGCCGGCAGGCAGGCTTTTTTGGGATACTAAAAAAAGGCTTCATCACTTTTAAGTGACAAAGCCTCCGTTTGCGGTCAGCTTTCGAAATTTATTATTTAATTTCTACTTTTTTTCGATTTGCCGAGGATATGATTGGTTTTTTTAATATTCCTAGTAGTCACTTGAGTAACCCGGTGGTTTTGGACGTAAATCTCGACACTGCCCCAGCCCTTGACGGATTTTAAGGCTTGCTTTATTTCATCAACAAGATTAGGAGTAACTCTTCTGACTGAATAGTCGATCATTAAAAAAGCCCCTTTCCCTGCGGGCAGAAGATTTGGGGCAGATCAAATCGCAAGGCGATTTTTGTATAATCGAGTCAGACTCGATGTAATCCTTTTATATTATAAAAATTTGTAGTTTGTCAAGTTTCGAAGGCCAAAACAATGGTTTCTTTTTTGCCGTCGACTTCACCAACTAAAAGTTTTAAGTTTTTAGCGTCTTGATTGATAACAAAGCCGATGCGGTCGATTTTTGTGGAAATGGGTCTTACCAAAACTACGTTGTTGTGGAGGTCAGGAGCAAGTTTTTTGTCCTGATTGTCGATAGTTAACCTGACAAGGTCACCTGGAAAGAGGTTTAACGGTCTCTCGTTGTCGTTTTTAAGTTCTAAATTAACAATTAAAAAAACTTTATTATCTTTGGAGCGGAAGGTTTTGTCTTGAACTAAAACTTCGTTGGTGATTTCTGAAGTGGTAAGGGTCATTTCAATTTTTTGGACGTTATCTTCGGTTGAATCAAGAGCAGTAAAATTAAAGCTTTTATTGAGAGTTATTTTTTGGGAAAGACGATTTTTTGAGGTTTGATTTCCGGCGCGAGGGTTTCTTATTTTAGAGAGAATTTTTGAGCCACCAAAGATAACCAAGAGAAAGGCAATAAGTAAAACGGTGGCTTTTTTTAAGTTAACTTTTTTTCTTCTCCTTAATCGAGAGAGTCTATTAACGGGATTGACTGGTTTTTGCTCTTTTTTTTGGGAAGAGAAAGAATTTTTAGTGTAAAGGTTGTTGAAGGAGTCCATTTAAAAACCTGCCTTTTGGGCAGGATGATTTTTGGCTTTCTCATTTTAAAAAAGAAAGCAGCCCTTGTCAAATTTTAAAAAGATAAACCGCCCTAGATTAAACCTCGATGTTTTTCTCTAGAGCGGTTCTCTCCTAGCTTCTTGTCATCTTTCACTCTCCGAAATCTTTCAGGGTCATAGGGATATAGTGGCGGAAGGGATCCCAATCCCACGAATTCCAGCAGACTCCTGCTGGAGTAAGATACCAGTCGGGACTTCCCGACGTGAGATCTCCCAAATCGAGGGTGGGATAGAAAGAGGAGAACCAAAGTGCTCCCCCTTCGTACATCGAATACCCGATGTATTCGTACCAGATTATCAGAGGCTTCATTACCTCTTCTACTACCTTTGCCCTTGCCTCTTCGCAGGTCAACCCTCCGTAGATAGCTTCAGCTTCACAGGTGGACAATATTCCAATCTCGGCGATTATGATTGGAATGTCTCCTAGCTGACTCTCTGCCCAGGAATGGTAACTTTCGAGCCTCTGGATGTTGAGCTCGGTGTTCCATCTGTCAGGAAAGTGGGCCGAGCCGTCCTCGCATAATTGGCCCACCTGTAGTTCTAAAGAACAAGGGTAACAGTTGACATGGAGTTTGTCAGGGAGACGAGCCTGGAACTCGGGCTCCTCGAGGAGCTCATCTAGCACATCATGGGTACAAAACCCCTCGCCACAGCAGCTGATGGTGGCGGTAGGATCGGCTCCTCTAACCAGGTCGTAGATGAGGGCGTACGTATCTACGACTTCCTGCACCGTGGCAAAGTACCCCCCGTCCTGGGAGTACAGGTTTGGTTCGTTGAAGATGAAAATCGTCTTCCCTGGGTGAGCCGTCAGGTCGGCCGCGAGGTCATCTCTCTCTGTCTCTGTTTCCACATGTTGCGGGCGAATCGTCGGGATACAGAGTGGATCATCCCAACAGTCACCATTGACTGGATCCCAGGTTCGATACCTGCCCATGTTGGTGAGGGTGACCAGGGCGGCAGGGCTCCCACCAAAACCCCTCCAGCTATTATCTAGGGGGGGTGGCGAGGTAGTTGTCTCGACCATGGGCACGGGCAAGGGTGAGACCATGGCCCGAGATGAGGGGGCGAGCGGCGAGATGAAACGGGTATCTGCGCCTGCTGTTCCTCCTTTAAGGAACAGCACTACTACTATTATTGTCATCGACCCGAGCAAGATTAGCCCAAGGTCTCTCAGCCTAGACATTTTTCACCTCCATTTGTCGTCTACCTCACTTGTCTTTATCCTTCGTTCATTCATTCATTTCCCTCTCCTTTCCCTATGACATGACTGTCTTGCTTCAATCGGTAGAAACCGACTCACTGACTATAAAAATTTTATAGCCAAAGTGCCGATTTCTACCTGAGTGAAATTTTTAAGGTGCAAGAAGAGAAGTAAACGTTATGAAAAAAGAAGGTGCAAGGCAATTTCTTGCGATCTTTTTTCAAAACAATTGAACTATATCAATAAATTTTTAATTAGTCAAAAAACTAGCTTAATTTCCAGCTTATTTGTTTCAGTTTTCACCTCTTGCTTTATGATTTCACCTCGGGGGTGGAGTTGAACATTTGCACACGCCGTTGCACACACCGGGTGTGTGTTTAGGTAGACACAGTTTAAAACTAGCAAGAAAAATTTCTTTGTCAAATTTACGAAGGATTTTTAAAAGATAGAGGGTTTTATCTGTGAAGTGCTCTGGATAATTCCTGCTGCAGCATTTCGAACCTGCTGTCGTAATCTACACGAACTATCATCCGGTTGCCAACAACGGCCTCGAATGTGCTTGTGATATTTCTTTTTTGAATTTGAGCTGAGACTTCAAGTTCTGGGCCGGAAATCGCTGTTTGACATTGCATCCAATTTCTTTGAACTTCCATTAATTTTCTCCTTTTAAAAAATCACTTTAATTTTTTTAATAAAAGACATTGTTATTTTACACTCTGAAGTCAAAAAATGGATTATTTTTTGTAGCCTTTGGGGTGGGAGGAGTGCCAGAGGTGGGCGGTTTTGACAATAGTTTCAAGATCGGAATATTTTGGTTTGAAGCCTAATTAGTTAAATTGTGCAAATAGGAAGCCTTCAGCTCCATCAAAACCACCGAACATGCCGCGATCAGTTTCATCACCGGTTGATAAATTTGAAAAGTCTTTATAGACAATGTTTGTAGTTCTAAAGTCTGAATTAGTTAAAACTGATTTTGTTAACTCTAGAAATTTTTTTCTCCACATTAGTTCTTCTTCGTTATTGCCTCTACCAATTGTTAAAAGTAGAGTTGCGTCTGAAGGAGAGAGAGATCTAATATAGGTTAAAACTTTTATTAAATCTAGCTGTATGTCTTCCTCGGCTTTTTTATTGGGTAATTCTTTAAAATGACCTGAGACTATTTGGGGATCTAGGCGATTCCATACGACATGTTTCACTTGATTTGTTATTTGTCTTGCAAAAATGACATCGCCTAAGGTCTGTTGAATGATATTTAATAAATCGGGTGGAAATTCGTATACTATCTGCATTGCTTGAGCCAACTCAATTGCATTTTGATTGGGTTCAATAGCGGTGACGTGTCCATCAAGGTAGGGTGGAATTGAATGGGTTTCTGTAGACAGAGCTTTGTCTACAATTCGTTGAAACTCGTCTGTATCCTCTAGGTCTAGGAATTGACGAATTTGTTCTAATGTTGGTGGAGCAGTCCTTAATGCAACCACTTCAGGTATGGTTGTACCAGAACCAATTATTAAAGAATCTCCTTCGGTTGTGACTCCCTGAAACATCTGAAGGCAACGCCATAACCTATGTAATGGAGAAATGTCGGGGAGATGATAAAGAAGAGGATAATGATATTGGAGTGCGGAAGTTTCTAGAGCAGCTCCACTTCTTGCATAAACCCAAGAAGCACCACCCTTCTTTTCTATAATCTCTCGTAATTTGGAAAGCCCATCAAATGTTTCTTCCGGGTTTCTTATAATGAAAAGGTTTGCAAGAGAAGTTTCCCTTTCTCTTAAGTCGTAAATGGCTCTTGCCGCCTCTTCATCGCTTAAGAGTGTTTCATAACTTTGATGGGCCTGTGAAATTGGTGATATACTTGCTTGTTCAGCGCTCATATACAATCTAGACAATTAGGCTTGGAGTATACCTAATTTAGAGGAAAATATCTAGAGTTTGCGACAAAGAGTTTAAAAGGAGATTAATCTTTATATGGGGGATAAGAAGAGTGCCAGAGGTGNNGATCGGAATATTTTGGTTTGAAGCCTAATTCTTTTTTTATTTTGGCGGGATCGGCTACCAGTTCATTGGCATCTCCGGGGCGACGGGGACCGTATTTGACTTTAAAATCAACGCCGGTCACTTTTTTGACCATTTCTACGACTTGTTTGTTTGAGTATCCCCTACCGGTCCCGGCATTGTAAAAAGCTAAAAGTTTTTTCTTTTTGTTTAAAAGTTTGAGGGCTAAGATGTGGGATTGGGCTAAATCTAAAACATGAATGTAGTCGCGGATGCAGGTGCCGTCTTTGGTGGGATAGTCTTTGCCAAAAATTTCAAAAGTTTTTTTGGTCAGTGCGGCTTTGATGGCGTTGGGGATAAGATGGGTTTCAGGCTGATGATCTTCGCCAAGAGAACCATCAAGAGTGGCGCCAGCAGCATTGAAGTAGCGGATACTAACGGAGTTAATCTTATGACAGAGATGAAACCATTTAAGAAGTTTTTCAACCATCAGTTTTGATTCACCATAGGGATTAGTGGGGGTTTTGGGGTCATTTTCTTTGATGGGAAGGCGGACTGGATTGCCATAGATGCCGGCAGTAGATGAGAAGACAATTTTTTTGACTTTGAACCTAGCCATAGTTTCTAAAAGAGCAAGGGCGCCACCGACATTGTTTTCAAAATACATGCCTGGCTTTTCCATGGACTCTCCCATTTGGATATAGCCGGCAAAATGGATAACAGAGTCAAATTTATGCTTTTTGAAAGTTTGGGAAAGAAGCTTTTTATTTTTAAGGTTGCCGACGACAAGGGGGCAATTAATGGCTTTTTTGTGGCCATATTCAAGAGAATCAAAAGCGACAACTTTAAATTTTTGTTTTTGAAATTCTTGGATGGTAATGGAGCCAATATAGCCGGCGCCGCCAGTGACAAGGATTTTCATTTTCGAAGGTGTGAATGGTGTAATAGGAATTTTTTAATTACCCTTTTAGTATACTTCTCCAGGTCTAATTTTAATGCGTCTTTGGGCTTGATCCAAAGATAGCCGGTGATTTCTTTGTTGTCAATTTTGATTTGAGAGGGGTTTTTGGCAAAGCATAAAAATTCTAGAAAGATGAAATGAGTTTTGCGATGAAAGTTTTTGTCAAAAATGGCTTCTTGGACAGTGAGAAGTTCTATGTTTTCGATATCCAGACCAACTTCTTCTTTAACCTCGCGTTTAAGAGTGTCCTCGGCTTTTTCTCCGTAATCAATATGGCCGCCACAAACAACAAATTTCTCTCCCCACTTTGGTGATTTAACCAGAAGAATTTCCCCTTTTTTGTTCAAGATAAATGCGCCGGCTGTTACCTCTGGAAAATCTTGCTTTTTACTCATAGGTAGGCGTTATTATTGTACCAGGTTTTTTGCCATTAATGGGAATTTTTAGGGTAAAGGAAAGGGCGTTAGCAACAGCGCAGCCAACACGAAGGCCAGTGAAAGATCCCGGACCGGCGTTAATCTTTATTTCAGTTAAGTCTTTTAAAGTTTTTTTGTGTTTTTTTAAAATCTGATCGATGAGGACGAGTAGTTCTTGAGAGCGTGGCGATTTGTAAGTCTTGACAATTTTATGATTGTTTAATTTAACGATAGTTTTTTTGTTATCTGAGGTATCGATGGAGAGAATCATGAATTATGAATAAAGAATAAGGATTAAAGGATTTAGTGAATAGTCAAATTAGTAATTTTTATTTTCCTTTTTTGTTCGCTAAAGTATTCAAAATAAATGTCGATTCGTTTTTTGGGCAGGATTCTTCTAGCTCGATCTGCCCATTCGATGATAATTAAGTTTTTTTTATCTTGCCAAAGCTCAAGAAGGCCAATTCCTTTGGCGTCTTTTTCGTCTTTGGTACGAAAGAGGTCAACGTGATAAAAATTAGTTTGGGTTTGGGGAATTTCATACTCTCTGATCATGATGAAGGTAGGAGAAATAATCCGTTTTTTAATCCCCAGACCTTTGGCAAAGCCTTGAACAAAAGTGGTCTTGCCACTCCCTAAACGTCCATAAAGACAAATAAGATTGGTTTTTAGCTTATTTGCAATTTTTTGGCCCAATTTTTTAGTTTCTTGGGAGCTTTGGGTAATAACTTCCATATATAGTATGCAGCAGCTAGGCCACCGAGAGTGTCAATTATAACATCTCTTAAGGTTCCTTCTCGGGTGGGGACAAGAGTTTGGTGAAATTCATCTGAAACAGCATAAAGAATTACAAATAGTAGAGACAAAAGGTAATTGTTTTTGAGAGACAGGTTTGAGGAGTTTTTAAAAGCTCTGAAGGTGAGTAAAAGCAAAATAAAATATTCAGTAAAATGAAACGATTTTTTAATAATAAAGTCCCTTATATCAAGAAATGGGGTTTTGATAACTTGAATTGAAGAAGCGGCGAAGATGAAGGCACACCATAAAAAAAGTGGCAACCAAAATCTTTTAAACTTAATCATCGTGTTTAAACTTAATTGATTATATTGAACGCTGGAACTTTTCTTCAATAAAATCTTGAATTTTGGGTTTTATTTGGGGGTAAAAGGCGGCGGTAAAAAAGAGAAGACTGGCTAAGACAAAGAGAATGGCAAAAGGTGGTCTTTTTGAAGATTTCTTGGTTTCTTCACCTAAAACTAGATTGATAACTGATGGTTCGGGAGTGGGATTTTCATTTTGCTCCCAATCGTATTTGGGAGTATCGGTTTGATAAGATTGCTGGATTTTTTGCTTTTTTGAGCTTTGGGTTGGTTGAGGGGTTGATTTTGTTGTTGGCGAAGGAGAGGGAGTGCTGGTTGATTCTTGGGTTTCCCCGGTTGATGTTATTTGGTTGGCTGAGCCGGGTGTGGGGGTTGAAGTTTGTTTCCATTCTCCCCCGTCTTTGGCCCAAGACACACCGTCTTGGCTTGATTCATAAGTTGCTTTATCGACCTCTGACTCATCAGGCTTAATAAGTCTGACCGAGTCACCATCGTTGTTGAGTTTGGCACTATCTAAATAGAGAACAAAATAGCTTTTGGCAGGAATTTGAGCATTGAAGTGTTGAGGAGAAGAGCCGCCTTCAATATCGTCGATTTTCCAACCGGAGAGGTCAGCAGTGTCGTCATTATCATTATAGATCTCAACCCATTCCTGGCCTTCGGAGGGGTCGGGCATGAATTCGGAAAGGTAAATATTTGAAGGATAGCTGGTGGAAGAGGAGGCAGAGATTTGAAGATCAGCTGGATCTGAATCTTGATTGGTGGAAGTGCCAACCTTTCTTACTCTGACAGTAAGTTTGTTTGATCCTTCTTGGGCTGAGTCTTTGGCTCTGGCTTTGATGGTGGAGTTGAAGTTCCCACTAGCATTGGTAGTAATAGTCGGGAAACTTGTCCACGAAGAATTATCTTGAAGCCAAGTCGATGTAGTTTCATTATAAGTTTCACCCTTGGTAAGTGAGCTTGTGTTTTCGCCAATTCTAACTTTGACGTAATACTGTTGATTGGACTCGAGGGAAACAGAATATTCAACGTTGAACTCTTGGAGTTTTTCTACTGAAGAAGGAGAAGTTGAGATGGTAATTTGGCTTTCAGCAAAAATTTTTTGGGGGAAAATTAAAGTAAGAGTAAGAAGAGAAATTAGAAAACAGGCTTTGAGGGCAATTTTTGCCATTGAAAACTAATAATAGTTTATATGAAGATAGTAGGTGTCGATGTCGGATTCATCATGATCTACTTTGGTGTATCTTAGGGTGCCGCCGCCGCAGCCAATACTACCCCGGTATAACTTTCCTTTTTTGACAGCTTTAACGCCTTTGTTGTCAGCATCCATATCAAGGCCGGTGTGAGGTGCGCCGCCATAATACTTTAGGCGATCAGCATAATAAGTCATCCCATATCCTTGAGTAATTCTAATGGGTTCATCCATGGGCCAAATCCAGGAGCCAGAGAAGGAGAAAGGGCCGTCAGGGGCATTGTCCCAGCTAACATCAATGGATTTTAGATAGCCGGCAGGATTTTGGTGGGCGCCGCCGGCGCTGACTTCAAAGTGAAGGTGAGTACCGGTAGAACAGGGGGAAAGGCCCGTAATGATGGAAGCGATTCTTTCGCCCTCGTTAACAGGCCCAACTTCTGTCTCCTCTCCTCTGCCAGCGATAATTGATTGAATAGCTTCAAGCTCGGCCCGGGCCGCAGCCAGCATCTGCTGAAAGCGAATTTCATCATTTCTAGTAATCTCGAGAAGTTTTTCTTTTTGTTTTTTTTGCTGAGCAAGGGTGATTTTTTGGGTTTCCAGCTTTTGTTTTAGTTCCTCTTCCTCTCTTTGCTTTTCTTCTTTTAATTTTTTTTGGTCATCGTAGTTGGTTCTGGCGGTCTCTAAGGTGAGCATTATCTTGCGATCATTTTCCTGAACGATGCGGAGATATTTGTAACGGACTAAAAATTGGGCAAAATTTTTTGATGAGAAAAAGGCGAGGGTAGGATTGATTGAAGAGGTTTTGTATGTTTTGACGATTCTTCTTATGAGAAGTTGGGTTAAGTAATCCAGAGAAATATCAAGTTTTTCAATTTTTTGCGAGAGGCTTTCAATTTCTGCCTGAAGAACTTTAATTTTTCCTTCTGTTTCTTGGATTTTGAGGATGGTGAGTTTTATCTGGTTATCTTGATAGGCGATTTCGTTTTTTAAGGTAATCTTTTTTTGTTGAGTTTCCTCAAGGAGTTTTTCGGTTTTTTCGATCTCTTCGGTAATTTTTTTTAGCTCCTCGCTTTCATCAGCTTTTGAAAAGCCAAGAAAAATACAAGAAAGAAGAATAAAAACGAGAATGATGAAGGGGGCCTTTTTTTTGAGTCTTGCCATTTTAGTCGAGCTTTAGATTTTCAGGTAACGCCTGACTGAAAGATAACTTCCCAAGATGCCGATGAGGATCCCAAAGGCAATTTCGGCAAAAAGAAGGCTGAGCATAAAGACAAGAGGGATGGGCAAAACGGGAATGTCGGAGAAAAACTCAATTAAAAAGGGGGTGGCATACAGAATTAGAAGATAAACCAATCCCCAGGCCAAGACGCTCCCCATAATCCCATAAAATATTCCTTCAAGAATAAATGGAGTTCTAATATACTGATTGGAGGCGCCGATTAAGCGTAGGGTTTCAATTTCGTCTTTCTTTTGAGAAATTTTCATGCTAGTAACTATCAAAACAACAATAAAGGCCTGGAAAGTGAGGAAGCCTATTAGAGTAAGGCCGGCCTTTCTGACCGAATTGGTAAAAGAAGTTAGTGATTCAACGATATCACGAGGCATTTCAATTTCTTTGTTTCCCCGCTCGTCTTGACTGACGATTTCTTCTCGTTGAAGCATGCTGGCCAGGTCGGAGAGATATTTAATATCGACAGCAGAGAACTCAATGCTGGCAGGAAGGATTTTGGCGGTAACCATTTCAAGAAGAAGGGGATCGTCTTTGTTTTGTTCCCGGTAAATTACCAGGGCTTCTTCCTTGGAGATAAACTTAATTTCTTTTGCTTTGCCAGTATTTCTGAGTTTCTCCTGAAGGACCTGAATTTGATCTGGTGTGGCTTCGTCCTTAAGATAAGCGATAACCTGGGGGCGAGTTTCAAAAAAATAGAGAACTCTTTGAGAGAGGAAGGCGGCAATAATAAACACGGAGGCAATAAAGAGGCTTGTGGCCATAACCATAACAGCCGCCAGTGATTGATAAGGCGATCGTCTAAGATGATTCCAGGTTGTTTTAAACATTTAAGTTTAAGTCTTATAGCGACCTTTTTTTTCGTCTTTGACTAGTTTTCCTTTTTTAAGAAAAACAACTCTTTCATTTAAAGAATTAACAATGTCAACATTGTGGGTGGCCATGATAACGGTGGTTCCCATTTCCTGAATTTGCTTTAAGAGTTTCACAATCTGCCAAGAGGTTTTTGGATCAAGATTGCCAGTCGGTTCGTCGGCCAGAAGATACTCAGGCTGGCCAACAATGGCCCGAGCAATAACTGTTCTTTGGGCTTCTCCGCCGGCAAGTTGGATTGGAAAAAGATTGGTTTGTTCCTCAAGGCCGGCTAAGCGAAGAATTTCGTGAACTTCACTTTCAATTTTGATTTTGCTTTTTCCCAAAACCTCAAGGGAAAGAGCAACGTTTTCAAAAACATTACGGTCATTTAAAAGCTTGAAGTCTTGAAAAACAACGCCCACTTTGCGTCGCAATTCAAAGACTCTAGAGGAGGGGATTTTGGCGACGTCTAGATTATTGACAGAAACTGAGCCTGAAGTAGGAAAAATCTCTCTTAAGATTAACCTGATGAGGGTAGTTTTGCCCGCACCTGATGGGCCGGTTATAAACAAAAACTCTCCAGGATTGGTTTTAAAACTTAGTTTCTCAAGCGCGGTAGTATGGTTGGGGAAGATTTTGGTAACATTCTCAAACTTGATCATCTTTAGGGTTTGGCGTCTAAAACTTTGATACGGCCGACATCCATAAACCAGCCTGCCTTTTGGGCGGCAAAGGTTTCTCCCCAAACCTGGACTTTCATGTCGACGTATTTATTGAGATCAATGACAGAGGAGGTAAGGTAGGCAGTTTGGGATTCATCGCCACGAACAAGGTGATGAGTTCCTTCCCCATCTAAGCCGCCTTTTTTTAAGATCCCCTCGGTTGAGTCTCGGAAAGTTTCTTTATCAGCTGAGCCCTCTTCGGCGCCGGTAATAACAAACCCAGGCATACCACTTTCGGTGGTGGGGGTTTCTTCACTGCCCCTGCTTAAAAAGTAGCCGGTTAGAGTGCCAGCAATCAAGACGAAAACAACAACTAGACTTAAAATTATTTTTTTCTTTTTGGGATCGGTCGGAGGTTTTGGCTCAACCTCGTGGAGAATGTCTTCGTCCTTAAGCGGATCAGGAGTTGGTGGTTGTTTTTGGGGGGGTGTGGCTGTTGACATTTTTATCTTGCAGTCTTTTTTAGAACTGCAACCTCCTAATTTAGATTTTTTGGTATTTAAAAATATACCACATTATCTCTTGGTGGACAAATATTTGAGTTCTGCTTCAATAAAGGGATCAAGCTCGCCGTTTAAAACTTGGTCAGGATTTAAGCTTTCGACTTTGGTGCGTAAATCCTTGACCATTTTATAAGGGTGGAGAACATAGGAGCGAATCTGGTTGCCCCAGGCAAATTGCAAATGCTCACCTTTGATTTTTTTAACTTCTTTCTGTTTCTGTTTCTCTTTCAATTCCCATAATTTAGCCATGAGAATCTGGGTGGCAATTTTCCGGTTTTGCTCCTGATGGCGCTGAGATTGACAAGTAACGACGATGCCGGTTGACTTGTGAGTAAGCCTGACAGCAGTGGAGACTTTGTTGACATTTTGACCTCCATGGCCCGAAGAACGAAAGGATTCAAATTTAATATCGTCATCTTTGATTTCAATTTCTTTTTCTTCGGGAAGAACAGGAAGAACTTGAACCCCGGAGAAAGAAGTATGACGGAGATTGTCAGCATTGAAGGGAGACAAGCGA
>JABAOC010001034.1_pt5 | contig 13143 bp, 15 predicted proteins | sample 7062161 | NCBI WGS metagenome assembly JABAOC01 (sample SAMN14538625, study PRJNA623070) | marine sediment metagenome | biome: marine biome [ENVO:00000428]; feature: marine pelagic biome [ENVO:01000023]; material: deep marine sediment [ENVO:00002113] | place: India: Gulf of Khambhat ... | reverse complement strand
CTGGCACAACTCCCGCCCAGGGAGATTCTGCTGGCCATGCTCGTCGGCACACTGCAATCTCCGATGAGCCAATTGCTGGCGACCATGCAGGCGCCGATGATGCTCTTGGCGGCCACTCTTGAGGGGCTTTCCAAGCAGAAAGCGGCGTCTGCTTAAGGAGTTTTCCGGGGCGTGGTTTCGCCCCTTTGAATGAGAATCGTTAATACTGAAATTCGGAGGCTAACATGGCGAAGAAGTTGAGCGCAGAAGACATTATCGGTTCACTCAAAGAGATGACCATGCTCGAGGTGAGCGAACTGACGAAGGCGATCCAAGAGGAGTTTGGGGTTGAGCCTCAGATGATGGCCGCACCGGCTGCAGCCGCCGCCCCTGCCGCAGCGGAAGCCGCCGCTGAGGAGCCGGCACAGGTTGATGTCATCCTTGCAAGTTTCGGAAGCGAGAAGATCAAGGTCATCAAGGTGGTGCGGGAACTCACCAGTCTGGGTCTGAAGGAAGCCAAGGAACTGGTGGAGGGCGCGCCCAAACCCGTAATCACCGGGGTCTCCAAGGAAGACGCAGCCTCCGCTCGCGCCAAACTGGAAGAGGTCGGCGCCACCGTCGAGGTCAAGTAAGGTTCCGATAATAAGCATCGCGGGAGGAAAGCGACCTCTAATCGAAACAGCGCGGCCTGCCCTGAGCGGACTCGAAGAAAGCCGAATGGGAGTCGGACGAGGTGCGAGAATTTCGATGTTAGAATGTTTTGGCTGGAAATATCAATAACTCGAACTTCAGCAGCAGGCAATGACGAGCGGAAGCGATCAGAAGCGTATTAAACACTCCGTTGCGTTTTCTTCCAATGCTCGCCCCGGCTCCTCCTGTCCAGTGCGTTCCAGTGCCTTCACGGAGTATCCTCCGCCTGGACAGAGGGGTCATCCCGGGTGTGTCGTCCCTTGTGCCATAGCTGGTTTCGCCGACGCCATAGACACTACTAAAAACACCAACGCAGATAGCAGAATTAGAACGCAGCCCGCGCTCATCAAAACCATCTTTTAATTCTGGTCTGCCTATTTTGCAGAAGTCATTTTACATTCAGGGCAGCAAAAATATTGAATTGTGCCGTCCTTGAATTCCCATACTGTGTCTTTTGTGGGCTTAAAAACTCTTTTGGTCACAGGACAGGTCGCCTGCGCAGGCAGCGGAGGCATCCCGGCTTTGATGATCGCATCCACATCGGTCAACAACAGAGGGCGGGGCTTTTGTTTTGCAATATCAGGGTGGCTCTTTATATATGAATCAAACTCGGCGCGGCTGGAAAAAACCTGATGAATCGCCAGGCAGTCGTCGCCCTTTTCGCTAAGAATCAACGCCACTGCGGTTTTCGGCGTTGCCTTCCACTGCATACCTTTCTTCTCGACCTTTTTCTCGAGCGAAATTTCTTTCCCGGTTATTGCAGAATGCGTCACGATGACGCCATCGCCCTGATTCTTGCTATCAACCAGTGCGCAATGAATACAGCGATAGGAGATAGTTTTGCCAGCATACTTGAAAGTTACAGGCTTTTTTCCAAGCGGTTTTTTACAAACTGGGCACGCGTCTTTTGCTGCCTTATGATGTTCATGCTTTCCTCCCGATGACATCATGCTGCATCCGTCATGGGATGTCATGGAAGAACCGTCAGCATCTTTGGTTGAACAACCCATGGCGGAAGCGCTTAACGTCCCAATGGTTAGCGACACGACTGCGGAAAGCAAAAAGACCAATAATGCTTGCATTCTTGTCGATTTCATATCAAACGACCTCCTTTGGCGTTGACAGCCAGTTTTTTCAATTCTAGGAATGACGAGAACCTATAGTCGGGGTTCCCGATTCTTCGCATTTTCACTCAAAATATTTATCTTCAACAATAATTACAGCGACTCAAATTGGTTGTTGGCCTTAAAGTGGCAGTGCTTTCCGGATGATCCGACATTCGAGAGGTGTCCCCCACTCACGCGGATCTTCGATCGAGCTGCTCCGATTTCAGCAGCTTTCATATGCGCCCCACACGAGTTATCCACCGCCATTTTCTCCAGCCGTGTATTCTCGGTCTCCAGTGCCTTCAGTCGCTTCGCCGATCCAGCCGTAGCTCGCCGTAGTCCGTCCGCCAGCGGCAGAAGGTTTGCTCTGGCGCGCCGATCTTTCGCGCCGCTTGGGGCATCCTTGCTCAGTTGCACTTCCGCCTGTCGCAGCTTATGGATTGCCTGCCTCAAGCACGGAAGATCTGCACCGGTGTGTGCTTTTCCGGGCATATGCCTTGCTCATCACTGTCTTATCCAGGCCCAAATACTAGCATCCAAGCCGGGCCCGTTTTTTTGTGGATAATGTCATTCAGCGACATAGAATGTTTTGATGAAGAAACGTGGTGGACTAAAGGAGTCTGACTCCATGTCCCCCGCAAAGTCTTTTGCCCTACGCGCCAAGGTCCATCTTGGTGCGGATGAGGCGCATGACATTGGCGCGGCTGATGATGCCGTGAAGGACTCCCTCGCTCATCACCAATAGCCTTCCCGTACCCTCAGAGGCCATCTTCGCCATTGCCTCCCAGGCATCTTCCTCAGGGGCAATCACCTGTTGGTCCCGCAGAGGAGCCACTAGCTCACCCACGGCAGTACTGATCCATCTCTCGCGCGGTATCTTCCGTGCATCAGATAAATGAATCAACCCCACCACTTCTCCGTCTCTCAATACCGGAAAAGCTGCGTAGTTGTAAACCAGAAAGTAGTCGTTCACCAACTCCTCGAGAGTCATTTCCGCCGCCACAGTGACAACATCGCTTGTCATCACCGAGTTCACCTTCACTCCGGAAAGCAGCCTTCGCAATATGCTCTGTTGGTAAGAACCCTGTGCCGCTTGGATGAGGAACCACCCGATAAAGGCCATCCACAGCCCGCTTACGAAATTGCGAAACAGGGTCATTACCCCAATGAGAATAAGGAAGAAGCCGATGCCCTGGCCCGCGATGGCGGCGATCCTGGTGGCTTTTGCAAAACTGCCGGACACATACCAGATGATGGCCCTCAGAACTCGCCCTCCGTCCAAAGGAAGACCGGGCAGCAGGTTGAACACGGCCAGCAAGGCGTTGATGAAGGCCATCACGCCGAAGATGGTCTTCAGCACCGGGCCTACCGCGAGCCAATGGGCGATGGCGAACAATCCCGCCAAAAGCAGGGAGACGAGAGGCCCGACGATGGAGATTTGGAGTTCGGACAGCGCGGAGCGCGGCTCTTTGACGAGTTTGGATACACCGCCGAAGAGGAAAAGGGTGATACCGGCAATCCCCAGCCCGTTCATCTTGGCAAGTAACGAATGAGAGAGTTCGTGGATGAGCACAGATGCAAAGAGCAGCAGCGCGATGGCGATGCCCAACAGCCAATAATAGGCGGGGTGGAGGCCCTTCAATTCGAGTTGCTGAGGCAGCCCCCGTGCGAAGCCGAAGGCCATCAGGCCCAGGATGATGAACCAGGTGTAGTCAATTTCAATCTCAATCCCCAGGATCTTTCCCAGCCGAAAGGAATGAGAGAACACGCTGTCTGTCCTTTCACCATCGTAACACGAAGTTCACTCGCGCTCTTTATGGGGATCCCGGTGGAGGGGACATGTGGAAATCGGAGCGCGGCCCTTGGAGAAAGTCCGCAGCAGCATGCGCGGGCAATAGGAGGTGGCCCGCTTGCCGGTTACCGCACAAATACCCACTATCTCCGTTTCCCCCGAAGATTCATTCCCCACCGGAGGAATCGAGATCTCGCCCAAAGATGGGTCCTCTCCGCGCAGCAGCCTATTCAGCCTGGCCTCCGATGATTCATCTTCAAAATCCCCCTCTGAGTATTCCCCGTCATCTGTCTCACTTCCCGGTGGCGGTTCAGGCGCGGGCTGCTCCACGCTCGCCGCCAGCCTGTCAATCTCTGTCGCACGTACGAAGGCCTTCGTTCTTCCTTGGGCAATGATCGGCACCGCGGCTTTCATGAACTTCATCCAGATAGGCGCGGGAATACTCCCTCCTGTAACCCGCGCCATCTCTATCGGCTTGTCATTTCCCACCCACACAGCGCAGGACATGCCCTCCGCCCAGCCGACGAACCAGGCGTCCTTATGATCACTCGTTGTGCCTGTTTTTCCAGCCGCGGGAAAGGGCAACCCTCCCACTCTGTAGCGTGCACCGCTCGCGGTTCCGCGGACGACCACTTCGGCCAACATCTTTGTCATGGTGGCGGCTGTGCTCGGATTCATCACCTTGACCGGGCTGGGCATATGCTCAACCAGCACATTGCCGGCCGCATCCTCGATCTTGGCAATGGCATAAGGCTCCAGCCGATAGCCTCCGTTTGCAAACACCGCAAAGGCGGAGGCCATATCGAGCGGGGTGGTGCTGCAAGTGCCCAAAGCGAGGGAAAGGTAGGGATCCAGCGGACCCTTTATGCCCATCCGCTCGGCCGTTCTTATAACCGGAATGGCTCCGATCTGTGCAATCAGTTTGACCGCACAGACATTGCGAGAGAGCGCCAGCGCCTTCGTCAGGGTGATTTCGCCCATATAGGTATGGTCATAATTATGGGGCACATACTGGCCCCCTTGCCCATCCGGATAGGTGACCGGAGAATCATCTACAGTGTCATCCGGCCTCATCCCCTGCTCAATCGCCGCCGTGTATACAAAAGGTTTGAAGGCTGAGCCCACTTGACGATTCCCCTGTACCGCACGGTTGAATTCACTGGCGGAGAAATCCATGCCTCCCACCATCGCCTTAATGGCGCCCGTGCGGACGTCCAGAGCAACCAGAGCGCCTTCACTAACCTTCCGGCTCTTTGCTCGTTGGACTTCCGCAGTCAGTATCTTCTCCGCTTCTTGCTGCACACCCAAGTTGAGTGTGGTGTGGATGGTCAGGCCTCCTCGGCTCACGACATCCGCGCCAAAGAAGTCGTTGGCTTGCTGAAGGACATAAGCAATGAAGTAGGGGGCGCGGTAGGAGCGCCTTCCGCGTACAATCCGCTCCTCGGTCAACTCCAGCGGCTGGGCCGCCGTCATCTGGGCTTCACGGGGCGATATATAGCCCACTTCCGACATCCGCCACAGCACGACATTCCGACGCTCCATGGCTCGCTCTGGAGAACGGAACGGATTGTAGTGGCTGGGGGCTTTGGGCAGACCCGCCAGGAGAGCGCATTCAGCCAGTTCCAGTTCACTGGGAGCCTTGCCGAAATAAGTCTTGGCGGCCACCTTTACCCCATAGGCGTGTTCTCCAAAGTAGATCTCGTTCAAATACAGTTCCAGGATCTCATCCTTGGTGTATCGCCGTTCGATTTCGATGGCGAGCAGAAACTCCTGTATCTTACGCTGAAGAGTGCGCCGACGAAGATCATAGGCATTCCGCGCCAGTTGCTGAGTGATGGTGGAGCCGCCTTGCTTGACCTTTCTGGAGAGGATATTCGTCCAGGCGGCGCGAAGGATGCCTTTGGGGTCAATACCGGCGTGTTGATAAAAGGCGTCATCCTCAACGGCAACGATTGCTTGCTTCAGTTGGGCGGGAATCTCATCAATGGAAACAAACTCCCGGTTCTCTTCCGACAACTTAGCAAGCACCTCTCCGTCCGCGGAGATCACCTTCGTTCCCTCGGTGATCCTCAGTTCAGCCAGTTCACGCAGGCGCGGAACCATGGGGGCAATACTTGAATAAGCCCCTAAAAACATCCCCACTCCGACGTAGAAACTCAGCAGCAGGCCCCAATTCAGGACCGCCATGAGTCTCCACAGCACCCTCTTTGTGGAGAGTTTCTTCCTCTTGAACTTGGGGCGCTGCGGCCGATTCCTCATGCGTATCTCACACTTGCCTCATTATACCTGAAAATCCTAATGTTACACCTCTGCGGTGTACTCGTTTTTCACTTCGCCAAATGAAGCGGGGGGAATATCCTCATAACTGTTTAGACACCAAGCGAACCGCTTTGGTTCCTTCCTTGACAGCTCTGAGCAAGGGATTCACGATCGCTATTCGACGATACTGTAATTCCTTGCATGTAAGGCGGGAGGATGATATAATCGCTTTCCAAGCGCTCGACGTAGGAAACCGAGATGAAGTCCTTATTTGTAGCACTTTTTTTGGTCATGGCGCTGCTCGTTTTCTCTCTTTGTTCGCTTGCTAGCGCGGACACGATTATCGTAGGAGACTATACTCAGGCTGACGATCTCCCTCTCTTGCACGAGGAGGAGGAGATTCTTGCCCCCTTCCTGCTCGCCCTCACACACGCAGGCTATAGTTTCATCTCCCAGGGCAAGGACCTCACTCTTCGCACCGGCACCGGACGAGAGATAGATCTCGTCATGGGGGAGACCAAGGCGACCATTGACGGCGAAGAAATCGAACTCGGCGCTGCCCCCAGGTATCTGGAGCAGCGCTGTTTTCTGCCTGTGTACAGTCTTGCCGGCCCGTTGGGATTGGCCGTCTTCTGGGATGAGGAGGAGAGGATTCTCAGGCTGCTGCCGAGGCTGACTACATTGAACATCGAAGATACCGAAGAGGCCGTCAATGTCCATCTTGGCGCGCAGGTTCGCCTGATGCATAAGGAGGGGCGGCTGGCTGCTCCGCCGCGTGTCTTCGTGGACATGGAGAATGTTTTCGCGGAGGGACCCCAGCACATAGAGGTGGATTCCGGCGCTTTATTAGGGATCCGAGCGGCCACCCAAGAGATAAAGAAACCCGGCCTTCGCGTGGTCATGGATCTGAGCCGTTCGACCGATTGTTATTCCAGAATCTCGGAGGACGGCTGTCGTCTGTCCATACGCATTCCCAAGCAGCCGGGTGCCCCGCCTGAACCCGAAGCGTTTCTGGAGGAGATATCCTTCAAGGCCAACTCCGACGAACTGGTGACATTCACTCTTTCGTTGAGCGCTCAGACTGTGGTGGACTCGCAGATGCGCGTAGGAGAGAACACCCTTCTGGTGAGGATTTTTGAATCCGCCAGCCGTCTCGAGGAACTGCCCGAGATTCCCGACAACGAGGTTGTCGCCGGATTGAAACTGCGCACCGCGGGTTTCTCCGGTGAGGTGCAGGAACTCCAGATAGAATTGAAGAAAGAGGTGAGACACCTGCTCGCCGCGGAAGGGAACAAGGTGCGGCTGATGATGGGAGAATTCTCGCTCACCGGATTGAAGATCATGCTGGACCCCGGTCACGGAGGCCCCGTCTCCGGCGCCCCCGGTCGTACCGGATTGCTGGAAAAAGATGTCAATCTTGACGTCGCTCTCCGCCTGGCAGAGATACTGAGACGGGCGGGGGCTGAGGTCTTTATGACTCGAGAGGGCGATTACCTGCTTCGCTCCGTGGAGGATAAAGAGGGAAAGGTGGACCGTGAGGCCTACAAGGTGGAATTGTACATGAGGCCGGAGAGAGCAAATGCCGCGGAGGTTGACATCTTCGTCTCCATTCATGCCAACGCAAATGCTAATAACAATCCCCGGCGGCGTACCGGCACCGAGGTCTATTACGGTAGGCCGGAGAGCCGACTTTTGGCTGAGACGATTCAGAAGGCAATGGTGGAGGAACTGGGACGCCATGACGGGGGAATAATCTGCAATGAGAAGCTCGTCGTCACGCGAGAGACGAAGATGCCGGCGGTATTGGTAGAGGTCGCCTACCTGGACAACGAAGAAGAGGAGAAACTGCTCGCCAAACCGGAATTTCGCGCCCGCGCGGCAAGAGCGATCTTTGACGGGCTCCGCCACTATATAGAGAAGGGCGGCCGCCTCGGATCCTAGAATCTATCTCGCCTTATCTGTGTCAAATACTATAGGAGCGGCAATTATTCGTTGGGCAGGACCTTGTGTCCTGCCATCTGCTTTACAATGACAGATCCAACCGCACCTATCGGTGTCTTCGATTCCGGCGTGGGAGGCCTTACCGTTGCCCGCGCTTTGCTTCATCTATTGCCTGGAGAACGGCTGCTCTACTTCGCCGATACTGCCCATGTTCCTTACGGCCCGCGTCCGCCGGAACAAATTAAAGATTTCGCGCTCGACATCAGCGCCTTCCTCATAGAGCAAGGGGCGAAGGCGGTCATCATGGGCTGTAATACCTCCTCCGCAGTGGCCCTGGAGCCGGCACGGGAGAGCCACGGCCCCCTCATCTTTGGTGTCATCCAGCCTGGGGCGAAGGCCGCCTTGCGCGCCACGCGAAAAAGCCGCATCGGGGTTATCGCCACCCAGGCCACCGTGTCCACCGCGGCCTATTCCTCCGCCTTGCGAGGGCTTAAGCCGGCCCTCGAGGTGATAGAACAACCCTGTCCGGAGTTCGTCCCTCTGGTCGAAAAAGGAGAGTTGAATTCCGCTCATACTCGCCAAGTGACAAACGGTTACCTGGAACCTGTGCTGCAATTCGGGGTCGATACCGTGGTTTTGGGGTGCACTCAATATCCTCTACTCAGACCGCTCATCCAGGAAATCGCGGGGCCGGAAATCACCCTCATTGACCCGGCCGAGGAAACCGCCAAAGAAGTGGCCGCCGCCCTGCGGGAGGCGAAACTCGTCAATCCCGGCACTCCCGATGCATCCGCCCATCGCTTCTTCGCCAGCGGTGACCCCACCAGCATAAAGACTGTCGGCGCCCGTTTCCTGGGCCAACCCATCGAGAATATTGAATCCGCCTCCCTCTGGAAGTAGGGGTGTGGGTCTCCTTTACCCCTGTCTACCAGAGGCCAATTTCCGCACAAGCGCGATTATCTCATCGGTTGCCTTGGGCCGGCCCAAGGAGCGGCTTGCCTCCGACATCTTCTCCAGGCGCGCGGGGTTCCGCAGCAAGTCTTTCAATGCTGCCGCAAGCCGGCCTGGGGTGAGTTCATCCTCTCTCATCAGGATGGCGCCTCCCGCCTGCGCCAAGGGCTTGGAATTGAAATACTGTTCGTTATTTGCCGCCCCCGGCCAGGGGACGATGATGGCGGGCAGACCTCTGGCGCTGAGTTCGGCGATCGTGGTTCCACCGCCGCGACAGATGGCCAAATCAGCCGCCGCCAGAGCCAGCGGCAGGTTATCCAGATAGGGGTGAGCCTGGTAGCGGAGTCTTGCACGCCGGGCGATCTCGCCCAGTTCGGTTTGCTCCGGTGGAGCCCCCGCCGGAGAAGATGGCTTGCCGGTCACGTGCAGAACCTGGATGCCGCTGCGAAACCAATACTCATCTGCCAACATCTCTAATGCTTGCAGAGACACGCGGTTAATGATCGGTGATCCCAGGCTGCCTCCATAGATGAGCAGAGTCCGCCTTTCCGCGCCGAGCCCGAAAGCAGCCAGCCCTTCTCCTCTCCGCGCGGAGAGAATCTCCGACCTCACCGGATTGCCGGTCACCACAAGTTTGGGTTTCCCGTGGCGGGCGAAACGTGCCTTTGGAAGGGGATAAAGGGAAAGCGATTCCTCTGTTACCAGAGCGGCGACATCCACCAGGCGGGCGAGAATGCGAGTGGTCAGGCCGGGCCGGATGTTCTGCTCTACACTGAGAGAGGGGATCCCCATCAGCCTGGCGGCGAGGGTGACGGGCCCACAGACATAGCCGCCGGTGCCGACCACGACATCTGGCTTGAATCGCCACAGCGCGAACATCGCCTGCCACAGCGGGATTCCCAATGCAAGCAGGAGCGCGGAGTGCAGTTTGCGGAGCAGAGCAGAGAAACTCCAGGGCCCGGTAAGGCCGCGCACCGCGATGATTTTGAGAGGGAATCCTGCCGCCGGAACTTTCGTCGCCTCCAATCTGGCCGTGCCGATGAACAAGATTCGGGAATCGGCGTCGAGTTCCCGCAGCCTCGTCGCCAGCGCCAGAGCCGGATAAAGATGTCCACCGGTGCCGCCACCGGTGAAGACGACAGAGAGACCGGACACAGCAGGTTCACCCTTCATGGTCCGCCGAAAGAGCATGACCGACGAAGTCTGCGGCTGCTATTCGCCGGAGAGTCTGCGATAGAGTATCCATTCTTTCTTGCCCCGGTCAAGGTAGAACTCGAATTCCTCACCCTCTTCAGTGACCACTTGATAATAGTTGCGGTGGCGCCGCTGCCACCAGCGACGCCCTCTGGCGAGAGTGCCAAAGCCATAATCGGCCCAGGTCTTCATCACCCGTTCAATGAGATAAGTCCGACCACGCCAAATGAAACGAACAGGGGGACCGGGTTTGTGGTCGAACTCAACGCTGATCTTCTCGACTATCAGTTGGCCCGACATATCCGCCCTTGGCTTGGGGAGGGCTCAAGGCCCGAAGAGATGTTTCCACCATCCGAGAACGCGGGTCCCGAGGTTCGGCTTTGCCCGTGACCAGGCGGAAACCGGGGTGGAGTGGACCTGTTCTTGGGAGCCATACAACAAAAGCCCTACGCTGGTGGAGAGACGAGGATCTTTCAGGTTCGCAGGCCCTCTGGCAGAGGGTCTGCCGAGACGAACGGGAAGCCCGAATATCTGTTTCGCAAGTGGAAGGATGCCTTCCAACTGAGAACCCCCGCCGGTCAGTACCGCGCCGATGGAAAGACGATGGAAATATCCGGAGCGCACCATCTGGTCTTTTACCAGAGAAACCATCTCCGCGGCTCTGGGCTGAATAATCTGCGCCAGCAGCCGCCGCGGAATCTGGCGAGGACCCTCCGCGGAGAGGATATTAACGGTAACTTTCTCGTTCGCTCCCACCATATCAACCAAGGCGCACCCTTTGGCGATCTTGAGCGCCTCCGCTTCTTCCACATCAATCTCCAAACCTACGGCGAGATCACGCGTTATATGACGCCCCCCTATGGGGACTGCGGCTGTGCAGCAGACGGAGCCGTCCACGAGAATGGCCATATCCGTAGTGCCCGCGCCGATATCCAGCAGGACGGTTCCAAGGTCTCGCTCCGCCTCACTGAGGACGGCGTCCGCCGAGGCGAGAGGCTCCAAGACAACCCCCTCCACGCCCAGACCGGCCTCCTCCATGCAACGCTCCAAATGCCCGAGAGAGGTGGTAGAAGCGGTAACGACATGGGCTTGCACCTCCAGCCGTCTCGCCGCCATACCCACGGGATTGGCGATACTGTTACAAAAAATGGGAGTATGCTCGATAGAGGCGTCTTTCGCCGATTTCGGGCTGGAGTTACCGGAGGTGTCAACCGCGAAACTGCGTGCTATCACATGTACTACTTCATGTCCGGAGGGGAGTTCAAGAGATCCAACGGCAGCCCGCATCACCTGTTCCACATCACGCGGAGAAACAGCCCTCCCGGGACGGGATATGGGGATATCCGCCCGCGGGTTGAAACAGCGTACATGGTCACCGGTAATCCCCACCCAGGCCCGGTGCGGAATCCTCGGGACCGCGACAGAGCGGTCTACTGAGGTCGCAATGCCTTTGGGCCGGCGGGCATTCAGACCGTCGATCGCTTGGCTGATTGAGGAAGCCGCTTTTTCCAGATCAACGATTTCCCCTCGCCGCAAACCTTGCGAAGGTGCCAGCCCCACCCGGTCAAGGCTCAGTTTGCCGCCATCCAAGCGCCCCAACAGCGCAGCAACCTTGTTCGTCCCAAGATCAATACCAAGAATCAGGTTTCCGTTGCTCACAATATCGTCCACTGACAGCTTGAACATTACGAACTGCTCTCAACCTTCCACCTTGTTTCAAATCTTTTCCGCCTCCGAGGCGGAGAGGCGTCGGTGAAGAAGGCGTGCCGTCAGATGGCCGCGGATGCGGCCTAGATTTTGGAAAATGCGCACCCCGAGAGCGACCACTACCGCCAGGTAGAGATTAATCCCCATGCGATCTCCAGTGTAGGCGAGCAAAGCGGCCAGCGCCATATTCACAAAGAAGCCCGTGGTGAAGATATACTCTTCGAAGTTCTCCTCCAGCTTAGAGCGAATGCCCCCTGTAATAGAATCCAGGCCGGCGAGAATGGCGATGGCGAGATAATCGGCATAAGAAGCCGATACGTCAATATGCAGACTGTAGACCAGAAGAAAGCCAATGACCAATGCGAGGACGGGGATCAAGAACACTTCAGCACCTCCGGGTTATTTGCCTGCGGCTCGCCGCTTGCGCGTATCGCTCACGGCATGCGGAGAAGTGGAATCTGTCTCTGTCGAGGCGCTTGTCTCGACAGGGCGAGCGTACTTGAACTTCTTAGCGGTTGGAACAGCCGGTACAACCAGTTCTGTACTCTTCTCCAGTTTGATGGGAAACTGCACCAGGCGAAGGTTCTCCAGTACCCCTCCGGGAATATTCAGCGCGCCGGCGAGGGTATCCGGATCTCCCAGGGCGATGAACTTGTAAGGTGCGGCGATGGGCACGCTGTTGACCTGGGTAGTGGGCCCGCTGCAGCGGATGGCGGTGCCTCCTACGAGACGCTGGTCATTCAAGGAGATGGCCTCCGCGCCGGCCGCCCACAGTTCATTCATGATCCGCAGAAGATCATTATCGTGGATCAGCAGCCCGGTTTGCGCATACTGATGCAGATCCTCCCCCAGTTTCAGTATGGAATCATCCACCTCCAGAACTATGCCGGGCCCTTTCACCGCGGTCAGCCCCAGCGCCACCTTGGCATTCGCCAACTGTTCCGCCATGGGTTTGACGATATCTTTCTCTTTCGCCATGTGTTCTTCATATTGAGTGATTAGCTCGCGCTGAGCGGCGATCTCTTCCGCCTGATCTTCCACCTGTTCTTGGGTGGCCGCCAAGACCTGGCTGAGAGCGCCGAGAGGACCTCCTCCTGTCACTCCGAACCGCGTGGAAAGGAGCCGCTCCTCCGGGGTGCGAGAGCGCACCTGGATGGCCAAGAGGGCGCCCATTACCAGGCAGATACCCGCCAGACTAAGAATCCAGTGCATCCTGGCGCGATCGAGATGTGCTTCATCCTTTTTCATGCCCGAATACCCTGTCCGCCGCGCCAACCTTCAGCGCGGCTTCCACACTGCGGCCTCCAGTACGGAAACATCGAAGTACTCCGCCGGTCGAGAGGCCCCTGAAGAGGCGAGCACCGCCTCCACCACGCGCAGTTTCTCCTCCAGCTGTTGAGCCGGTCCCAGGCGCAGTTCAGTGCCCGAAACCAAATGAGCCGTAAGCCAGCCGCGCTCATCCACAACCAGCCTCTTTGCCTTTATGGTAGAATTCTTCGTCAGGGCGGCCAAACCCTTGCACAA
>JABAOC010010767.1_pt6 | contig 13145 bp, 7 predicted proteins | sample 7062161 | NCBI WGS metagenome assembly JABAOC01 (sample SAMN14538625, study PRJNA623070) | marine sediment metagenome | biome: marine biome [ENVO:00000428]; feature: marine pelagic biome [ENVO:01000023]; material: deep marine sediment [ENVO:00002113] | place: India: Gulf of Khambhat ... | reverse complement strand
GTGTCATTTGTAGGAGTAGATCTTTCAACCATATACGCAAGATAATCACTATCATGATGAAGCATAACCGCAGGAGTTACCGTGCTATTTACAGCTTCCCCTACAACAATACCATAACCTCCNNTCCCTGCTCTGCTCGTCTGTCGTTATCTTCGGGTTTAAATTTAGCTTCCAATACACGACCTACACGATGATGTGCAGTTTGTATTTCAGGTATTTGTATCTTATTATAAACAAGATCTTGATCTGTTTCGTCATTTTTATTGTTATCCATGTCAAAATCTAGCCCTGTTTCTGTCCACTGAGAAGCTCCTGAATGTGGATGAACAAATTGTCTTCCTTCATATTGACTGTTATATAATTCATAGTTAGGGTTTTGTTTGAAATCGATATCGAGCTGTGTTCCTTTTAAATGGGCTTGATCATACACATAGAAGTATGTTCCTGCTTTTGTGTATAACATCCCAAACAATCCATTTTCTACATATATGTTGCCTATAAATTTGTGATTGATATTGTATACTCTAGACCATCGTAAAGGTAATGGAGGAACATTAGCCTGACTAAAATCGTTATCTATTGTATCCCACACTTTGACCTTTCCAACATTCAAACGTGAAGGATAATGTCTGTTAATTATTTCTTCTTCAAAGTTTACAATATATTGTAATAGTCCATCTCTCGTTCTGATATAATTGTTATTCTCAGGATATTCATTATTAACAAATCCTGCTGGAATAGTTTGTACAGCAGGGACAAATAGTTGTACACTTGCATTTTTAAAGTATCCGTTAGTATCAGCAGAATAATAACCACATTTTCCAGCTACAAATTCTGCATCATAGATACTAATGACGTGCTTGTAATCCAAATAAGCATCGATACGATTGCCTGATGCAATGACCTTCATGTTGTATGTAGTACCAGCAGAAAACCCTGTTATAAGATCTTCTGTTGGAATTTTATATGCTTGTATAATTAAAGGATCTCCATTCACCATCTTTCGTGCATAAACCCAGCTATCTGTTCCATCGTATTCAAATGTAACATAATAATAATCGTTAGTATCATGGAAGTTAATAACTGCTCCACACTTGACTGTAGATACAACAGACGTAAATACAATATCAGCGTTCCATACAATACTATTCCAATGTTCGTGCCCAATGGTGTATATGCCCGTAGTACCCGAAGTCATACCGAACCCGTCATTACTTGTTGCCCACGTTCCATTTTCTGCTGTTCCATCTACAAGACTTCCAAAGGTAGAAGTTTCAGCTTGAAGATCAGAAAAATCAGTATCAAATTCTTCTTTTAATATAGATTGTTTAACCCAATCAGATTTGTTCTCTAACCACAGATCAACAACCCAGCTCTCAGAACCACCGTCCTGATCAATATTTCCTTTGGTTAATTGATAGATCCCATTATATTCGTCTATATAAAAATCTGAGATCTCTACAATGTTAAATGTGGGATTAGCAAACATCTCAGCTAATTCTTCTGCTGTCTGTTCATGTTTGACTGTACATCTGACTTTGTGTTCGATATCAGATATTTTTGTTTCGGAGGCTTCAAGATAATTACCTTTATCATTGATAGTGATCTCTCCTTTTTTGTTTTTGTTCCACTTCTCGACATAATCGATGAAGTATCCGTTTAATCTCATTTATAACAGTCCTATATATTTTGGTTTATTTGTCGTCAATCCCTGCAAGTAAATATCATACATCATATCTTTCCCATCTGTCAATGGGATCAAAATAAGATAGTCTAGATGCCCGTTTCCTGCTTGACCTGACGAAACACCCACATCGAAATTATAATTCACTGTGGTATCGTCTACGACAAATTCCATCATATATTCTGCATAGCTTGTTCCAACTGAAAAAGTATGTGCATTATTTCCTGAGTCGTATCCGTAACTTGCAATGGTAGTTCCATTACGTTCCGCTTTGAATGTACAATTTCCTGTCGCTGATCGTTTCAATCGTATCAACGCAAGATATGTTCCTTTTTTAAGTTTTCCAACAGTCCAAACAGCAGTATTATTGTTAAGTATTTCACCATAATTGCCACCGCTAGCACCTGTGTCAGCCACCGATTGATTAATTCCACTATCAAAATCCTCTCCTTCTTTAAACAATGTTAAATCGTTCCCATCAAAATCTAAGAACTTATTAGCAAACACTGTGAAGTAGTAATNNTTTAAAATCAGACATAGCTACATTCTGCATGAACGCATTAACATTATCGTCTTGTGCATAAGTGGACTCCACTCGGTTTGCTCCTATGCCCACAACCATATTATCTGTTTTATTGAGCATAAAAGTAATAGCTTCGTTTGGAGTGGCATTTTCAATCAGCCCATCCACGTCAGCTACTTTACTTAAATTCAGCCCCATAATAGAAACATCAAATGATGCTCCGAAGAATAGCGAAGCCAATAGACCAACAGCATATTGATTGTGATATTGGAACTTAGGCAGTATTGTAATAGCTCTTTTTCCTGCTTCTACTATTACATCAAACACCCATACTACTCCTTCTTTGGGCTGTGTTCTGTTATAGGCATCTGTGGTAGTTGTTCCACCACCCATCCACACTCGTACAACCTGTCGAAGTGGATTGCTTTCTATAACTTTATAATCTAAAACCCCGAAGTTAATCTCCGAAACAAACACCGTAAATTCTGCACTCTGTGTTCCTTCAACTCCATCTGGGTTTATTCCTGTAACTCTCACGTCTACTTCTGCTTTATTTGTAAGACCTTCTAAGGCATATAGATCAACATCTGTTACTCCTGTCTCATAAGTAGCCCACCCACCATCATTTTCTTGATATTCCACTTTATAAGTGGTTGCTCCTGTGGGTTGAGACCATGTTGTCGTCATAGACTGTAAACCTTTTGGTTCTCCCTGTGTAATTGACGGAGCGGCAGTATATGTATATTTAGCAATATCATTACTGTCAGTACTCCATCCATGAATATTATAACTTGCAATATCTATAGTGTATTGTGTCCCTGCTGTTAGACCTGATATAGTTTGTGGAGAACCCGAAGCTCCCCATTCTACCCAGCTTCCACCATCTATTCTATATCTTGTATTAGTAACAGATTGTCCATAATTATTACCATGAGTAAACGCACATGAGAAACTGTTCTCTCCTGTAGCTGTGACACTATCTAATGTCGGGGCATCAGGAGTTCCTTCAACACCATCACTCGCATAGTTTGACCAAGATGATGAATACCCGACAGCATTCTTCCATTTCACTCTGTAATACCATGTATCGCCTTTTGTTAGAGATGTATGATCCCAAGTATCTGTAGCAATTGCAATGTCGCTAGACTGCCCTAAATCACCACTATCGAACGTAGATACTTTATCATACTGAACAGTCCAAAAATCTATATCTTCTCCACCATCTCCACCACCTAAAGAAGTTTTATCAACAGTAATCTGTCCTGCTACTGTGGAAGCATCTAATGTAGGTGTGCCTGTTGGTGTATCAGGGGTGGTCGCAGTTGTCTGTTGTGTGAACCTGCCTCCCCATGCGCCTTCTCTTGTTGCACTATTGTATTTGAATTGTGTATAGATATTATAAGTCGTATTGTTTCCAAGACCTGTATGATCTTGTGTAGTAGTTCCTGTACTAATCCATGCACCAAGTGTTGTGTAATTACCCTGTTGGATTTCTTTTCGTTCCATAAGGAAGTTGATAACTTCTTGCCAAAATGTTTCATTAGATCCCGAAGTAGCGGCATTTCCATATTCGTCAAAATAAAATCCTCCTCCCTGATTATTTGGAGGAAATACAAAATATCCCATTTTATATGACGTATTGGTTTGATGGTCTAATACAGCCGATCTAATTCCTATTGGTTCAGACGTAAAAGCTGTAATCCAATAGTTTTCATCATCGTTATTATTAACATAGGTAGAATTAGTAAATAACCATGTCCAAACACTATTTATATTGGAGTCATCATCAGTTGTAATACTTCCTGTACTTTGTACATGCACGTTAGTAGTAGTATCATTTCCTGTCAGAATAATTACAAAACCATATTCTGCCAATGCTCTATAATAATCCATTTGAGCAGATGTAATTGCCCAAACATTATCATCAACCACAATAAGATCATATGTTGATAATGTCGCAGTGGTTTGTACTGAGGTATATTCTGTAACCGTAGCACTAGCTATCGCCCCGTTACTTAACGAGTCTCGTAAATTGTGAGAAGCTCTAGAATTTAAATTAAGATATGCTACAGTACTTAAGTCTGTGGCACAATCATATGGAGTAATAGTAGCAGATCTCCAATAATCGGGTGCGTTTCCATTATATGTTGGATTATTTGGTTTATTAACTGTTAATCCTCCTGCTACTTCATCTGTTTTTGAGACTGTGAAAGAATTAGTTGGATCAATAGCATCAACATATCGAGTCATTTCCGCAGTAGCAGATCCCCAAGCTCCGTAAACTGCATCTGAGGATTTTACTCTTGTCCTAACATAATACAGCCTACCGTCACTTAATCCTGTTTTTGTTGCACTTGTTGTTCCTATTGCAATGTCCGAGCTAGTAGACTGCTGGGATAAATAATTACTAAATGCGGGATCTGTGTCTACCTGATACTGCCAATTTGTAATAGTACAACTTCCTGAATATGTTCCTCTTGTTATATCAAGAGATCCACTTGTAGTACCCTGTGCAAGACTGCTTAAAGCAACATCAGTGTCAGGCGTACAGGGTTCTGTGTATGTAACAACCATACGGAAGTATCCGACCCTGTAATCAGCGTCTCCGCCCGGATTAGACATTCTAATACGAATATCTAGATCATTTGATTGTAATCCCGAAACCGTCCATGAATGATGTGAACAGGTATATTCATATAAAGTAGGAGTTGGTTGTGCAGTTGCTCCCGCAACACTATGCCCAGAACAATAACCTGCACCACCATAAGATACCGCCATAATAGCATCAAACGGAGTTATAGCACTTGAACTGCCTGAAAATGCAACACCAATCTTCACAGATGTAATTCCCGATGCTCCCGATAGTGTAGGATTGGTGATATCCCCAGCAATGTACGGTGTGGGGTCTGGGCCTCCAAAAATGACGACTAGGTAGGCGTAACTACCTGCTGATGAACCTACCGCATTACTTTCATTAATCCAACTTGCTACATTTGGTACAGAGTTGGCGTATTCGGTTTCTGTTGCCATATCTAGCTCTCCTGATCCTCCAACATTAGTCTGCCCACGTTTTCCCAGCCTTTATCAAAAAACTTAAAGTCTACTCCACCTCTAGAACGTCTACCCTCAACGGGTTGAGATTTGTGTATGTTTACACCTATAAAACCATTCTCAATGAATAAACTATTATTCTTTAATATAGGTTGTCTTGGTGAGCAGACCAAGTCTGTAGACTTGTAAGGAGCAATTGGATCAGATATATACATATGTTTGATTTCTGTGCTTGTTAAAGCTCTGTCATAAATTTTATTTTCACCAACGTAATAATCTCCGTTGTATCCGTCATGTACTAAATGATAATCTGTTCTAAATACCCACCATTTATATGTTGATGTAACATCGTTTCTAGATGCTAATTCTCCATTGATGTAAACTTTCCATATACCATAAGCAAATACTATATCTATTTTAAACCATTTGTTCATTTCGTTCTCTTTAACATAGTAGATAATATCTGTGTCAAATCCTGTTGTGTCTCCCTGTACAACGGAAAATCTTCCATCTCCTTTTCCATCAAAATAGAACACAAGATCATCTGCTCCACCTGTATCGTCATTCCACCATAAATATATTTGTCCTGTTCCCGCAGTCCAATCTAAGACTTTTACCCAAGCAGATAATGTCATCTCATACTGTTGCTGATAACCGAATTGATCATTTACGTCAGAAGCTATAATTTCCCAATCGTCTTGTGTCGTTAAGTAAGCAGAGGCTTTTTGGAATGTACTGTAAGTATCAGTAGTCCATCTTGTAGTCTGTGCTGAGTCTGTTTGTGTTGCAATAGGATTTTCTTCATAAGAATTATTTTGTTTAGAATATAACCCTACTCCTTCCTCGAACTTAGTGTGGAGTGTCAAACTTTTCATATTGGGGTTAGATGGACTGTCATATGGTAAATCCCATATTCTCACTTGATGTAAAGCATCTTCTGTTCCTGATGGATAAGACACTTTGTCTTTTAATTCTAGTTCGTTGAGAACCATTTTATTATAAAATTCTGCTTCTGTTCCGTTTCCACTATTATACAGATTAGATATTTCAGTATCAGATAATCCACGTTTATATATTCTCAAATCATCGAGTTTACCATCCCATAAAGCAGAAGGAGAAGCATTATAACTTCCGATGTATAGTAATCCATTTTCATCTACTACTGTTGGATCTGATGTTAATATCTGACTATCTGTTTGTTTGACACCATCTATAAACATTTCCATTTTGTTATTTTGTCGTCTACATGCAAAATGATACCAAGTCCCCGTAGACATTCCTGAGTTACTGAATACGTTCTGAGAAGCTGTTCCGTCTCCAACAATATATTCAAGTTTAACACTGTCTCTACTATCTACATAAATCTGAAATGGTACATTTAGATCACTTCCATCTCTTACCTGTACAATAACATCAAAACTACCTCCGTTAAAAGCGTCTGAATAAAACCATCCTGTAACAGTGTGATCTGCGTACACATTGAAATGTTGAGGCACACAGGTATAGTAGTCTGCTGTTCCGTCTAAGTCAGGAGAACCTTCAACCTTTCCTGATGTGTTATAAGTAATTCCCCCTACTTCTGTTAAGTGATTTCTATAAATCGAACTGTCATAATAATCTCCATTAAACTTCCAATGTCCTACAAGATCTACTTCCCGATTGTGGGTTTCATATCCGTCAGATTTTACATTTAAATCGTCAGTATATCTACTCCGATGGTATAGGTGAGCCACTTCTTCATGTGACAGAGATCGCGAGTATAATCTTATATCTTCGAGAAGTCCATCCCAACCATATCTGTTTGAAGCGTCATTATATCGACCTATATCAATATTTGCTGGATCTGTACCTGTTAGAACAGTAGTAGGAAACGTTGTATCAGTCTTTGATAATCTTCCATTTATATACGTATAAGCATTGCCTGTTAAATCCCAACTTACAGCTATATGTGTCCATGCACTTAAAACTATATAATCTCTATCTGTTATACTATTAGTCCAATTTGTTCCGTCTGTACTAATATATAATATAGGCGCTCCACCTGCGCTAACTCCCCATAATATAGGTTTCCTAGAATAAAATCCAAGAATGTATTGACCGTTTGAAGCGTCTATACTCTCCATATTCACCCATGCTGATAAAGTAAATCCACCTAAAAGCTTATCAGCGAGAGTAGTAGGTAAGGCTACATAATCGTTTTCTGTATCCTCAAAGTCTCCTGCTTGTCCCATCCATCCTGTTGCAAACGTAACCCCGTTATTAGTCCCATTATCGGTATTTATAGAGTGATCATTTACATCTCCATCTAGAGGATACCAATTGAGTTCTCCTAACATCTTACGAGCCTCAGGTTCTACATACTGTGTTGTGAGATTACGCCTCCATATTGATGACGATTTACCGTCACATTGAAACCATGCTTCTACCCATTCGTCTCTTGGGATGGTGTCTCCGATGAGAAGTTCACCATAGATCTCAAAAGCCAAACGATGAGTATTAAGGTTGCCATTTGTTCCACTACCATTATTATAAAGTTGCCTACATTCATTTGCATCTAATACCCTGTTATATATTCTTACGTCATCTAGTCCTCCATCCATAAAGTCTGCTGATATGTTTCCACCAAAATATAATGTGCTAGTAACAGTATCAAAGTCTGTATAGTTTCCCTGTAAAAACTGTTCTCCATTTTTATAGAGTATAGCTTTTTCTTTAGACCATGTAATGACATAATGTTCCCATTCTCCTACTGTTGGGTTCTCGCACGATATAGCTACACCTACACCCAACCACCATTGCATTACACTGCCACTTGTATACCTAACGTAAAATCTATTTCCACCATCCGAATAGTGTCTAAAAATATAATGTGTTCCTGTAATTGCATCAACTCTTAACCAAAACGCTACGCTTCCCTGTTGCACATTTGCCCAACCTGTCGGACTTTGATATGTAGTCGAACCATCGAAATCAAGTGCTTTTGATCCTACTTTACCTGTACGATATCCTGTTGTTCCTGTGTATTTTACAAGTGTTCCAGCATTGGCATCACTTGTAAGGTCATCTTCAAAAGCGTAGTGGTATTGTAGTCCTCTAGACTTTTTGTAATCATAAACACGCCATTCTTTTCCTTTCGTAATAATTGGGTTCAATTCGTATCCTTCATTATTTTCATTTAGATTACGTATTTTAAAGCGTGTGTGTAGATTAAACTCAGATAAGTTCTGAATGGTAGCGTCATCTAATATTCTCACGTCTCCGTTTGTTAATTCTACTCCATAATCTAGATAACCATCTTCTACCCACGATCCGTTTCTGATTGTTCCTTTGTTATCGTTTTCTGTTTTATCAGGTAAATGTATTCCAGCGTCTCTAGTAAACGAAGAATACAAAACGTGATCATTACCTTTATCCATATCCATTTGGATTATTTGTTCACCAAATACTATATCTTGTGTACCTTCTGCTCCACGAACCGAAGAATAAGTTTGTTCTCCTTTACTTTTCATACTCGGATGAATAGAAGAAACATAATTACTTAAGACTTTTATTCTAAATTGATCTATGTACATTGATGCGTTTTCACAATAAAATCCTTTGTCTCCTAACTCCAATGTATAGTAAAGATTATCAGCTATAAAAGTATCATTGATATAAACAGACACTCGATTATTTAAAACGTGTACTTTCAAATTATACCAAGTATCAACAGCTAAAGTTAAATAATCAGTTAAGCTTACTGTTTTAGTTGCTCCATCAGGATTGTGATTAAACACTATATTATTTCCAGCAATATCAAGTTGTATATGATATGCGTCTCTTGTTGTATAATCATAGCCATTATCTGAAAATATTAAGGACATTTTTCCTGATGCGTTGTCTGAACGTACATAAGCAGACATCTCAAAGTTTTTCCACTTCTTACTGTTTACAATTCTTACAAACGAATTGTCTCCTAATTTTAATGATTTTGTACCCTTAACATAATAGGTGGCATCCATAACAGGAAAGTCTGCGCCATTGTCATATGTATGATAGGTAAGTGTTCTGTATTGTAAATCTCCACCTGTCGAAGTTATAGTATCTCCTGTTGCTGTGAAATCAGTCCAAGTACTAAAATATTCGTCTACTACCCACTCCCAATTTAATCTATTAGGCATAGTGCGTTCATTTATGATACCGTATGATCCAAATTGAACGGTGTCCAAATCTATAAAATCTATATCGCCTATAGAATGTTTAAATCTATATCCATGTATAAGCTGTTGTTCGGGTACTTTTGCTCCTCTTACTCTTGATACATTATAGTTAGGATTTCTCAGCATATGTTCTAACAATTCATTCTTTGGAAAATTAGTTTCAAGAATGGCGGTTAGTTTGTTTTTCTGCTGAGTAAGGTTTAGATCGAGAGTGTTTGCGTAAAAGCCCCGTTCTATTTTATTTTGATGTGTTTTATCTAATCGTGAGAGGTTGTAAAAATCAACCCCGTTTATTCTGATCTTTTCACCCAACGGTATCTACCAATTATTTGTGTAATAAGTCGTTATTAAAAACTTCAAAATCACACTTATCGGTACTACAATAGGCATCGGGCTTTGCATCTGCTAATTTGATTAATGATTGTGAATTGTATAATCGTTTGCGATCTTGAATAGCCCATAGTTCTGCTTTATATTGTTCAGCACTAATAGGTTCTTCAGGAACTTGTTTGTATAGTTGAGTAACATCGTCTATTTTTAGAAACGAAGCACACTTTAGATAAAATTGATAATGATCCAACGCATTACCTATATAATCTAATTCGTTCTCTTTTACAGATACAGTAATGCTGACAGCATTATCAGACCAATGTTTCTGTAAAACAGTCGCCAAATTAAATTGATCATACATAGATACATCATCTATTGTTTTGACATCCCCATGATCGACAGGGAATGTTATTACCTCACTGTTAGAATTATAGACATCTTGCTCTACATGGTATCCTTTACTCCTGTAATACTCTCCATATCCACTTCCTTTATCTACACGCACCCTACGAAGAAGATAACGTGATGTGGCGTAGTGTATTCCAGCAGTTGTACCCATGAGCTTCGATATTGTCCCGCTAGGTTTAACTGTGGTAGTTCTGATAGATTTTGAGATCCCCAACCTTTCAGAGATCTTTCTATCTGCTTCTTGAACCATGTCGTACCATTCATCCAATTCACCAACATACTTGTCTAATCCTATTTTAGAAATGTATTCAGTAATACCTGTTTGGCTAATTCCAAATCTACGGTTTCTACTGATGATGTCGTTTGTTTTTTCCCAATGGGTAGGCATGGCTGAGACGACCTTTGCGAAAAAGACCGCTGACCAAATAGTTTGTTCCGTATAGTCATAGTTTTCACCTGAAAATTTATTAGGATTAATCTCCATGAGATTGCAAAGTTCAAATGGTTCTAATTGCATCTCTACACATGGATTAAAACCACCAACATTTGAGTCAGGACTATATGTTCCGTCCATACGTCCATATTTTCTGGCATTGTCTAGCCATACTATACCCAAATCCTCACCCCTCTTAATACGTGGAGTAAGTGTATCGTAGTTCATTCCCACAAATCCATATGGAGAATTATTAGATGTCCATCCGAACTCTGCCCTCTCAGGATTAGCCTCGTAATCTTTTAAGCTTACGAACTTATCGTCTGTAGGGTCGCCAAGCAATAGTAGAGCTGTTCTCCTTTGCCCACCGTTTACCACACATTTACCAATAAGGTTACAGATGTCTGCAATAACTCTACTATCTGCATAGTCATTGTTAGTTAATATTGTTCTTATCTTCTCAAGCATTTCCTCGAAAGGCTCAAATCCGGGATGTACACCGCCCATACCTTTAATTAACGCACCTTTAGGTCGGATCAAACTATAATCAAATGCAACATGATGTCCAACACCTGATGTATAGCTTGTAACAAGTTTCCTAATGGCTTCTACCCAACCCTCTCTTGTGTCAGGTATTTTAAATGTTTCAATGTAATGTTCTATATTAGGATTGTGAAGTTTTGGAGGTTTCTTGATAGCTACGTTAATGCCAACGCCTACTCCAAGCATACTCATATCCAAAACAAATTCAAAGCCTTCTGATATATCTTTTACAGCGTTAAAAGAGATAAATGCACAATTATTTAAAGAAGCTCCAAGTCTCCTTTCAGTTATAATTCCTCTTCCTAGATTAGCTAAAGGTCTACCCGCAGGCAGAAATCTCATTTTAAACATAGAAATGTATAACTGTTCAGCAATTTTTTGCTTCTCTTTTTTAGTATAATTGTTATTGGGCAGATATTCATCCATGATCCAAAATAACCCTTCGACATTTCTTTGAAGAACTTCGTGCCAAGTCTCCTTCTCACCATTTTCTTTTAGCTTGGAATATTTACTGAGCATAATAAATTCACCCATATCACCAAAACCAAATGTGGGAGCTTGAGCTTCCATTTTGTTTAGAAATTTTTTAGTTAAAACCATCGATAAAATCACCACTTCGGTATAAGTGTAGTTTATTGTTTGTCCATTTATAAAGAAAATTTTGGCTCATTTTAAGCCATTTTAAGAGGAGTTTTTTTTGAGGTATACAATCATACTCGATCGAAATATAAATCAAAATTTGACCCCTTTATGTGCGTTTCCGAGAAAGTTGGGGTTGGAACACGCACTAAATTTTTGATTGTAATGTGTTGATCTTTAGGACTTTTACCGACTAATTTGTCATGTAAAAACTTAGTCCCAAATTGCATTCTTATCTTAGAGATATCGTAAGCCACATCATCTATATCACAAGCGTAGTACTTCAATCCCATTTTGTGTGCTATATATGGGATTGTTCCTGTTCCCATAAACGGATCAACCACCAAAAAGTCTTTGTCATTGTAAATAGGAGCTATCACTCTTTCTACTAGCTTCTCAGGTAGCTGATTAGAATAAAACAACCACTCATAATTGTTCCAAACTAATCGTGGAATGTCTGTCCATACGTCTCGCATAGTTCTAAACCGTTTACCACTTTCTCTAAAACGAATATCATTTCTTTTAGCTCGTTCACTTTCTTCTTTAACTGCTTCCCAATTAAATACAGGTTTATCTGTTCTTGCAGATCTACCCTTAACAAAATATAAAATGTGTGTTTTACTAAGAGTAAACTTGGACTCAGTATGTTGTCCAAATGTATAATGCCAAATAATATGGTCTCGTTTGTAAAAGCCATTACGTTTTGCTATTACCTGATAATCTGCTTCATATTTATCATTTATAAAGATGATACAATATTCGCCCCGATCTAAGAATTTATTAGCTCTATTAAAGAAGTGATCTACTAATTCAAGATATTCTTCATCTGATTTATTATCCTTATACGATGGATATTTCCAATCGATATTATACGGAGGGTCTGTTACAATGGCTTTGCTTCCCTCATAATCTTTCAACAGATCAAAAAGAAAGTCAAAGTCGCCTTCGATCAACGCCATACTTACATATTCTCAACATGATATTTAAACTTTTCTATACGAGTTTGTAAGGATTTATCAGCAGATTGTTGTTCTTGTGAATTTCTGAAAGTTTATCAAGAACCTTCTCTAAGTCGTCTTTCTTGAAATCTCCCAAAGTCAACTGTGCTGACTCATGACCATTAGCATTCATATAATATGTAATAGATGACAACGGTTTAACATAGACCTGATCATCAAATACAATTCTAATTAATGTATTTGGTTCAATATCTATAAATCCTGTGATCGAACAATTGATAGTTAATTTAGGATCTTTCCAATGGTCTAACAATGTTTCAGCCATCTCCTGACAGTCAGAATTTTTATAGAAGTTTCTCATATAAAATGATTTTTC
>JABAOC010055770.1_pt2 | contig 13146 bp, 17 predicted proteins | sample 7062161 | NCBI WGS metagenome assembly JABAOC01 (sample SAMN14538625, study PRJNA623070) | marine sediment metagenome | biome: marine biome [ENVO:00000428]; feature: marine pelagic biome [ENVO:01000023]; material: deep marine sediment [ENVO:00002113] | place: India: Gulf of Khambhat ... | reverse complement strand
CATGTACTCACACCCATACGAGAAGTTCAGAGTCGAGATGAGGCCTTCCCAGGGCGCAGTTCTGGCGATCGAGAAAGACCTACCCGCAGTCTACGACACGATATTGACTCTAGATTAGTCTCCTCCTCCCCTTTTTTACATTCGGGAAGGGCATCTGAGGGAAGGTGGGATAGATGAATGGAAAAAAGGAAAATGTCAGAGGAGCCCTTGCGGCCAGCCTAGGTATTAATGTTAACGCTAAACGAATCAATGGCTATTTGAGTAGCCTTAGGATCGGATTAGAACCAGATTTTATTCTATCATTTTATGATAGAATGGGTTGTAGCGAGGATCGTTATTCAGAGCAGGTGGTGAGGTAGGATTGAGCACTGGGGAGAGGGTGACGAAGAGGATCAAGAGAACTGGACAAGATAAAGACCCCATACTCGCTTTGAGGAAGGAGCTTTCCTCACTCAAAAAGGAGGTAGAAAAGGCAACGACCTCATCATCAGAGAGGACGGAGGTCGCCAGCAATCTTAATGAGCTCAAGAAGCGGATGGACAAGAGCGAGTTCGAGCTGAAGGCCATAGCCGAGGCCATGAAGACGACCCTCCTCGACGTCCGCACGCTGGTGCAGGACCTGGACAACCCCTTCAACCTCCTCCAGGAGATGGGGGTCGACAAGCTTGTCGAGAAGGCCGTCGAGCACGTGGAGGACGAGGTGAACAGGCAGAAGAGGGAAGAGGCGAAGAGGAGGATAGCGAAGGGGGAGACGGAGCCCGGCAAGATGGTTTCCCTACAGAGAGCTCCATCCCCAATCCCTGGCAGCGAGGCCAGANNTATCCGCACCGGAGGTAACGTCCTACCCTTCATCCTTGCCCACAGGGATCGCCCAACCTTCTCTCCCGGAGGACCTGAAGACGCGGATGGATCAAGCCGAGGAAGCGATAAAGGAGCTGACTGAGACCACGGTCTCTATCCTCCAGGACATCTGCAGCCTGATCGGGCTCTCAGCCCAGAAGAGGAGGGGTGGTGGATACAGGTCCAGATCCGGCGCTACGAAGCTCACAGAAAAGAGGGGCTTGGTTTCCGATATGTACGGTGGACTTAAGATAGAGGGTTTGGAGGGCATAGATGAGGCGAACTATGAGGCTTATGTCTCTCTCGTTGGCGACTACCTCGTACTGAGGTTCGGACAGAAGGGAGCGGAGGAACTCCTCCTAGAGGGGCTGTACCGGGGCTGGGCCTCCCCAAACGTCGTTAGGGATGTGATAGACAACATAAGCGCACGCGCCAGGAACCAGAACACACAGGACGACGCCATAAGCTTCGGCCTATCCTTCTCAAACACAGACATCGAGGACAAGATCCTCTTGACCTCCCTCCTGAGGAACCTGGACAAGCCCGTGGCTGAGTGGGAGGAGCCAACGCACCTCTTCCTTTTGTTGGCGCTCGTGAAGCGCACCCGCGAAAGCAAATTGACCAGGACCTGAGATGACTTTCCTAGACGAGTCAAAAGAGAACGTAATGAAGTTCGGGAACCCAGAGCTAGACAGGCGTATAGGAGGCCTCCCCCTCCCCTCCCTCACCCTGATCGAGGGGCCTAACGACTCGGGAAAGTCCATATTGTCTCAGCAGATCACCTACGGCGCCCTATCAAGCGGCTTCGACGTCCTATACATCACGACCGAGGACACCTCCAAAGGTGTCATAACCAACATGGAGAAGCTCAACTGGAGGATAGTAGACTACTTCCTGCTGGGTAACTTCAAGATAACCTCCCTGAACACGCTGAGCATGAAATGGGACAGCGAGATATCAAAGTACTACTTGACTGCCTTAACCAATTATATAAGGAAGAGAACCGAAGAATACGACTTCATCATAATCGACTCGATAACATACCTTCTGACCCATGCTGAACCCCAAGACGTGTTAGACTTCTTCTCCAACTGCAGAAACATCGTAGAAAAATCGGGGAAAAGCTTCGTGCTAAGTATACACCCTTACGCACTCGATAAAGAGGTTCTAATTAGAGTTAGAGCGTTATGCGACGGTCACCTGGTCCTAGAGATAAAGACCTTCAGGGACAAAGATGCCCTGACCATTAACGTCGCTAAGCTAAAAGGCGCCGTGAAAAACGTCATAGAAACTATAAGTTTTGAGGTGTCACCCGCATACGGAATAAAGGTGCTGCCATTCTCAACAGCGAGGGGTTAATTATGGAAACGTATCAAGATCAAGAAGTTTTTCAACAGGATGTCAGTATTAAAAATCAAATCGATTTAGAGAAATTAATGTCTTTAATTCCTAATAAAGATGAAAACTGGAAAAACAGGTTTGAAAAAAACCATCATTTTGTAGAGTATTTGTATGATTTGTTAAGCAGCAGTGGACCATATCCAAAGTTGGTTGAGAATCTATCAAGGGATATGAGCGCTGATAGATCCCCGAACTACATATATCCCGTAGGAGATCCTGTGTTCATACATATTTACACAGAAAAAGATAGCAAGAACATAATATATAAACCAATAGAGCCCAGATTGACGGATAATAGAAATTTAATTTTGAGCGAGGTTGAGAAGAGACTAGCCCTTTTGATAGATGATAAGGTGAAAGTTGAAAATTTAGAAGAAAAAACTAACTATCTATATGATATTTTGAAGACATTCATTAAGATTGGTAAAATGACTTCCCTAGAAGATTTAATCAAAGATGATGCAAATAAGGCGAGCAATAAGAGTAATCTGACGAGTCTTTTTTCAAAACTTAGCACTAAAAAATTGGCGCCTCTCAAACTCGATCCCATTACCTACGAGAAATTGAAGTATGAGCTTTACTGTGAGAAGGTTGGTTCAAGCATTTTAGAGCCGATGATCAGGGACATCTACATAGAGGATATACACGGCAGCGGGCTTGGATCTGTTTACATCAGCCACAAGATATTCGGGACCGTGGAGAGCACGATAGTGCTAGACGCTTCGGCAGAGCTAGATAACTTCGTGCTAAAACTAAGCGAGATCGTGGGAAAACCGGTCTCCCACAGGGACCCCATTATCGATGCTACGATGCCGGACGGCTCCCGCCTCAACATAGTCTTCGGAGAGGACGTGAGTAGGAGGGGGAGCAACTTCACCATTAGGAAGTTCTCCTCGATCCCCCTCAGTATATGCCAGCTGATCAACTTCGGGACGATGAGTTCCCTTCTGGCGGCATATATCTGGATGCTTCTGGAGGAGAAGATGTCGATATGGATATGCGGGGAGACGGCCAGCGGTAAAACAACAACCCTCTCAGCCATTACCTCCTTCATACCTTCGGACTACAAGGTTGTTTCCATCGAGGAGGTGCCCGAGGTCTACGTGCCCCACCAGAACTGGGTAAGGGAGGTGGTCAGGGAGACGAGCGACGCAGCCAGCGAGGAGCAGGGATCCGTGTCCATGTTCCAGCTGCTGAAGGCCGCCCTCCGGCAGAGGCCAAACTACATCATCGTCGGAGAGGTGAGGGGCCAGGAGGGAAACATCGCCTTCCAGGCCATGCAGACGGGCCACCCCTCAATCGCCACCTTCCACGCTGCTACAGTCGCAAAGCTGGTCCAGAGGCTCACGAACTACCCCATAAGCGTCCCAAAAACACACATAGACAACTTGAACGCCGCGCTCTTCCAGAGCGCGGTCCACGACCCAGAGACAGGCCGGTACAAGCGCAGGGTCCTGTCGGTGAACGAGATCCTAGGTTACGAGCCCGCCGATGAGCTATTCAACTTCGTGGAGGTCTTCACATTCAATCCCGCCGAAGACAACTTCGTCTTCAGAGGGATGGGGACGAGTTACCTCTTAGACTCTAAGGTCGCAGTCATGAGAGGATACTCGGGGGAGGAGATGCGCAATATCTATGATGAGATGTATATGCGGGCTGAGATCTTGGAGTACATGATAGTTCTAGGCATTCTCTCCTACCAAGACTCCCTGCAGAACATCAGATTGGTGCAGCGGGTGGGCGTGGAAGCAGCTCATAAAAGGTACAAGGAGATGGCAATCGCTAAACTGGGCTCGAAAATCGAGAAGGAGATCGAGGGGAAGCTGAAAACAGAATGGTGACACTAGGAATCCTAGACAGGTTGAAGAACCTTAGCGTAGGGGACAAGGTCGAGAGCGAGTACCCTTTCTTCATATTATACCTTAGGGCTGTGACCTCGGGGGTGATTTCCAGGCTGCTCATGCTAAAGGCGGCCTCTGAGAAGTCCATCTTCAAGCATATAGGACCTTACCTCAACAAGATCCTTATCCTGACCGTTGAATGGCGCTACCCACAAGCTAGAGCATCTGAGATTCTGAGCGAGGAGGTCCCCACCAAGGACTTCAGCGAGTTCCTCAACAAGCTCTCACAGTCTATATCCTCAGGTGAGCCCATTAACCAGTTCATAGAACGTGAGCATAAAACCTTCATGGCGGAATATGAAGCTGCTAGATTGCAGTCTATAGACAGGCTAAAGACCCTTAGCGACGCATACTTGCCCATGATGTCGGTAACTTTGTTCCTCACAACAACGATGCTGATCTCATCCATCTTCTACAGCGCTGATATTATGATCAACCTAACTATATTGACGGCTATAATGATATCATTCATTCTTTACCTTATTTCCTGGCTCATCTTTAAATCGGCTAAACCTGACGGAATCTTGCTGGAACAGGATGAGAAGTCTATTCGACGTCGGAGAATGGAACTCATAGCCTTAGGGTCCCTGGCCCTAGCCGCACTGAGCCTTTTAATACCCATGCAGAACAACTTACAGCACATAATTGTCATAGGAGTGCTACTTTTAATACCTGGAGCTCTTGGAAAGTATTACGTTCATAAGATCAAGAAAAGCGAGGAACTCTATCCGGGGTTCCTTCGTTTCATGGGGTCGAACCTCTCAACCGACATACCTCTTTTAAATGTAATAAGCGAGGCATCAGAGACAGATTTTGGAATATTAAATAGTCCCATTAGGAGCCTTTATAATCGGCTCAGGCTGAGGGTTGATCCCAGGGTGGCGTGGTGGAGCTTTGAGACTGAACTAGACAGCCAGCTTATACGAAGAATGAATCTGATACTGACAGATACAGTTTACACTGGCGGAAACCTGACAGAGGCATCCAAGTTCCTCGAGAACTTCTGCCACACCTATACAACCATACGTCGGAGGAGATATGCTGCAGTTTCCTACCACACCGGGATATTGCTCCCTCTCTACTGCGTCATGGCGGGCATGTTCGCAACACTCGACGGGTTTTTTACAGCCCTTGAGGGGTTCATGAACAAAATATCTACTATGATGTCGTTCCTCTCGCCACCCCCGGTCGATTTCATGAATTTCTTTTTCATGTTCGCCTTAGTGCTCTTCGCCCTAAACAACGTTTTCTCACTATACAACATGGAGGGAGATTCCCGTTTCACGATGATATTCTTCATGGGGCTTCAACTCGTTTTAGGAGGGTTGATCTACCTCACAGTGAGTGCCGCAGTCGTAAGTTACCTTTCAGGCATAGCGATGTGATGACGGAGGTATATAGATGAGGGAAAATACCCAGGAAAAATCACCCTGGAGGCTTGTCTCAATTGTAATCGCATTACTAGCTATAGACCTAGCCATGTATCTATACACAATATCCCTGCAGGTCGACATACAAAACCTCTGGCCCATCAACGAGGACAACTTCATCAGCCTTATGCTCATCTCCTCTTACTTCATAGTGGCTCTAGCTATGTTGATCTTAATGGTAGAATTCTTCACCATAAGGGCAAAATTCCGACGCCTTATTGGCCGCATCGAGGGAGGACCGATGATACATCCCGAAGAGCCCCTCCTCAAGCCCCGAGAAGAGACGGTCTCGCAAGAGGGGGACGAGTCTTGGACGATTGAGGAATTTGAGGAAGCTGTTCAGGAGGAAGAGGAGGAATCCGCTGACGAGCTAACTCTGGCCTTAGATGATTCGACGATAGAGGAGGAATCAACGGAAGAATTAACGCTGGACCTGGACGAGTTGACGATAGAGGAAGAAGAACAGGAAGAGATCGAAAGCGTGATCGACGAACCCTCGGAGGAAGGGGTAGAAGTAGAAGAGGAGGCGGATGAAGCTCCCGAGGAGGAGACCATCGAGCCTTGGAAAATGACACAGCAGTGGAAGACCATCGAGATAAGGTTCCCAGAAGATGAATCCGGTGAGGAGGCAGAGGGATCGGAGGAAGGGACACCATGGGAAGAAGCCCCAGCCGTGGAAGCCTACAGCGAAGGAAAACCATCGTACAAAGATGCGTCGATCCATGAACCCATACCCTCAGAGATTTCAGACATAGTTATCGATGGGTTGATTGAAGGGAAAGATAACGAAGCGAACCTCATGAGGGACAGCGAAGTGATGAAGATAATAACGGATCTCAGGGACGCCGTGGAAGCTTTGAAGAGGCGAATAAGACCCAAAAAACTAGAAAAATAGTTGATTGGTAAGATATATTCTTGATATAGGTTATTGAGTAGGAGCATGGATTCTTTTGAAGAACGATCTTTCATACCGATGATCCATAAAGTATAGAAATACTAACGCTGAGTTAGTGTCACAAAACCATGTCTTCGTCAGCGATCTCGGAGGCCATAATCCTAATAGGGGTGGTAATCGCAGCTTCGACCCTCTCCCAGGTGTTCCTGGCCTCCATCTCGGAGATCCAGGCGAGTTCCAGCGAGACGTCTAACTTCCTCAGCGAGAAGATGAAGACCAGCATTAAGGTGCTGTATGCAGCAAATGTTTCTCAGAGCGCGGTGAAGATCTGGGTCAAAAACATCGGAAGCATAACACTGAGCCCTCCCCTCATCGAGAACTGTGACCTGCTATTCGGCAAAATAGGTGGAAACATAGGACTCTACACCTATTCGAAGTCGGGTGTCGGCTGGAATTACACGATCATGAACGGGATAGACAGCAAGTGGCATCCGGGCGAGACCATGGAGCTTACCCTGACCCCCTCCGAGTCGCTTTCCCAGGGACAGTACTACGTCTCCTTCGCCACCCACAACGGGGTCAAGGACGAGCACCTGTTCAGCATAGGGGAGTAGCTTGGGCTATTCGACGACCATCGGCGCCACCTTCTCGGCGATCATCCTCGTCACTGGGCTAGCGATAATTGTTACCAGCAGCGTATCCATTATGGACTCCTTGACGACCTCCCTCACTGACCAGGTCTCCCATAGCGGTGAACTACTGAACGAGAGATGCTCCCTGGACGAATGGACCAAGATAGACAGCAACACGATCAGGCTCAACGTGACCAACGAAGGTAATTCAGGGGTCTCTGTCAGAGACTTCCCCAATATAGATGTCTTGGTCGTCTGCAACAGCAGCCAGCTGGGCGAATCCCTCTGGGTCCCCTACGACCAGGGTGGTGGAGCCGGCTCGCATTGGAGGGTGAACAGGGTCTTCTTCAACGGGGACGAAGACGAGGTGCTCAACCCCATGAAATTCACCTCGCCACCATACGGCTTGTGGGACCCCAGGGAGTCCCTGGAGGTGGAGATCCACCTGAACGCCACCTCCGTGGAGTTCGAATACGTGATCTTCATCTTGCCAAATGGGGGAGAAGCTTTGCAGACCCGGGCCCCAGAGTCGGACACAGGTACAGCGACGGTAAGTTCAGGGAATACATCGACGTCCGTGCCTCATGGTCTCACGGTTTTACCCAGTAACATACAGCTGACGCCGATGAACGACATAAACGGGACCTACTGGGTCTCGGACGTGTCGAGCACGAGTTTCAAAATAAACCTTTCCCAGGTTCAGGCGGTGGATGTGTCCTTCTACTGGCTGACCACCAAATGAACCGTCGTTCTGTCGAAATTAAATTGTTGATCGGCTGCTTACTTCCAGAACATGGTGCCGTCTTACTTTACCCGATGCCGCTTTGTATAATAGCCTCAAATTTCGTCCCATTCTTTATGAAGAATCTTTAGAACCGTTTATCCCTCTATATTTAAAAAATAGAACATTTATCCATAATATGTCCGGGGATGCTCACAAAGGAGTTTGGTTCCAAGTTCGAGATTAGTGCTTACCTCACGCTCGTAATGGGGGTCCTCGGCGATCAGATATCCACCAGGGTGGGGCTGGCCCGCCCCCAAATTTCAGAGTTCAACCCTATAACAAACTCGATGATCGCGAGAGGGCTTTGGGTCCCTATGGACGTGGCGCTAGTGGCTGTTTGTATACTTATTCCGTTCGTCATGAACAGGATGATAAAGCACACGATAGTCAAGGCGCTATTTCTGTACCCTATAATAGCAGGCCTGATAAGACTCGGAGCCTGCGTCTGGAACTTTTTCCTTCTGATCTAATAGGAATTCCGTGTCTTTGTACGTTAACTAAGATCAGTGTGCACTACAGGCCTTTCTGGGATTTTTTTGGTATTCTCGTCTGGTTTTTAGGGCGTCCTGATGTGTTCCCCTTCCAGAGCAACTTGAAGAGGGTCTTGTATGAGTCGACGATAGAGGAGTAGTTCGTCCATATCGCGTTGAACTTATCATCTCCGTCATCCATCAGCAGGACTATCTCCCCAGAGTCCGAGACGAAGAATCCGGGCAGGTCCCCGCCGTCGAAGAAGGCGAAGTCGCACTGTTCAGGGTCAAGCTCTCCTAAAACGTACATGCTTGTGGGCGAGTAGTTGGTGAGGAGCCTCGCATCCATATCTCTTTCCTCGCAGATCTCCTCCAAATCCTCGAAGAAGGAAGAATTGTAGAGCCAGACGAGGTTCTCATCAGAGATCACTATACTGAACTCACGATCACAACCCCTCAGGACTTCGCTGACCTTCACGGCTATCTGCCGCTTCCCCTCAAGCACTTGGAAGGTCTCTTTCTGGGAGGAAACCTTCTCGGGCTCCGGCAGGGAGCGCCAGATACTGAGCAGCTCGTCTCTGCGCTGCTCCAGCTGACGTATACGCTGGCGCCTGCCCTCTATGAGGCTATCTAGGACGTTCTCTAGCGGTGCTGCGAGGAATTTCATGGGCCTCTCCAATATCCTTGTGACCAATCCCTGGGCCTCGAGGTTTCGAAGGATCTTGTATGCTTCTGTCCTATGGACGTCGAGGGCCTCTGCTATCCTCTGGGCCTTCTGAGCCCCGTGCCGAGCGAGGTAGAGGTATACCTTAGCCTCGTTCTTAGAGAGCCTGAACCTCCTCAGCGCCTTGTTTATCTGCTTGAGAGAATTGATGTGGTCCGCCGCCTCGCCAATGATCTTGCCTTTGCTGACAGATCTGTTATACAATGGCAGAAGTTCGAGGTCCGCCTCTTGTATGTCATCTTTTACGTTCCTCGACTTCAGGCGGCTGATCTGCCCTAACTGCATGCTGTGTCCCGCTGACAAATGGATGTGTAGTATAAAAGTAAATTATGGAGCGGGAATCCATATTATCTCAAATCTAGCTTATATATCTCAAAAAATCGTAACTTTTATGGATAATAGGGTCAAATCTTTATACTTATTGGCCGAGTGTCATTAATAAATACCCATAATTTTAGTTTTAATTGTAGAATATCTGGAGAAAGCGTCCCTCTAGTTCCGAAATTCCCCCCACCATTACTAAATATCTATACCTAAAGGACGAAAATACTCAGGATTATTTATTCGATTCTTCACATCAACCAATTGTTTGAAGCAGAAAATCTCTTGGGTTTATAGTCATAGAAGAATGATTCTGAAAAAAAAGAGAGCCTCTTGTACTCACCTCTAATTGGACTCGAGTTCAGTCTGGGGTAACTCGGCTAGGTATCTGATCCTATCTAACCCCAGTTCGTTTCTGTGGAGGTTGTAGAACTGTTCATGCTTCTCACAATATCTAGCAACTATACCCGGATCTGATTTGAGTAGGATGTGCATCCTCAAGGCCCCCGCCCCAAGCCTCGTGCTGAACCTACACCCCTCAACGGGGCAGACGAACCTGTCTACGCATTCCCCGTCATCGGTGAGTACGCAATACTTCCTCAGGTCGGCCTCTATCTCTAAAGGCATATCTGCGTACTCCTATGCCCATTATCCTCTAACTGGATTAAACATTTAAGCTTTAATAATAGCTAGTAATTCTAAGCTCATCAAGGTTTTATATACTTAAGATAAAGTTTTTAGCCTAATGCCAAAATATATATTGGAATATAAATAAAGTAAGGAAAAGTTAGAAGCTATTTCATAAATTACTAAGAGACAGATAGACGGTAAGGTCTTTATTAGAGTCGGTGGTGGAAGTTGAATATCACAGACCAAGTGCTTTGGGTTTTCAGGCTCTCCACCACCTGAATTCCAGGTATTTGACCTCAGTCCCGTTTATCACTGCTATGATGAAGGTCTTTTTCACGGTCGTGGCGAGGCGGCCCGCCTTCACGATCTCAGCAGCGGAGAGTTCCTCATTTTTGCTCTTGACCTGCATCACGTATGGGGCATGGTCGATCCCCGGCCCGTGCTCGTAGACAGCGAAGTCGCACCCGTACTTTATTCCCGGAGTCACGACGAAGCCTTTCTCCCTGAGGTCACGGTAGACTAGGTATTTCTCGTCGAACCTCTCCAAGGTCTTCCTGGAAGCCTCTAGCAGCTCCTGAATCCCTACCTTGCGCTTGTCCTCCTCCGAGAAAACCCTTATGAGACCCTTCTCGAGGAGGTATATCCCTTCCACAGGGTCGAGGACGAGGGGGGCTTCGAATTCTGCCTTAGGCTTCGGGATGCCCAGTGGTTTGCCGTAGAACCCCGTCGAGTAGAGCCTCCTGCTCTCCTCTATAGACCAGACGATGAGCCTGCTGTCCTTTAGAGCTTCTACTTCGGCTAGGGGTTCCAACCCGGAATTCACCCTACAGAGCCAGTATCCTGATCAGGTCGGCTGAGCCCCGGGTTGTGTCGACCGTCTCCTCTATGAGCTTGGCGATGTCCCTGAGGATGAGGATGATGTACAGCTCGGAGCTGCTCGTGATTATCTCGACGTCCACAGACCTGTATACAGTGTCCAGCTCCCTCTCGGCCTCGTCTATCTCCCTGGCCATGTTAACGGCCCTCTGGGAGTTGAATCCGAGGCTCATGATGCTCTCCCTGAGCTTGGTCAGGATCTGGAAGGCGATGTCCGACATCTTGACGAGCCCCTCGATGGATTTCTCTGGGGCGACCCACTTCCTCTCGCCGATCTCACAAAGGCGTACGCCTATCCCGTTGATCTGGTCCATCAGGTCCCCGAAGGATGTGACAAGCCTGTAGAAGTCCTCCCTGTTGACTAGGATGCCCCCGGTCTCGTGGATCTCCTTCATCAGGTTCCTCTTTATCCCCGAGGCCTCCTCCACCAAACGTTGGATCTCCTCGAGGTTACTTTTCTGGCACTCTGGATCTTTCTTGGCAAGGTCGTCGATCATCAGCAGAATTTTCCTGAAGGCCTCGACGATGAGCCGTGCGTTGTCCTGGCAGAGCATCAGCAGGTTGCGCATCGTCCTGTCTTCGCTCTCGACTGGGAAAACCATCTGGATTATCCGACCCTGATTGTTCTGTATGATAATATTTCCATTCGGGTTTTTAAAAGTTAAATATGTATTGTAGGGTGGAGACTAAGGTTATTTGCTATAGTTATCGGATCTTTTTGGATCGTAGTTTTTGTACTATATATTTTACATGTTACTACGCATTTTATATTCTGATTTTAATTATTTTTCGAGGTATTCATGTAGATTCTAAATTTAATTCTATATAAATCGAAAAATTAGACTAAAAGAAAGAGGGCTGTCGAGGATTCACCTTTTTTCCTTCCTCTGGAACCACCACTCAAGATAGTCCCGGTTTCTCTTGCTCCTCCTCTCTTCCTCGTCCTCTTGGGGTGTGTAGAGCCTGTCCAGGGCAGCTGATAGTTCTGCGTCCGTGAATGTGAGGCCGCAGCTCTGGCAACTGTATTGCCTCAGCTTCCTGTCCCAGTTGAGCTTGCCACCACACTCAGTACAATAGGGCATTTCCACCGGTCCTGATAAGAGAAAGGGAAGATAAAAAGATAACTTGGGTTCTCGCCGTCAGTTCGGCTCTGGGGGAGGGGGCTGGATGAAGCCCTGCCTCATGAGGAGCTCCACTATGTCCTGTGTGCGCTTTATGATGGACTCGGCGCGTTCGTAGATCTCCTGCTTGCTAAGCTTCTTCCTCGCGATCCCCTGCTCTATTGCCTTCATCCCCGTCTCGACGGCCTGCTTGGGGAAGACCTCCCACTCGCTCATCGCGGGGATGATGTATTCCCCTGTTAGGCCCTTGTCCTCGGCGTGCTTCGCGAGGGCTTTGGCGGATGCGATGCACATCTCGTCGGTGATGGTCCTGGCCCTAACGTCGAGGGCCCCCCTGAATATGGCGGGGAAGACTAGGCTGTTGTTCACCTGGTTTGGGAAGTCGCTGCGCCCAGTGGCCACAACCCTGACCCCTGCCTCCTTGGCCTCCCAGGGCCATATCTCAGGTATGGGGTTGGCGCATGCGAAGACGATGGCGTCGTCGTTCATTCCTCTGAGGTCTTCGGGCTTGATGGTGCCGGGGCCAGGCTTAGAGGCCGCGATGACTATGTCGCTCCCCTCGGCCGCCTCCTTCACTCCCCCCTCTACACCGTCGGGGTTCGTCCGGAGGACCATGTCCCACTTGTAGGTGTCCTTCAGGTCGTCCCTGTTCTGGTGGAGTGTGCCCTTGCTGTCCACCATGATGACGTTCTTAGGGTCTACGCCGGCAGCCTCAAGAACGTAGAATGTCCTGGTGTTTGCGGAGCCTACCCCGACTATAGTAAACTTGGCTGTCTCCAGCTTCTTGCCCACGAGCTTGAGGGCGTTGATAGATCCCGAGAGGATGACGGCGGCCGTTCCCTGCTGGTCGTCGTGCCAGACGGGGATGGGCATCTCCTTCCTAAGCCTGTCGAGGATGTCGAAGCACTTTGGGACTGAAAGGTCCTCTAGGTTGATTCCACCGAAGCTGGGCTCTATCCACTTGACGGCTTGGACTATCTCGTCCGGGTCCTTGGTGGCGAGGCAGATGGGGAAGGCGTCGACGCCCCCCAGGTACTTGAAGATGAGAGCTTTACCCTCCATGACGGGCATCCCAGCCTGGCCGCCTATGTCCCCCAGCCCCAGGACCCTTGTCCCGTCGG
>JABAOC010001096.1_pt1 | contig 13146 bp, 2 predicted proteins | sample 7062161 | NCBI WGS metagenome assembly JABAOC01 (sample SAMN14538625, study PRJNA623070) | marine sediment metagenome | biome: marine biome [ENVO:00000428]; feature: marine pelagic biome [ENVO:01000023]; material: deep marine sediment [ENVO:00002113] | place: India: Gulf of Khambhat ... | reverse complement strand
AAACGAGGTTTATGAAAGAGGGGGGATTACACTTATACCTGCTTTTGCTCTGGGACGTTCATCTGAGGTAGCATTTATTTTGGCTCACTACAAAAGGATAGGTAAGCTTCGTCCGGAGATTCCCATATATATTGATGGGAGAGCGAGAGAAATGCTTGAGATTGACCTCAAGTATAAGAACTGGCTGCCAGAAGAGGCACAAGAAGATTTGGAGTGGCTCTTATCTAAAGAGAGCAAGATACATTGGGTTAGGGATAATAAAGAGCGAAATAATATTTTAAAAGAACCATGCGTAGTCATTGCCCCATCCGGAATGTTGTTAGAGGATACGCTTTCTGGAGGATATTATGCTCCAAAGATTCTATCTAATCCTAATAATGCATTGATTCTGGTCGGATATCAGGCAGAAGATACTCCGGGAAGGAGATTACTTGAATGCAAAGAAAGGGATATATTTATTTTGGGAGAAAATGAAATTCCGGTAGAAGCCGATGTTGTCCAGATCATTTTCTCATCTCATGCTTACCACGATGAGCTTGTTAAGATTATCGAGAGAGTTGATCCAAAACAGGTTATGCTGGTGCACGGAGAGGATAAAGCAAGAAGAGCCATAAAAGATGATTTCCAGTCAAAGCATCCTGAAAAGGAAATTCTTATTCCTGCTGTGGGTGATGAGATAGATTTGAAACTGGACGATAAGACACGTAAGGCTCGGGAGGAAAAATTTGGGGAACTAAAAACAGACGGTAAAGTAGCGTCTAACATTTCGCATGTTAAAGCCAAGCATGAAGAGAAGAAAAAGAAACTTATTGATGATATCCTGGAGATTTTTCATATTAAGTTAAAAGACCTAACCCCGGAAGAACTGAAAAGGTTAAGAGATTTTATAGCGGAATTAGAAAAAAAAGGATTATTTTTTGGTGGGATAAGAATTAAATTCCAGCAAATGTTAAAGAAGGAGGGGATAGAAAGTTTTTGGAGGATTGTGGGGCGGGAAGGGAAGGGCAAAAAAGGGCAAAACTATAGGATTGTTCTCATATTTCTCATATTACTCCCCGTGCTCTTAGCCTGCAAAGGCCAAATCAATCCATTGATGATTGGGGTATGGGTGGGGTTGGTAGGGTTGGTGGTGAGAGCGATGTTTATAAAGACTTTTCCGGAGATTCAAGTCGTGTTGGACGGACTAGCAGATGAATTTGAATCGATTTTGCCCTGGGTGTTTGCAAGAAGAGATAGTGATGGGGATGGAGCAGGTAGAAAAGAAAGTTCCATAGAGGCAATGGGTCCTATTGGTGGTTATAGTGAAACTGTTTTAGTAACAGATATCAATAGTGCAAAGAGGATTATAGATGAACAGTTGTTGACACAAAAACGGAATGTCCAGAGACAGGCAAAAAAACAACTTAAGAAGTTGGGTCCTGCTGCGTTAAAAGCCCTTATGGACAAGCTGCGAAGGATGGCTCGTGATGAACCAGGAGAAGATATTGCCAAGGATGTTGCAGAAAGCATTATGAACAGGGCAACAAACTCCTGTTCTTTATTTGAGTTTAATGAAATGAAGTCGAAGGAGACTGGGTTTGAGGAGGGTTACTGGACAGAAGTATACGGTGTAGATGGACATATATGGATTAGAGCCGATTACAGTGAAGTAGCTGTTGAGGCATTTAATAATGTTTATATATATACACAAGTTAAAAGAACATGGCAAAGAAACCCTCATTATCTAAGGAAACTTGAAAAATATAGAGAGGGGCTTAGAAGTGATATTGCTGAACAGCGTAGAAATGCGGCATATTGGTTCTCTCGTATGCAGGAGGACGGTCTAAATGAATTAAAAGATGTCTTATTTGATAGAAAAACAACCGAGCCGATAAAACGGTCTGCTGGTTACGGTATAAGGTCGATGAGAGGCAGGATGAGGAAAGAGGCTTTGGAGGTACTTAAAAATGGTCTTTCTCATGAAGATAGAGAAATAATAAGGGCTTCTTTACACACTCTACTATTGATGAAAGAAGGTAAAGAGGCAGACCCAACTCCAGTTATCATAGAGTTTCTTAATAAGACAGGAAAAGATCAAGAGGAAAATTACTATGTATTTGGGCAAGTCGCCAGAACATTTAAGAATCTTCCTCCCAAGAGTAAAGATAAGATTACAGTCAAATTTGACAGGATAGCTCAAGATTTGACTGATAATGCCAAACGAGAATTTCAGAATGCTTATAAGAGGAATAAAAAACCAAGCGGTCGGACAGGTTCCTTCCGGAACTGGCTATTGTTTGCTGGACTGGGTATTATTATTACTTCCAGCATTCTTGTTGGCTTAGGCGTGGCTTTGGCAGGAAAACCTGCCAGCGGGCAAGAAATTACCCGTTATGTGCCGTCACTACTGAATAACATTTCCCCAAATGTAATTAGTGAAGCGGTTAATAATCAACAGGGTAGAGTACCGCATGATGGACCTGGATCCCTGCAATTTGCCCTGGCTGCTCTGGTCTTCGTGATGTTGGGATTCGCGTTTAACCGTTGGCGAAAAAGAAAGACAAAAGGTGGAAGCCAGGCCTCCGGGGTAGTACATAATGAACCAGTCTTTAATTTTATGCAGAGGATAAAGGAAGAAGATTCAATGGTTATTTGGCCATTGGTTGAAAAAGTAGAATTGTTAGAAAAGCTGTTAGAACCTTTTAGCAAGGTAAATCTTTCTAACATAATTTTGATGGATGCTAGTGAGGAGTACGCTACTAATACACTCCGTGTAATTTCTCGGCTGTTAAAAGGGAATAACGAAGAGAACAAAAAAATATTAAATCCTGATACAGAATATTTGGTAACAGCGGGTGGATGGAGTTCCTTAGATTTATCTTCAATCTCAGGTAGGAAAATAGACGAAGTTAAAGAAATTGAGTTTTTCCCTGATAGTGTTAAATATGAAAAAATGGTTGATAACAACTTTGGTTCTAAAACAATGGTGTTACTCAGGAAAGAAGGAGATAGGGTTATAGCTGAGACGCCCAAAAAAATTGATTCATGCCTATTCTCAGAAGATCTTTATGATTCTTTTCCAATATATTTTCAGAAAAACAGAAAAATATTAGGCGTGTGGTTTGTTGATTATAACAAACTCCGGAGGGACAAGAGATTGCCTGTGGTAACGGTTGTAGACTCCCGAGATTTTGCAATGAATATGCTGTATCGTCATACAGTAGGAAAAATCGTTGATGAGGAGAAAAGATTAGAGGCTGAACTAACAGAAATACGAAATTTGAAAGAGACTGCTGAAGATAATAAGATGGATTTTTTAGTCAGACTTGACCTGCATGATTTCACACCTGATGGATTTGTACGTAGGTTGTCCCGATGGTCAGAAGAGAATGGAATAATAGCAAATAGACTGAGAGAAATTTTCGGTGTTGGAAATGTAGTTTACCTGGAAGATGAAGATAGAAGACAAATTGATTCTACTACCAGGACAAGAGACAAGAAGCATGGACCTGCAGGGGGACCTGTGATTTATGCATTTTCTGCCCGCACCACACCTGAAGACGCCGCAACTCAGAAAGAAAATAAACCTCAATGGAAACAGTATTTAAGAATGGTACTGGCACGGCTACGGGACGAGGGGACAGACGGTTTTTGGAAGATTGTGCGTGGCAAGAGAGAAGATGGAGAGAAAGAGAAAGGGAATGAACTTCTGATTGATTTTACGTCTTTCTGGAAGAGTAATAAACACTTTATACCGATTATAAAAAACAAAGAATGTCTCAAGGGCCACAAATTTTATGAACAAGCATTAAATGGCAGTGACTCTTTTGAAGGCATTAAACCTATTTTTGAAAAATTAATAAAAGATGAAGATTTATCAAAAGAGAATATAAAAATAGAGGTTTTGGATTATGACCCTGACCCAACTGTTACCGCTAATGTCTTACATATGAGAGATGGTACGAAGATCATAGCAATAAACAAAGCCTTTGTTAGAATGATAGCATTTCAACTGATGAATGGATATCAGGATATAATACTTGAAGATACGGATACTAATAAAAAATCTAATCTTGTAACCAGCGAAGTCTATTCTATTGCTATACATGAGTTAAGAGCTCATCTTAAGCTAGGCCTATTTGATGAAAGAGTGGCTCAGTATCATAGAGGTAACAGATATAATGATATTAATGTGGCTGCTATGAGATATTATTGGTCGCAGAGTATGCAGCAATTTAGCACAGAAAGAGTTAAAGGTTTCCTTGAAGACAATCCACACTTGGTACCAATACGATTTCGGGCATACTATGAACAACAAATAAAGGATATTGATACGCAAAGAAGCTTTAATCTTGATGGAACACCAAGAGATACAAAAATACCCAGGCCATCTGATTATGAGTATATTTCTATTTCCGCGCTTAAACGCCTTACCTATTCTCCCAGTCTCAGGAATTATATGAATGAATTTACAAGTTATGGTCAAGATAGGGCAATATACAATAGGCTAAGATCAAGGGCTATTTACATAGTTGGCAACGAAGGAAGTGACCAAGATGATAAAAAAGCAAGCAGTGAAAAAGAAACTCCACCAATAGACGAAATTCCAATAATAGATGAGATAGAAATTCCTCTCTCATCCGGAGATATAGCCGAGGCAGGCCTACTTATAATTGAAGATATAGAGGGATGTCCAGAGGGTCACAAGAGACTTTTCAAGTGCAGACCAGAGACACCTGAGGAATTGCTCGCAGTTGCCAAACCGCTTGGTTTTGAAGTAACCGCATTGTGGGGCGAGGAGCTTGCTAAGGCAATAACAGAGGAAGTGCTTAAGGAAAATCGTCCTAGAAGTGAAAGAGTGAAAGTAGAGTTACCTAATAAACAAGTCATCTTTACAAGGACACACCAAATCAAATTTCCGTATGGGATCGAAATTGGTGGCCAGAGATACGAGACAGTAACATTACTTACTTCCGACCCAGATTCGAACAAGAGATTTGAAATGGCATTAACCGGGGCCAAAGAGGAAAGGGTGCAGCAATTTATATTATCCTCTTCAGTTGATATTCTCGATTTCCCGATGGTAATAAAAGGTGATAGCTCTGTGGAAAAGTTAGCTGACAATCTTACCAGAGATCAATACGCAAAAGCAGATTATATGAAAGTTCTGATTTCAGGGGAAGAGGCATCGAGAATAAGAACTGAGCATGAAGAGGATATCGAAGCAAAGAAAATAGTGGAAAGTCTAAATGGTGAACTGGGTACTTTAAATTTATTGATTGAGATGTGTGAATGGTCTAGGGCTCACGGATTGGTATGTACGAGACAGATACCAAAATGGACGAATAAGAAGCTGAAGAGGTGGGGTGGTCAAATAGAAAGGATAGAGAAAGATTTTAAAAGATATAGGGAAACGGTTGCTTTAGGATATGCAAAAGATAGAATAGCAAACGGTGAGCCGAGAGTAGCTCGAGAGATAATAGTGAAATATTTTGGCATGAATACAAGACACCCTGAGGCATCACTCCTCCTACGAGAGGCCGATAAGGCTATGGCAGATGATGAAAAAGCTAAAGAAGATGAAAGTGTTCAGGAAAGAGTAAAAGAGATAAATAGAATATTAAACAGTGGTTTATGGGATAAGGCCTGGGAAGCTGTATGTAAAGCGCGTTCAGAATTTCCTAATCGTAATGAATTTGTTGAATTAGCTGAAGAAGTAGGTAATAAGGCAAGGTCTGGTGTTCCTGGCAGGGAACCTGTCCCTGAGTGGATTCCTCCTGAACAGAGGGCAAGGCTTGTTAGATTGGCAAAACTTATTAATTCTACTATGTATGAATTGATGGAGTTAGACAAGATACGTGAAAAATTAACTAGGATATGTTACTCGCGTAAGTAAAATTATATGCAAGATATGAAAAGGAAACGAAAGAGTTTCTCGAAGAAGTCTATAAACTTCCTGAGTATGTGTGGAATGTGATTTATGCAAGGGCTCAACATAATATTCCATTAATGAAAGTTCCTGTGAAAAGTTCAGAATGGCCAAAATCTTTAGGAGAATTTAAAGGGCTTATGCGCTATCTATTCCGTAATATTGAAGAAACCAGCGAAGTGAAGAAAAACAAAGATGATAAAGAAATACCCAAAGACGACTATTCTAGTNNAAAGCAGACTAAACGGAAAGGTGAAGTCTCCCAGGGTATAATAAATTCTTTTGCTTTCGCTGTACCCGAGTTTTATGATACGGAAGACCCATATAAGGGGGAGCAGAGACTTAAACACTTAAGTGGCGAGGATGGGGCTATTGAAGAGGAGGACCAGACAGTATACTATCATATTTCTGGAGAGAAAAGGGATAGAGTTACCGAGAAAATGAAAAAGAAGTTAAAGGAATTTAACGACCATATAAAACAGTGCTTTGATAAAGCTAAAAAGACTTCAGATTTTGATAAAGCTAAAAGGTTTGTGGCAGAGGCTTTAAAACCTTGCGTCAAGGATGATGATCTGCCAATTCCTATTTTGCACCGGGCTGGATGGGGAGTTTATCCATCAATGCTGTTTTTAGCTGCAATTGTGGAGGTGGGAGCTATTCCCATCCTTTCACCAAAAGAATTAGTAGAGAAGCTGCGTAACAATCCTATACATACGAAGGACATCATTATTTCTCGCGATGGACAGACCGTGATACGTGTCTTTATGGATGATGGTGGAGTATTTAAATCACCCATATCTTCAAACGGAGTAATTGATATTTATCCNNACCTTAGGTGTTGAAGAGGCAAGAGCGCTGATTGATGATTGGAAAGGAACCTTACAGAAGCTGGAAAAATCAGAATGGTATGGTGAAAATAGACAGTTCTACATAGGTGGTATTGATTACGATTTTCAAACAAGGGAAGGTTTTGAGCGCTTGGTCGAGGCGAGTATGCAGGGGGAGGCTAAGAGCGAAAAAAGTCAAGCCGTTGATAAATTATGTAATGAATCGAAAGACTTAAAAGAAAGGTATAAACAGTTCGAAAAGATATATCCTCAACCCCATCAAGCATTTATGGATGCTGTTACACGAAGGTTTTATTGTGTTATCACTTATTTTGGGGAGAGTCATAGGAATTTTGAATCTCAAAGAAAGGAGGCAAAATATGCTGCCAGGTATTTCATAGAAACCCTAATGGAATCAGACTATAGGGATATTCGCACTCAGACTAAACTTGCCTGTGTTTGGGACAATTTTATGATTAATGATCATACGTTAGAGGATATATTAGAAGGGAAATTTAAGGATATTAAGCATTATGGAACATCCGTAACAGTTCTTGCTAAGGCGGCAAGAGTTCTTTTAGAATCGAGGCAGTTTACACCTGACGGGATAGAGACCGTACATATTCCTTGGGAGGCATTGGTTGCCTGGGACCTTGAAGCGCCACGACAGGAAGTCGAGGGGGAGAGAGAATGGCGTAGCACATTGTGGCATCAAGCTGTCGATATAATGGCAACTCTTCTGATGCTTGCCTGGGAGGGGGAGACATTTAATTATATAAAATTTTCAGTTGACAAAAATGGGCATGTGGAAGTCCCGAGTTATTTCCATATTCTACCTAAGATTGGATATAGACCCAGGGTAAGACGGAACGACTTCATTGATTTAGTGAGCAATGAGGAGGCGTGTCTCTCTGCAGAAGTAGTGCCATCAAGCAAAACAGATTCACCTACACTGGTTATTAATCTTAATACAGAAAAAGGCTGGAAATTTACAGAATGCCTGCCAGGGGGAAATGTACCAAAAGGAGAGGAAGGAAGAATCAGGGTTTTACTTTTCAAGCGAAATGGTCAACTTATTACTGATGATGAACCTTATNNCTTATCAACAAATCGCGAAGCAATTCAATTCTGGTGATAGAAATCAGTTAATAAAGTCTTTGGAAGAAGGTACTGCGCGGATAACGATAGTCCAGGATTTGTTTGATGCTGAAATATTTTCAAGGGCACTCTTGGCAGGAGCCAACGAGGGGGAGGTAAGCAGGGTAATTGGTGAAAAGGTTTTGGGTAAGGTGAAGGAACGGGTAGTAAAAAAGCCCAAATCACTTGAAGAAATCCTGCCGAAACTAAAAGAGGTGACAGGAATAGAAGCAGTGTTGGAAAGAGTGAACAGGTATGAAAATTCAGGCAACCTTGCCTTAGCGTTAAAAACGCTTAACAGAGCATTAAGAAAGACTCCCCAGGAGTCATCACTTTTTAATGAGAAAAAGAGGATTGTAAAAATTATAGAGAGGAATAGAGTAGTTTCAAATGCTAACGAATCAGTTGGGAGAGACGATATTGAGGATATGGAGGGAGCGCTTAAGGAACTCGAGGTCTTCTTCTGTGGGGAAGGTGTAAAGGTAACACAACAGGTGATGTCAAGGGAGACCAAAGGCGACAAAAAAGCACTTGATGCATGGCAAAAGCTTACTAGTTCTATAGTTACATTAAGACAGGAGCTCGAGAAACGTGAAGAACTGCTTGCTGATGCCGAAAAATTAATGGAAAGGGAAGATTTTGCTGGCGCAATGGCTAAAGTGGAAGAGGCGTTTAAGTATGAAGGTGCTCAATCAGATACTAATGCTATGCTTTATCGCATAGATAAAGCAAAAAAACAGAAAGAGAAATTTGATACAGTAGATACCTCCTTAGATAATATTAAGTCAGGTATATCTGTAAAAACAATAGATATAGAATATTTAGACGCGTTCAGTGAACAACTAAAGAGTAAAATACTAGATATTCAAAGGTTTGACCGCGAAGATTACAAAACTAAGCTCAATACAAGGGCTAAGAGAATACAAGATAGTATTGCTTCAAAGAAAAAGTCTCTCGGTAAGAAGATTCAAGAACGAAAGATTCGGATTACTGAGCAATTAAAGGAAATAGAAAATAGACTTTTGGAGCTCGAAGAGCCTAAAGATTTAGTCGCACTTAAAAAGAAAGCTTCCGGGCCTGAATCGTCTGTGAAAAATGTTCCATCAAGCAAAGCAAGAGAAGAACTATTAAAGATGTGTGAAGAATTAAAGAAAAAAATTGACAATAAAACAAATATAGCGGTTGAAACAAAAATCCAAACCATCCCCTTAAGTGTGAAAACATTAGAGGAAGAGATTTCCGCTGCCCAAACCTTAGAAGAGACAACTGCATTAAGACAAATGTGTGACGCGATTAAAAAGGCAATTAATCAAGTTACAATAGAAGGTCAGCAAAGAAAACTATTGCAATTATCTAGACCGGTTGTAACTAAGCTTAAAGAAAAACATCAAGGAGTAAAGAAAGTTGTGGATACTGCTTCAAAAAATATAATTAATAGCTTAAGAATTGAAACCACTCAGTTTCTACCAGATTCATCCAAATGTATCGAAGCATCAAAAAATGCTTTACAGGAATTAAGACAGAAAATAAATGACATACCCTCCGCAGAAGCTCAAGAGAATTGTCGAAAAAAGGTGGATGAAGCCGAGGAAATGATGGATAAGGCTGTTGCCCAGTACGCAATAATTCAGCGAATAAAACCAAGAGTAAGAATTTATATAAATTCGTTAAAAGGCTGGAAAGTTGCAGGCCGTCGTGGTATGTTAGAGACAGGAGTAAAACCCGAAGATTTAGCTAAGCACCCTTTAGAGCTTTTGGCTGAATTGGATAGAACAGATCCTGGCGCGAATAAATATTGTACGGATATAGAAGAAGAAATCGAAGTTGCCGTAGCTTCCAAAAATGAAGCATTGGAAAAAGTTAGAAAAGATGCAGAAGTTTCCAGAGCAGCTGCGGAAGTACGTCAAAGAGAAACGGCAGAAGAACAGGCACTAACANNCGATTCCCAAATAGATGAAAGATTAGTTCCTGTTAAGCTTAGAGAATTGGACAAAGAGATAAGCAAGGTTGATGAAAGTATTCTCTCAAAGCTGAGCCAAGAACAGAGAAGCGAAGTTGGGGATGAACAACAATCAATGCGTGACAAAATAGAAGATATTTTGCAAAGGCAAAAAGTAACCGCTGCTTCTATTATTGATGGATTACCAAAAGCATATGGCAAAACAACTAAAGCAGCAAAAAAGTTACTTGAGGTTAGACTCCGTGGTGATGTGGAGGCGGAAAAGAGGTTCTTAAATGAGGTAATTGAAATGGCACAAAAGGAAAACGTAGACCCTCAAGAATGGCAAGAACATTATAAAGAAGCCTTTGCTTTTCTAGCAAGTCCACAGCGTGATGTACTGAAGACAAAAGGTAATTTTAAAGGAGCATTTATTATAATTGGCTTGCTTGGTATAGGGGTTACGGTGACGGTGATTGGGGTTCTCGGAGTCCATTACTGGCCTCAGATAGCCCCATATATTCCACATATTAANNTTTCTATCGGTGCAAGTGGATTGCCTCAGGGGATGCAACACGCTTCACTCCTTCCTCAAATAAACATTCCTTCTAAAATCCTACCTAATTCTTTTAACCTTGCTAATGTAAGTTGGACGTTGCCGTTGATACTACCGATAATAGTCATTGCGGCTATACTTATTTCGCTTTTATTGCCTGAAGTTATCAGACGGACGCAGCAAAGGGAATCTATGCCCGTTAAAGTGAAAAAAGTGAAGTACCCTAATATTAATCGGTTGAGATTAGAGGTACTTAAGAACTACTTGAATAGACTCGACGAATTGGAAGACCTGGATGGAGAGAAAATAAATGACCTAGCGGAATGGATTGTCAAACATAGACCCTGGCACAGCCGTGATGAGCTCAGAAAAGCATTGGAAGGGTGCGTAAGCGGGGTAAAGAAACATCACCAGGAAGCTATTGCGGATTCATTTAAAGTTGGTATGACCCGAAGACAGTTTTTCGCGGTGTTAGGAGTAGGTGCTGGACTTGCCTGTTTCGTTGGAAGGTTGATATCTCTTTCTAAATATATCAAATCCGAAGAAACGCGAAAAAAAGAGATTAGAGAAGCTTTAAAAAGAATGCGAGAAGAAAAGAAAATGGTCGGTGATTTTCTTAAAACTCTGATTGAAGAACAAGGCATAAAAATCATAGAGACAGATAGTGAATACATTATATGGAAGAATTTTATTCATGCCTTGAATACCAGTGACTGGATAGGGGCAGCGATGTTTTTATATAATTCAAAACTCTATGATTCAATAGAACGTTCATCAGAAAATACATTTGTATTGACGATTTTGGGTAGCTTAAAGACAATTCATGAGGTTGTTAATTTTGTTAATGAGGATAGAGAAGCTCAAGACACCGGGATGTTAATAGTATATGACTTTGCGAAGTTCCCCGGAATTGGTTGTCCTCCAGGAGCCCTAAGGAGAGATTCTAAGCTATTTAAAAAGGACGTTTATTACCGGAAGCAGTTAGAAGGGATTAAACCGATTTATTTGAATTTAGAGGTAATAAATCAAACAAATCAAGAGCCGGCTTGGACGACAGAAGGGGCGCCTCTTCGGTTAGCACAAGGACACAATTTGACTTATGCTCATGCAAGAAGGGACGTTTCAAATCCAGAGATTTTTGTCCCCCGTCGTAAGAAGATTCTTGTTAATTGGGATGCCCACTCTAATATACATGATCCATTCATTGAATATAAGGTGTCATTAAAAGATTTGCAGGAAGCCAGATCTCTTGAAGAAATAGTAAGACTGGCAAGCAAGATAAGTATAGCTGGCTGGATTCTGCCACTTTTGTATCACGGTCTTTTTATGAATGGTAATGAACCAATGGAAATGATTTGGGTTGTGCCTAAAGAATCCTATGATACAGCCAAAGAAGACTACGTATTCTCCTACGGTGATTTTACTTTTGAGGTAGGCCGTCTTGGTACAGAGGATGGAGTGCATATAAAAAGTTACAGCAGCGAGTTCCGTTACAGATCAGAAGTTAACCGCGGTGCCCTAAGAGAGAAAAAGAGAGCCATAATCCACGTTATGAGCGCGGATGATATAGACGCTATTGTAAAAATGGTAGGCGATGCTCAAGTTTTCTTAAGTATTGATACAGATTATTCCGGTACAATAGAACCAGTTTTACACGGCACAGGGTATTTACCCCATTATCCCCTTAATCGAAGAGAAGCTGAACAAGCAAGACATGCGGAGCTTATTGATAAGCTGGGTAAATTTTACCAACGGCTGAAAAGTCAAATCAAAGCGGTTTCAATAGCTCGTTCAGCTGATTTTACAGCAGATGAAGAAAGGCGACGTCCGGTTGCAAAAATATTAAAGATACTAATAGGCGAAGATATCAATAACCAGCCAGAATGGGTGCGGGCTGAATTTGAACGGATTACACCACCGCAGCCATCAAGTAATCTTCTAAAAATAGTGCTTGGTGTTGCTGGGGTTGGCGTTGTCGGCATCGCTTTATTAGCCACCGGATTTAAATGGCATCATCAAAGAACAAAAATGGTAGAAAGGTTGTCTAAGAAAGAAGAAACACCCCCAGATAAACGGCGAAAGAAAGAAAGACGCAGCAGAGCAACCGGGAAAAAAAGCCGCCGTAAGGGAATTCTTGGCATATCTTTACCCACTTGGAAGGAGATTATAAAAAGCTTGGTTGGCTTATACAAGATTAAATGTTTTGAAAAGGAATTTGATAATGAGTATGCAGAATTAAAGAAGTCTCTTTTAGATATGAAATCAGAAAAATGGACAGAAAGTGTAGAAGCTTCCGAAACATTTTTAGAAAAGATTGAGTTTTACCAAAATAAATTACAAAAGAGAAATGATTTTCTTACTAATGAGATTACTACAGATTATTGTCAACCGGGAACAGGCCTCACCCACCGAGTGACTAACCTTACTTCCCAAATTGCAATCGTAACAGGCTATCTGCAACTAATCCATGATTATGTTGAAAAGATTGAAGGCAACCAGCTTGCAATAAAGCTTAGTCTAAAAAATATTGAAGGATTAAACGTAACCTCTCCAGCCGTGTTAAGAAATCAGCTAAGTAGTCTAATTGAAGATTGTATAAGGATACATTTGCCCTATTTGAATGAATACATAAGCAAAGTAAGTAATTACCCCGGATTTAATGGTAGAACGTGGTGTTCTAATTTAGAGGAGGCAAGAAAAGATACATTTACTTTAAAAGGTGATTTAGAGCCGGTAGGTTATTTAAAGGATAATACTAGAAAGTTTTGTGCCTTAGCTC
>JABAOC010017602.1_pt3 | contig 13150 bp, 16 predicted proteins | sample 7062161 | NCBI WGS metagenome assembly JABAOC01 (sample SAMN14538625, study PRJNA623070) | marine sediment metagenome | biome: marine biome [ENVO:00000428]; feature: marine pelagic biome [ENVO:01000023]; material: deep marine sediment [ENVO:00002113] | place: India: Gulf of Khambhat ... | reverse complement strand
CCGAGTTCCCTCGACACCGTTCACAGAAGCCGAAGATCTTCAGGGTGTGGGATCGACCGTCAAAATCCATCTCCTGACAGACCCTTTCCTTGAGCTTTTCCAGTTGAATATGGGTAAATTCAATGATCCTGCCGCACCGTTCACAAACCAGGTGATCGTGGTGGCTATGCCCCAATATGTGTTCATAGTGATGAGAGTTCCCCCCGAAATCTACTACGTCCAATAACCCGCACTGTACGAGGAGCTCCAGAGTTCGATAAATGGTCGCCCTTGAGGTCCTCCCTCCCTTCTTTCTAATGGTGGTGAGGAGGTCCTCGGCCCCGAAATGGTCGTGGCGGTGAAAAACTTCCTGGAGGATGAGGTTCCTCTCAGGGGTGAACCTTAACCCACGAGAGGTCAGGCAATTTCGGAAAATGCTCTCTTCAGATCTCATGTCGAAACCGATTGAAATTGAGATTCAATCTCAATTAATACCCTAATAATTCCGAAAAGTCAATATCTAAATATGCTGCCGAGGGAATGGACAGGCAAGAATCCAGGGTTTACCAGTTATGTGTCTGACCTTGGCGTGGGGGGATTTTCGACCGGAGATGTTAAGGAAAAGGCAAAATCTATTCGCCCGGTGTGCTTAACTACAGGGCTTTCTTAATCATCTCCTCCACTTTCGACCGGGGAACCGCTCCAACGATCTGGTCGAAGACCTGCCCATCTTTAAAGAGAATGACCGTCGGGATTCCCCTGATTCCATATCGGGGCGGTGTTGCTGGGTTTTCATCCACGTTCATTTTGGCGACTTTCACCTTACCCGTATATTCCTTGGCTAACTCCTCTATCACGGGTGCGATGACATGGCATGGCCCGCACCACGGAGCCCAGAAATCCACCATGACGGGAATATCGGATTTCAAGACTTTGGCCTCGAAATCTCCGTCCGTTGCGTGAACCAGCACCTCTTCAGCCATTATACCTTCCCCTTTCATCGTAAGGTGTCTCTTCTATTACCCTTTACGCAGAGATTCCGCCCAGCAACCTGCCGAGAAATCTCAACTTCAGGTATACGGTCCGGGGCCACAGGAGGAAGCATCTGCAGTGGAACTGCTTCCCTGGCTCTGAGAGCTGAATACGGACATCAACCTGTTGACCCTTGAGCCCTTGCAGGCGGGACATCGCAACCCTTCGTCGCTCTCCGAAACCCTCCGGATCATTTCGAAAGAATGACCACACTCAGCACATCGATATTCATAAATCGGCATGGGGCCCTCCAGTATCTATTTTTCCTTTTTTTGTCGATCCTCGACATTACAGAGGCTCGACAGTCAGGTCCTAATGCCGAGCTTGGGAAAGACGTAGATATAAAGGAAAATCCAGGCTCCAATAATAGAGAGAATAAAAATCAATTTGCCCACTGAAACGTAACCTTGCTACTATTATACTTGTTATAATATAGGGGTTAGACCTCTCTTTTTCAAGGGAAAGGGGGGCGAAATCGTCATTGCGCGATGAGTTTGAAAATGGTGGGAGTCCTCGATGGAAAAAACGATTGACTAATCCAGTCCAATTAGTACTAAACTAAGGTTACATAAATGTTTTAGGAGAACAAGCATGTCTGAATTAATTCGGTTTGGCGTTTCCATGGATGGTCGTCTCCTCTCCCGTTTCGATCAGTTGATCGCCGAGAAGGGATATTCCAACCGCTCAGAGGCCATTCGGGATCTTATCCGGAATGAATTGGTCGATCAATCCTGGGAGGAAGAGAAGGGGGAAGCGGTGGGAACCATTACCCTGGTATATAACCATGAGATGCGCGATCTCACCGAAAAGCTCATTGACTTTCAACACCAGGTTCATGGTGCGGTGATATCGTCGCTCCATGTGCACCTGGACAAGCACAACTGTCTCGAGGTGTTAGTGGTTAGGGGAAGAGGCCGCGAGATCAGAAAGATGGCCGACAGGTTAATCGGAACGAAGGGGGTTAAACACGGAAAGCTCGTCACAACCACAACGGGAGGGGATATCTACTGAGAGTCATTCCATCGATGTTGCCTTGGGGAATTATGATCCCGTTAGCGTCTCCAATTTCCCGTTTTCCATTCTGTATATGCGCCGTGTGGTCTTGGGTAAGATTTCCCTATCTTGGGAAATGATCATGTAAGAAGCGGAGGAACTGTTAAGCACCTGGATGATCCTTTCCGTTGTCTCCTCGTCGAGTCCCGATGTGGGTTCATCCAGCAGGAGAATCTCGGGTTTCATGGCGAGGACCGTTGCAAGGGATACGAGCTTCTTTTCGCCGCCCGAGAGCTTATAGGTCACCCGGTCCTCGAAATCGACAAGCCCCAGGATCCCCAGTGTTTCGCTGACGATTTTCAATGCCTCCTCATGCCGTTTTCCCAGGTTGAGCGGCCCAAAGGCGATGTCTTCAGCTACCGTTGGGCAGAACAATTGATCATTTGCATCCTGAAAGAGGAGGCCGATCCTTTCTCGGACCTCCCGGTAATCGGCTTCGTCGCGCATCTTTTTCCCGAATATCTCTATCTCCCCCTCCCTCGGTTTTAAAAGGCCGAGGATAATGTGAAAAAGGGTTGTCTTTCCGCACCCGTTTGGCCCGGTAAGGCCAACCCTATCCCCCTGCGAGAGGGTCAAACTCAATTGTTTCAGGACATCGTGGCCGGAGTCATACCCGAAGGTGATGTCCCGTAGCCTTATAAGAATAGTCCTTTCCCCCATTGAAGATAGCCTAATAACGCTATGGAGAGGAGCATGATAATGAATAGAATAACATCTACCCTTTTCAAGGCAAAATGGTCCAGTATCCAGAATTGCCCCTTGAATCCCCTGCAGAGCATGGCATCGTAGACCCTCTCGGAGCGATCATAACTCTTGAGCAACATCATTCCCACCAGGTGGGCATAGGCCTTGTAGGTACGCAGGTCGCTCCTAGGACGGAAACACCTGACCTTCATGGCGTTGAGTAACCTGAGGTACTCGAGATAGATTACGTGGATGTAACGATAGGAAAAGAAGAGCAACTGGACCAACTTATCGGGAACGTAGAGATGCCGTAGGGCGTGCACCAATGTGAATATGGACGTCGTTCCCAGCAGTGCGATACAGGCGAGGATGATGGTGTTGGATTTCATGGTGATCGAAAGAGCGTATCGGACCCCCTCGGCCGTGGCATTAAGCGAACCTACCGATAAAAGGGTTGTCCCCGGATACGTGAAGGGGAGGAATAGCCACAGTAACAGGATAAACCCGTTGACCAGAAGCAAGCGCCTCATAACCTTTAGCAGTGGAAGGTTGGAGAGTATAACGCAGCATGCCGAAAACAGAAGGGCCAAAAGGAGCACTTCGGTCCGATTCGCAACGGCTACGGTTATGGAAAATAATGCGGCTACGATTATCTTGACCCGCGGGTCAAGGTCATGAATGAGGGAATTACCCGATGAGAACTCCTCAGCTACCATACAATGGTCCTCCGGTCTACCTTCCTCTCATGTTTCTGAAATACAGGATGATGCCCATAATGCCGAAGATAAAACCGACTCCTCCAACCACCCTGACAAATGAGATCCCCTCGCTCTGTCGTTTCACGAGGAGCCTCATGATTGGCTTCAATTCCTCTTCCAGACCTTTCGCAACCACCTTTTCGCCTCGGAAGACCTTTTTTCCGGCTTGATCATACTCGGCTTTCCAGGTCTCCCCCTCCGTTTCACCTGACAGATCCCCTGCGGGTATAGTGTATTCGTCTCTATGCCCCATGCTGGCGGTGAGCACGATCCTTAAATCCATCTTCTTGGGTGGCTTGAAGGAAAACGCACCATTATTGTCCGTCTTCCCCTCCAGGAGTTTATTGCCGAAACTATCGAATACTTCAATCCGTGAGTCTTGGCACCTCTTTCCATCGCTGAAGTAGCTTTCGGTAAAGACTCTCTCGCCCTCGGTGTAAGCGAACAGAACCACCCTATGCGCCCAAGTATGAGAAGCGGAAGCGAAAATAACCGCTACAAGAAAAATCACGAGCCAAGTAATTCGAGATAGTTGATTTCTTCTCAACGGGCTATCTTTTAGCATGGACGGCCTCCAAGAGCTCTGGTTTGAGTTTCCTCAAAAATCCCGTCGAAAAGAGGGTTATGAGGCCTTCGATAATCATTACAGGTAGATGAGCGATGACCACGACCTTTGCTATCCCTACAAAGGGATCCCCGGTAAAGGCCAGAGACAGAGCGACCATGAGGCTGCCTAGCAGGACTGCGGTAAAGCCGCAGGCAAAAGCTGCCCCCATTGAGATCAGGTTGTTTGTCCCTTTCACTGCGTAAGCGAAAAAATAGAAGCAGATGATCGCGGGAAAGGACATGTTGAACGAATTCACCCCAAGAGTGGTAATGCCGCCGAACTGAAAGAGCAGCGCCTGGAGAAACAGGGCGATCAGTATTGCCGGGAAGGCTGGCCATCCGAGCAATAATCCCATCAAGCCATTGAGGACCAGATGCACACTCGAAGGCCCTATGGGCACGTGAATCAGCGAGGCCACGAAGAATGCCGAGGTAAGGATAGCGACCTGTGGAACCCTGTCATAATCCAATTTCTTCAGGCCTATGCCACAACCCGCGGCAGTGAGAGCCGCACCGGTAATCAGCACGGGTGCGGATAAAATGCCCTCGGAGATGTGCATTCCCTTCCTCCTATTTCATGTCGTGCACCCTTACCCAGAGCACGGCCCCTATCTCAACGGACTTCTCCTCCCCGTCATGTTTCATTTTAGCTTCATCCATGTTGAGGGCAGCAAATGCCCACCAGCCGGCTTGCGGCATGGCATAGGTAAACACCCCGTTGGGGTCGGCTTTGACCACCTGGGTGATCATGGGATCTGTCTGGGCTTCGATCTTTCTGTCTTTATTGTAGTACTCCACTTCCACTTCGGTGCCGGGAGCGGGTTTCCCATTGACCTTCACGATCCCCTGAAAGACGTTACCGGCCCAGAGCCCGTATGGCCTTGTCAGGGGGATAATTTCGGTTTTCAAGCCGATTTCTTCGTCCCAACCCTCCTCCACGCCCAATGAGTTGACTACAACCTTAGCGTAATGAACGATGAAGCAATCTTCGCCAGGTTCCCAGTAGGGCTGAGGCACGACATAAAAAATGTGATCGCCGGGGATTCTAATCCCGTAATTGGCTTCCCAAGCTGAAGACTTGCCTATCTTTTTTCGCTTTAAGGTTCCCGAGAGATCTGTTTTCCTTCCTCGAACCATCACGGCGAACTGGACTGGTTTGTCCATGTTCATGTAGTGGCCTTCGAAGGGGTGGAAGAAAACGAGATCTACGGAAACAGTCCTGCTATCCGATTTCGACACCATATCATCGGAAGGAATTAAGCCCTGAAAATGGCCCCTCGCGCCAGGGACCAGCGATAAAAAAGCCAACACTAACGAAGCTACGAGAATAACGGGCGTTTTCATTGCCTGCCCCGATGCTGATAACACGTTATTTCAATTAATATTTATTTAGTAGTACTTTTAAAATAATCGTAACTCACCATCCGAGAAGTTGTCAAGGGAATTCCTCGCGCCTTGAATCGACATTTTTCATCCGCAAAGGATTGGATTGGGTAGAAAAGGGATTTCAGATTTTTTGTTGACTGATTTAGTGAAAAATGTTATTTTTTCATGCATGAAATTATCGACGAAGAGCCGATATGGTGTAAGGGCTGTCTTCGACATCGCTTACCATGGAGGGGGAGACGGGGCGCAGGTTAAGGATATAGCCAGAAGACAACAGATATCGCCCCGATACCTTGAGCAGATATTTCAAAAGCTACGGGACGCCGGCATCATTTCGAGCAAGAGAGGCCCGCAGGGGGGGTACTCGCTGGCCAAAAACCCTCAAAATATCAAAGTTGGCGAGATCGTACGCGTTACAGAAGGCGGATTAGAGCCGGTCTTTTGTGTTAACTCGGAGAAGTCGGGAAGGCACTGCGACCGCATTGCCGAGTGCGTAACGCGGCTCATCTGGAAGGAGGCAGGGGAGAAGTTGGAGCACTTCTTTGACTCGGTCACAATTCAAGACCTCTGCGAGAGGGCGGAGCGCCTGGGTGTTCAAAAAGAGCGCGGGCAGGAATTGATGTACTATATTTAGGGGGTGTGGTTGGCAATGCATATGTTCCGCGTTCAGCAAGGCGAGGTAGTGGGAAGTATTCGTCGACGATAGACTTCGTCGGATCTCCTTGAAGGGAAATAAGGGGGGATGGTTTCATCCCCTTGATTTTTAACAGTAATCTTTATTGATTTAGTAAACAATTTTCGGAGGGGATCAACGGGTCGGGGTGGATTGAGGCGGGCAACGAGGGGGCTCGCAATAGTTCACGGTCAGAGGTTTCGATTCGCGACGCACGTACTCCAGCTGAAAGGCAGGTGATGGTTATGGTATGGATCATGGCAATCCCCTCCTGGGGGGAATCCAGGGATCTTTCGAGGATGTGCTTGCATGACCAATTTCATAACCGAGGCACCCTGCCGATAGGGAGGCTTGCCTTTCAGGAGGAGAAGGATGAAAACCGTCGAGGAGATCAATGAGAAGATAAAAAAGGGGAAAGCCCTGGTACTTACTGGTGAAGAAGTCATCGATTTTGTGGAGCGAAAGGGTTCGAAAAAGGCTGCAGAGGAGGTGGACGTTATCACCACCGGTACCTTTGGGCCGATGTGCTCGTCTGGAGCGTATTTCAACATAGGCCATGCAAAGCCCAGGATCAAGCTCGGGGGTGGCAAGGCTTACCTGAACGATGTCCCCGTATATACTGGTTTTGCGGCCGTCGATATCCTTATGGGGGCCACAGCCATTCCTGACGATGACCCTAGAAATGCGGTCTTCCCCGGACAATTTGCTTACGGGGGTGGTCACGTCATAGAGGAACTGGTCGCTGACAAGGAGGTGCGTCTGACCGCCACGGCATACGGTACCGACTGCTATCCGAGGAAGAAACTGGAGACCCGCATCAGCCTCGCGGACATGAACGAAGCGGTTCTCTTCAACCCGAGAAACTGTTATCAGAACTATAACGTTGCCGTTAATGTGTCGGATCGGCCCATCTACACCTATATGGGCGTTCTTCAGCCCCGGTTGGGGAACGCGAACTACTGCAGTGCAGGCCAACTAAGCCCTCTGCTCTGTGATCCCTTCTACCGGACAATCGGGATTGGGAGCAGAATATTTTTGGGCGGAGGTATGGGCTATGTTACCTGGCAGGGTACCCAGCACAGTCCCTGTGTTCCCAGAAGGGATCTCGGCGTTCCGAGGGTGCCGGCAGGAACCATTGCGGTGAATGGTGATCTGAAACAGATGGACCCGCGGTGGCTTCGAGGGACGTCTTTTAGGGGTTATGGAGTAACCCTCACGGTAGGCATTGGTGTTCCCATCCCGATATTGGATGAGGAGATTCTCGTTCAGGCCGCGGTTCGAGACGAGGATATCACCACCCAGATCGTGGACTACAGCAAGACATATCCCCAGCGAGAGTCCGAAAGCCTGGGAGAGGTGAGTTACGCCCAGTTGAAAAGCGGCGAGATCTCGGTGGATGGGAAGGAGGTGCCCACGGCAGGCCTCTCCAGTTACGCCATGGCCAGGGAGATCGCCTGCATTTTGAAGGATTGGATCAAGAAAGGCCAGTTTCTTCTGACCGAATGTGTCCAACGCCTTCCCTCCTCGGATTCCGGCATCGTCTTCAAAGGGCTTCAGGAAAAACCCTTTAGGGCTAAGAACCGCGTTTAGAATTGTAGGGGGCCGAGGAATTTTGCACATCCCAAGGGGGAAGAGCGGGTCTTCGGCCCCCGAAAAGGAGCAGAGTTCGATGACAACGACGAAAATAGTGCTCAGGTTTCCACCCGAGTTGACCGATCAGCCCGTCACCTACACGTTGATTAAGGAATACGATCTCATGATCAATATCCTCCGGGGCCACATTATCCCGAAGGAAGAAGGGATGTTAATGCTCGAGCTGAGGGGCTCAAAGGAACAGCTGGACCGTGGAATGGACTATCTGGCAAAGCTTGGGGTGGAAACCCAGCGGCTTTCGAAGGGGGTGCAGTGGGTGAAGGATCGTTGTACCCATTGTACAGCCTGTACCTCCCTCTGCCCCGGCCATGCCCTGTGGGTTGAGAGGGACACCATGATGGTAGATTTTGATATGGAAAGGTGCATCGCCTGTGAGATGTGTGTAACCGTCTGCCCTTATAGGGCAATGGAGGTTCAGTTTTAGAGGTCCCCACGAGGAAAGAGTCTATCACCATTACGAGGAATCGTGAAAGCCATCTACCTCGATTACAGCGCTACTACCCCGATCCGGCCAGAGGTGCTGGAAGCGATGCATGCCTATTTCATGGATATCTTTGGAAACGCTTCCAGCATCCATACCTTTGGGCAGGAGGCGAGAAAGGCTTTAGAGGAGTCGCGGGAAAAGGTGGCGAAGATCTTGGGCGCCTTGCCTGAGGAGGTTGTCTTCACCAGCGGAGGGACTGAGGCAACTAACCTGGCGATCAAGGGGGGCCTTCGAAGCAAGCGGATAAGGGGAAATCAGGTCATTACCTCTTCGATCGAACACCATGCAACGCTCAACACGTGTCAACAGCTGGAACGAGAGGGGTTTAAGGTGGTCTATCTCCCTCCTGACCAGCATGGAAAATTGGACCCTGGAGATGTGGAAAGGGCCATCACGGACAAAACAGTCCTGATTTCCATCATCCATGCAAACAACGAGGTAGGAACCATTCAGCCTGTGGAGGAAATCGGAGAGATCGCTCGAGACAAGGGAGTGCTCTTTCACACCGATGCCGTCCAGTCCGTGGGGAAGATCCCCGTGAATGTGGATGATTTGAACGTGGATTTCCTGTCCCTTTCGGGACATAAGGTTTATGGACCAAAAGGCATTGGTGCTCTGTATGTAAGGAAGGGGGTTTCCTTTGAACCTCTTTTTCAGGGGGGGCATCACGAAAGGAACCGACGTCCGGGCACCGAAAACATCCCCTCCATCGTGGGTTTGGCTCGGGCCCTGGAACTGGCCGGGGAGGAGATGGACCACGTTTCATCCAAAATTAATAATTTGAGGGATACCTTCTGGGAGGCCATCGAGACCCAGATCGAGGGAGCTCACATAAATGGCCACCCTCGAGACCGAATCCCCTCAATTCTCAACGTATCCTTCGATGGAGTCGCCGGGGATTCAATAATCATAAACCTCGACCTTAAGGGAATTGCGGCATCGACGGGGTCTGCCTGCACTTCGGGGGCTCTGGAGCCATCTCATGTCCTTCTGGCCATGGGCGTTTCACGAGGCCGAGTTCAGGGAGCCGTGCGGTTTTCCCTGGGAAGGGAGACGACGCAGGAAGAACTTGACTATACTGTCATTGTTCTTGGGGAAACTATCCGTCACCTCCGATCAATAGCTTCAGCGGATGCCGATTAGAAAAAGAGAAAAATGGGCCTCCCCTCCTTTCGCGAAGCTTCCTAAGGGGTGAGCGGTATTCATGGCCAGACAGGAAGATCCAATGGGACGTCACTCAATAAGCCAGAAGATGGAACACTTAGGGAAGGTCGTCGGGAAGATGGGCCCGGTTCTCGTTGCTTTTTCGGGAGGGGTAGATAGTACCTTTCTCCTCAAGGTGGCCCGCCAAACCCTGGGGCGAGAGAAGGTTCTTGCCGTAACGGCGAGATCTCCCGTTTATCCCAAGAAGGAATACCCCAAAGCCCGAAAACTCGCCAAGGCCATGGACGTTCAACACCTCTTCATCGACTCCCATGAATTGGACCTCCCACAATTTGCCGCCAATCCGGTCAACAGATGCTACCACTGCAAGAGGGAGCTCTTCGCCGAGTTGAAGGAAATCGCACGCACAATGAGCCTCTCCTCCGTGGCCGAGGGCTCCACGGTGGACGACGAAAAGGATTTTCGTCCCGGAATGATGGCCATTCGGGAGATGTCGGTTCGAAGTCCCTTAAGGGAAGCCCGTCTCACTAAGGCCGAAATCCGTGCTCAGTCCCGGAAGCTCGGCCTTCCCACCTGGAATAAGCCCTCCCTGGCATGCATGGCCTCGAGGTTTCCGTATGGGGATCGGATCACCCCTGAAGCCCTCAGGCAGATCGAGACGGCGGAGCAATTCCTCCTCGGGTTGGGTTTTAGCCAGGTACGGGGGAGGCATCACGGCAAGACGGTGCGGATCGAGATTCCGCCTGAGGAAATCGGATCCCTGCTCGACCTCCGGATGAGAAGCCGAGTTGTAAGGAGGTTAAGGGCACTCGGCTTTACCTACGTTACGCTGGATCTACAGGGATACCGGTCGGGAAGCATGAACGAGGCGATTCGGGGTTCAGACCATTGCCAATTTTAGGAGGAGTTTGGTGAAGGCCATTGCACTGCTCTCGGGTGGACTGGACAGCACGTTGGCGGTGAGGTCCATTTTAGAGCAGGGTATCGAGGTGGAAGCCCTCAATTTTATCACCGTCTTCTGCCGATGCACGGCTAAGGGGAGCAGCTGCCTCTCCTCGGAAAGGGCCGCCCAGAGGCTGGGGATAGGGCTGGAGGTATTTAACATCTCAGAGGAATTCTTGGAGGTGGTGAAGCAACCCAAGCACGGATATGGCAAGAACGTGAACCCGTGCTTAGATTGCCGCATCCTCATGTTTAAAAAGGGACGGGAGTACATGGACCTTAATGGAGCCTCCTTCATAGTCACCGGAGAGGTATTGGGGGAGCGGCCCATGTCACAACGATGGGAGGCCATGCAGGTTATCGAACGGGGGTCAGGGCTTCAAGGCCTGATTCTGCGCCCCTTATCGGCAAAGCTGCTTCCCGTAACCGTGCCGGAGAAAAAGGGGTGGATCAACAGGGAAGGCTTGCTCGCCATTTCCGGTCGGTCAAGAAAGCCCCAGATCGAACTTGCCTCCGATTACGGTATCAACGATTATCCATGTCCAGCGGGGGGATGTCTCTTAACCGACCCCGGCTTTGCATTGAGGATGAAGGACTTGATGAAAAATAAACCCGATTTCTCGCTGAACGATGTGCAGCTTCTCAAATTGGGGAGGCACTTTCGTCTTACGGGCTTGGCAAAGGCAGTGGTTGGCAGGAATGAGGACGAAAATCACAAGATTATGACTTTTGCCAAGGAGGGGGATGCGATTTTCAGGGTTAAGAATTTTCCAGGGCCCACTGTCCTGGTGAGGGGCGAGGTAAGAAATCAAGAGATCCTTCGATCAGCCATCATTACGGCCAATTACAGCAAGGCAAAGTTTCTGCCCGAGGTTGAGGTTGAGTATCAGGTGATTCCCAAACCTCCGAGGGGAATTTCGGTCTGCCCTTCGATGGTTGAGGATGAGCTCAAGCCGTTAAGGATTAATTAAACGGAAGTTAATCGTAACATTTAACAACAAGGGAGGAATTCAATGGAAGAAAGGAAACTATTTTCGCAGGTTGGAGAGAAGGAAGTCACCAGGGCCATTGTAGGACAGTTCGCTAAACAATTTATGGACTATGTGGAAAGCGATTGCCTCATCATCGGGGGCGGTCCCAGCGGCCTGATGGCCGGAAAGGAACTGGCCTCCAAAGGGGTGAAGACCCTAATCGTGGAGCGAAACAATTATCTGGGCGGAGGATTTTGGATCGGTGGCTATCTCATGAACAAGGTGACGGTAAGGGAGCCCGCTCAGGAAGTATTAGGGGAATTGGGTGTCCCTTATGAGAGGGCAAACGGCGGCCTTTATGTCGCCGATGGCCCTCATGCCTGTTCCAAGCTCATCGCTGCCGCATGCGACGCAGGGGTGAAATTCGCCAACATGTCCATCTTTGACGATGTGGTCCTACGCGAGGGAAACCGGGTTAGCGGTGCAGTCATCAATTGGACGCCCATTAGCGCGCTCCCCAGGGAGATTACCTGTGTCGATCCAATCGCATTGGAATCGGCATTTGTGATTGACTCCACGGGGCACGATGCCTGCGTCGTAAAGAAACTCGAGGAACGGGGCATTCTAAAGACGAAGGGCTTCGGCGCCATGTGGGTAGAGATGTCCGAAGACCTGGTGGTAGAACATACCGGTGAGGTACACCCAGGATTGATGGTCACCGGGATGGCCGTGACGACGACCTACGGCCTTCCGCGGATGGGCCCCACCTTTGGGGCCATGCTGCTGTCGGGGAAGAAAGGAGCTGAGGTCGTTATGGAAAAGTTGGGATGAAATGGGATCCCCCAATCAGTGGCTTCCACCTCTATGTGGAAGGTTTCATCCCTGATCTGAACGTTCAAGACATCATCCGCTACCTTCAACAATGGATGAAAGGGTGCGCCATTGACTTTCGGGGAAATTTCTTCCGGTACTACTTCAAATCACTCCTCGAGGAGGAAAGACACGAGCGGATTCAGCATTTGGCACGGGATCTCCCTTTCCTTCGAATCAGGGATGCCACTCGAAGGGATGAGGGAGACCTTAGCCCTATGGATGGGGAAGTGTTATACGAGAAGCATCGAATTGAACAGGAAGATTTCAAATCCTTTGGCATCCTCTACGAAGGGTTTGGTCTCCAAAGGATTTTTTCGAGCCTGATCTCTGAGGATGAGGGACACCTAAGCCACTGCCATATCATCTTTACCAATCAGCTCTTGGGGACCTGGGATGAGGGTGATCGTCGGTATCACGCCAGGGTGAGCGTCTATGGATTCCCGTCGGTCATCTCGACCACAGGGGTGGTGGAGGCACCGGCCAAACCCAGGGAGTTTTACCTCAAGAAGCGACTGGGCATCCCCGTGGAGACTTTAAAGAGCGAGTTCAAGGGGAGGTTCATCGATCACGGAGATCCACGGTTAACGGAACTGCTCAAAGGATACGTAATGCAAGCCCTCTTCTTCCACAAGACCGGCGATCCATTTTGCAGTGACCCGGATTGCCGGTTATACAATGCTCACTGGCAGGAGGACCTCATCCTGGCCCAGCTCGACGGACGGTATGAATTCTGTCCGACCCACCGGGGCGCACTAAATCGGATCGGAAAAGAGGTTTAGTTATAGTAAGGTACCACTTGCCAGGCTATGGAATGGTCATTCGATTGAGCCTGCCAAAATATGTTAAAAATCTGAGGTTTAAGATCATCGCCGGGTTGGTCGTCACCTTGACC
>JABAOC010005622.1_pt3 | contig 13151 bp, 7 predicted proteins | sample 7062161 | NCBI WGS metagenome assembly JABAOC01 (sample SAMN14538625, study PRJNA623070) | marine sediment metagenome | biome: marine biome [ENVO:00000428]; feature: marine pelagic biome [ENVO:01000023]; material: deep marine sediment [ENVO:00002113] | place: India: Gulf of Khambhat ... | reverse complement strand
AAGTCGTCGCGCACGATCGCGTTGCTCAGACTATCGAGGACCGGTAGCTCCGCCCGACAGGGACCACACCAGCTCGCCCAGAACGAGATCAGCGTGACCTTGCCGCGCAGACCCTCCAGGCTGAGGCTGTCGCCCGCGAAGGTCTCGAGCGCGAAGCGCTGAAACTCACGGCGCGCGTCGCCCCGGTCCTCGCTCGGCCCGCAAGCCGCGGCCAGGAAGCCCAGTGCTGTTACCAGAATTGCTGATTTTCGCCGCATACGCTCAACCTCCAGACAGGACAACCGCGCCCGGGGGTCGCCGGTTCCCCCCGCCGTCTTGCCCCGGCCCCGGCGCCGTCGAAATCTTGATCCGTTCCGATTCAGAAAGCTGGCTGAAGGGGTGTGGAGCGCCTTCGACGGGAGATCGGCTGAACGGCCTAACTACATACCTCACATTGACTTGTCGCTGATACCGGCGCCGCGGCGCGGGCGGCACGTCGATTGCCCTGGATGCTGCTGAACGGTTTCCCCCGACTCACTATCTCCTGGAGATCCACCGATGAATAGGCGAAGAGTGACGGGCAGAAGGATTATCGCCACGGCTTTGCTGCTTCTGGTCGCGGGCGTGCTGGCTCAATGCGATAGCGATGCCACCGGGCCGCCGGGCGACATCACGGGGCTACCCCGCGACCTGACCGCCGCCGAGCAGGGTCTGATCGCGGCGGACAACGCGTTCGGCCTGAAGCTGTTCCGCGAGATCCACGCCCAGGAGGAGCCGGGGTCGAACCTCTTCGTGTCGCCGCTGAGCGTGGCCATGGCGCTGGCGATGACGTACAACGGGGCCGACGGCGCGACGCAGCTGGCGATGCAAGAGACGCTGGAGCTACAGGGGCTGACTATAGATGAGGTAAACCAGTCGTACCGGAGCCTGATCGATCTGCTCGACGGCCTCGATCCCAGTGTCGCGTTCTTATTGGCCAACTCGATCTGGCCGAGAGAGGGCTTCACGGTCGAGCCGGACTTCCTCGCCGTTAACCAGGAGTACTACGAAGCCGAGGTATCGGTCCTCGACTTCAGCGACCCCAACGCCGCGCCAACCATCAACGACTGGGTCTTCGATAAGACGAACGGGAAGATCGAGTCGATTGTGCCCGACCCGATCCCGGGCAACGTCGTCATGTACCTGATCAACGCCATCTACTTCAAGGGCGATTGGACGCTGCAGTTCGATCCCGAACTGACGGCCGACGGCCCGTTCACCTTGTCGGACGGATCGCAGAAGCAGGTTCCGATGATGGCGTACCCCGACGTGATAGAAGTCGGCTACTTCTGGGACGGCGAGGTGCAGGCGGTGGACCTGACGTACGGCGGCAAGGCGTACAGTATGACAATCGTGCTGCCGGCCGCCGGCGGCGAGATCGGTGCGCTCGTCGAGTCGCTGGACGCCGCGCGCTGGGCGGCCATCATCGATGGGCTCGCAGTCCGGGAAATCGATGTCAGGATGCCGAAGTTCGAGCTCGAATACGAGATCACGTTGAACGACGTGCTGATCGCCCTCGGCATGGGGGTCGCCTTCGGGCCCGGCGCCGACTTCAGCAAGATCGCGCCCGGCATCTGGATCGGCGAGGTCAAGCACAAGTCGTTCGTCGAAGTGAACGAGGAAGGCACCGAAGCGGCGGCGGTCACGTCGGTGAGCATGGTCGACAGCGCACCACCGAGCTTCTGGGTGAATCGGCCGTTCCTTTTCGCGATTCGGGAGCGGTTCTCGGGGACGATCCTCTTTATGGGGCTCGTGGCAGACCCGAGTTAGCCGGCACGGTGAAGCCGGCGCTCCGTGCACCACGCACCGGCAGAATTCGGGGGCAGTTATGCGTCAGCTGGATAGTAACGGGGTCACTCACCTAATGGCGTGTGTGGCACTGCTATTCCTCACGACAACATTCTGCGCCGGGGCCACTGGCGACGCCAGCGAGGAAACCACCAGCCCCGACGTGTGCACGTTGATCGGGTGCAGTGACGGTCTATTTGTCGAACTTGCCGGAAAGGTGCCGGCAACGTGCGCCGTTCACCTTTCGGCGACGAACTGGGCGCCCCGTATCTTCGAGTGCTCGGATATGGTGGCAGGGGACACGGCATTGAGTTACTTCCTGACAGACTTTTATCCAGATGAGCTGACCGTTGGAGTCTTCTGGGACAACAGCGTCGTGGTGCAAACGTTCACCCCGACGTATGAGGACGTACAACCCAACGGTCCCGGCTGTCTACCCACCTGCAGGCTTGGGACTGTGAAGATGATCCTGCGACCGGACAGCCGGGCCGGCGGTGTGCCGCGCGCACCGGCGTTGCGGCGTTCCGAGCTACCGGCGCTCCGGATTGCCGGCTTACTGAATCCATCGGAGGCAACAACATGCGACAGGTAAGAGCATCGCTGATTACACCGTTCATCGCTGCCTTGGCGATATGCTGTAGCGGCGACCGGATCATCGGGCCTCAGGAGATCACGAGCCTGCCCCGGGATCTGACGGCGGCCGAGGAAGAGCTTATCCGATCGGACAACGCCTTCGGCTTGAAGCTCTTCCGCGAAATAGACCTACAGGAGGAGATCGGCGCCAACATCTTCATCTCGCCGTTGAGCGTCGCCATGGCGCTGGGGATGACGTACAACGGGGCCGCCGGTGAGACGCAGGCGGCGATGCAAGAGACGCTGGAGCTGCAGGGTCTCACCCTCGGTGAGGTGAACGAGTCGTACCGGAGCCTGATCGATCTGCTCCGCAACCTCGATCCCAACGTCGAGTTCATACTCGCCAATTCGATCTGGTATCGGAACGATCTCCCGGTGAAGCAAGATTTCCTCGACGTGAATCAGGAGTACTTCGACGCCGAGGTGACCGGCCTCGACTTCAGCAGCCCGAGCGCGGCGCCGACGATCAACGCCTGGGTGGACGACAAGACGAACGGGCGGATCACAGAGATCGTCGACGATCCGATCCCGGTCTGGCTGGTCATGTTCCTGATCAACGCCATCTACTTCAAGGGCGACTGGACCTTCCAGTTCGATAAGGACCTGACGGCCGACGGGCCGTTCTTCCTCGAGGGCGGCGGCCAGGTGCAGGTGCCGATGATGAGGACGCCGGGCGAAATCGAGATCGGCCACTACTTCGACAGCGAAGTCGAGGCCATCGACTTGCTGTACGGCGGCAAGGCGTACAGCATGACGATCGTGATGCCGGTCGGCGACGGCCAGCTCAGCGCGCTGGTTCAGTCGCTGGACGCGGCGCGCTGGGCCGAGATCATCGACGGACTGACGACTGTCGAATCGCAGGTCTGGATGCCGAAGTACACGCTCGAGTACGAGCTCGAATTGAACGAGGTCTTGAAGGCGCTGGGGATGGAGATCGCCTTCGACGAGTTGAACGCCGATTTCAGCAAGATCGCCGATTGGCAACTCTACATAGACAAGGTCAAGCACAAGACGTTCGTCGACGTCAACGAAGAGGGCACCGAGGCAGCGGCTGTGACCTCGGTCGAGATCGGGGTCGTCAGTATGCCGCCCACCGTAATCGTCGATCGCCCCTTCGTCTTCGCGATCCGCGAGAAGTTCTCCGGCACGATCCTCTTCATGGGAAGGATTGTGAATCCGGTGGCCGGTTGACCGGTGGCCGGTAGGTCGGTAGGTCGGTAGGGGGCAAGAATGCAGAGCGCAAAGTGCGCATTACTCACAGTGTTCGTGGCACTGCTGTCGGTTCGGTGTGGGGGCGAGATCGTCGGCGTGCAGGAGATTACGGGTCTGCCCCGCGATCTGACGGCGGCCGAGGAGGGGCTGATCCAGTCGGACAACGCCTTCGGGCTCAAGCTCTTCCAAGAGATAGCCTCACAAGAAGAGGCCGGGGCCAACATCTTCATCTCGCCGCTCAGCGTCGCCATGGCGCTGGGGATGACGTACAACGGGGCAGCGGGTGAGACGCAGCAGGCGATGGAGGAGACGCTGGAGCTGCAGGGCCTGACGGTCGACGAGGTGAACGAATCGTACCGCGGTCTGATCGATCTCCTGCGAAATCTCGATCCCAGTGTGGAGTTCCTGCTGGCCAACTCGATATGGTACCGGGAGGGTTTCGCGGTGGAGCAGGACTTCCTGGATGTGAACCGCGAGTACTTCGACGCCGAGGTCACGGCGCTGGACTTCGCGAGCCCAACGGCGGCTTCCACGATCAACAACTGGGTCCGTGAAAAGACGATGGGTCGGATAGAGGAGATCGTCGACGATCCGATCGATTGGCTGGTCGTCATGTATCTGATCAACGCCATCTACTTCAAGGGCGACTGGACGTTCCAGTTCGACCCGGGCCTGACGGCGGACGGGCCGTTCTACCTGGCGAGCGGCGGTCAGGTGCAGGTCCCGATGATGACGTTCGGCGCCGAGGCGGAAGTCAGAACGTACGCCGACCAAGACGTGCAGGTCCTCGACCTCTACTACGGCGGCAAGGCGTACAGCATGACGATCCTGCTGCCGGCAGCGGGGGGCGACCTGGACGTGCTGGTCGGCTCACTCGACTCGGAGAGATGGCAGGAGATCGTGAACGGCCTCTCGGCCGCCAGTACCGATGTGGTCCTGCCGAAGTTCACGCTCGAGTACGGGCTCGAGATGAAGGATGTGCTGGCAGCGCTGGGGATGGGTATCGCGTTTACCGACCTCGCCGACTTCAGCAAGATCCGCTCGAGCGGCGGTCTCTATATCAGCAAAGTCAAGCACAAGACGTTCCTCGACGTCAACGAAGAAGGCACGGAGGCAGCAGCGGTCACCTCGGTCGAGATACGCGAGGTCTCCATGCCACCCACGTTCGTCATCGATCGCCCCTTCCTGTTCGCGATCCGAGAACAGTTCTCGGGGACGATTCTGTTCATGGGGAAAATAGTGAACCCGGTGGCCGGTTGACCGGCCACCGTTTCCACCCCCTGCGCGTCCAACAAGAAAAGACCAGATTGTGCTCCGGTACCCGTCTACGGGCGGGGCGCGAGACATGGAGGGACGCATGCGTATCAAGCGATCGGTCTGCCTGACGGTCTTCGTTCTGCTGGCCGGCGGCTGCGGTAGCGGTTCGGCCCAGGGGCAGCGGCCGCAGCCTGCCACGATCCAGGTCCTGGAGGGCGAGCTCGAGTTCGGGTTCGAGCTGCTGCGGCGGGTTCACAGCGTTGAGACGCCTGGTGAGAACATCTTCATCTCGCCGCTGAGCGTCGCCATGGCGCTGGGGATGGCGTACAACGGCGCCGCGGGCTCGACGGAGGCCGCGCTGCGGGAGGCGCTGGCGCTGGGCGATGTGACCGCCGCAGAGATGGGCGCGGCGTATCGGCGGCTGGTGGACCGGCTGCTCGAGCTCGACTCGGCGGTCGAGTTCCTGCCCGCCAACTCGATCTGGTACCGCGAGGGGCTGGAGGTGCGGGCCGAGTTCTTGGAGCTGAACCGTCGCGACTACGACGCCGAGGTGACGGCTCTCGAGTTCGATCGCCCCGAGGCGGCCCCGACCATCAACGGTTGGGTGAAAGAGAAGACGAAGGGGCTCATCGACAAGATCGTCGAGCCGCCCATCGACCCGCTGATGATGCTCTTCCTGGTGAACGCCTTCTACTTCAAGGGTCGGTGGACCGACCCGTTCCAGCCGGAGCTCACGGCGGCCCGGCCGTTCAGGCTGGCCGACGGCAGCACGAAACAGGTGCCGACGATGGCCTTCGCAGCGCCCCGGCCGGTGGGCTACTACCGGGGGACCGGGGTCGAAGCGCTGGAACTCACGTACGGCGACTCGGCCTTCGTCATGACCATCGTGATGCCGGACGACCCGGGTGCCATCGGCGGGCTGGTGGCTTCGCTGACGCCGGAACGCTGGGGGACGATCGTCGGCGGTCTGGCGACGAGTCCGTTCGAGGTGTACATGCCGAAGTTCAAGATGGAGTACGAGATCACCCTGAACGACGCGCTCCAGGCGATGGGGATGGGTGTCGCGTTCGATCCTGCGGGAGCCGACTTCTCCGGGATCGGTCGCGGACCCCGGCCGCTATACATCAGCGAGGTCAAGCACAAGACCTACGTCGATGTGAACGAGGAGGGGACCGAGGCGGCGGCGGTGACGGGGGTCGGCGTCCGGGTCACCAGCGTGCCGCCGCGCATCTCGGTGGACCGGCCGTTCGTGTTCGCGATAAGAGAGCGGAGCTCGCGTGCTGTTTTGTTCTTGGGTGTGATGATGGAACCTGGAAACCGGTAGTCAGTGGCCGGTAACCGGTAGCCGGTAACACTCAACGTCCACCGGCCACCGGCTACTGGTCATCGCTCACCGGCTACCGACGGGGCACTGGCGAAACAATCCTCGTAGATACGTTCGACTTGCCCAACCTCAGCGTCCGTCAATGCCTCGAATTCCTTCATTCGAGCTCCTTTCGATAGACGACCGCCTCCCTGGCGTAGGAAGCGGTGGAGGAGGTCGATAGTTGAATTAGGCATATCGACGATCTGCTGGACTCCTCCAGCAAAGCGCTCGTACGCCTCCAGATAGGCAACCTCGCTGGGTAGGTCCTGCTCGACTGTCTCCTCCACGCAGTGGAAGAGGAACTCGGCGTGCGCGGTCGCATCGAAGTAGCGGTAGTAATCGGCCGTCTGTCCGACTACCTCGATGTTACCTGATTCTGTCGACTGCCACTCTATGCAAGGCAGAAGCGGCTTCGAATAGGATTCGAGTACCTCCTTATACTGCTTGATATCCCTCAGGATCGCCGCGCTGATCGGAAAGACGATGCCGGGCGGGTTATAGCCGGCAACGGAGAGCACGTGGTGGATCAGCCAGCGATGAAGGCGCCCGTTACCATCCTCGAATGGGTGGATGTACACGAATCCGAACGCGGTGACAGCCGCCGCGACGACGGGATCCAGGCCGCCCTTCACTGAGCGATCGGCGCACTCGACCAAGCCGCGGAGTAGGCTCTCGAGGTCCTCGGGGCGAGCGCTTATGTGGTCGGGGATTGGCTCACCTGTCACCCGATCGTGATTCCCCACAAAGCCGCCCTCTTCCCGAAGTCCCAGATGCACGAAGCGCGGATCGCCGATCACGATCCGTTGCAGGCGCTCCAGCTCATCGATGCTGAGTGGTTGCGAGCCCGCCTCTGCTATCGCCTGTCCCCACCGGGCAGTCCGCTGCTGAGGGGGACGCTCCCCCTCGATCTGGAACGAGGAGCGACTGTCGTCCAGCAGAAGGAACGCGGCTGCCCGTGCGAGAATGTCGGGGTGCGTCCGCCCGATCACCTCACGTGCGCGCTCATCCAACCGCCGCTCGCGGAAGCGATGCAACCTGTCTGTGCGCCGGACCAGGGGACAGAACTCCCGCGTACCCGGTAGATTGTCGACGACCTTGTGGCGCGAGGAGAGTGGCCCGCCTTGGCTCGCAAACTGCCTGTCGGGATCGATTGCCGGGATCGAGCGTACCTTGCCCAGGTCCGGGAGGTCGAGTTCCCGGTCCGTCAGCCATTCGTACAGAAACCACAGGCGACGGGTGTAGATCCCCGTCGGCTTGATCCGAACGATCTCGCCGACTTCATCCGGCGAAACCGTCCCGAACAGCTGGGCGAGGACCGACAGGTCCACGCCCTCCCACTTAAGGGCGAACTCTAGATGGCCCCCGAGCGTGTCTGCCGGCGCGTGCCGCGGGGTTAGGAGTCTCCACTCCGCGCTCGACTTGGGGTGGTGACGCCGCGCGACTGCGGCCAGCTGCGGAGGGAGCGGCAGGCGCAGCCGGTACCGGTCGATCAAGGCAGCGTACCCCACCGGCCGGGCCGGTTCCGGAATCCGGCGCCCGTGAAAGACGCTCACCGACCGTGAATTAGATTCACTCACCAGCAACCTTCGCGGAAGAGAGTCTCCATCCTCCCTACTCCGTCGACAGAGCTGTGAAATCCTCTCACTATGCGAGAGAAACGTTCACCTTGCTCCCTGTTCGCGAAATATATTCACCAACAGTGCGGCTGGCAAGGATGGGGCGGCTCGTGAGGCGGTGGCCGGCGGCGAGGGACTGGTGTGCCGGTGGACGTTGAGCGTTACCGGCTACGGGCACTGGCTACCGGTCACCGTCCCTTCCTAAGCGCTGCAATGAACAACGGCACCGTCTTCGTAAGGTCCCCGACGACTGGAACCACGCGCGGCTGCTCGCGCCGCTGGTTGAGCGTCATCAGCGGGGCCTGCGGGTCGAGGTTGAAGGCGAAGATGACGGCGCGGTCGGCCACCCAATCGATGTGCTGCGGCGCGCCCGAGACGCCTAGCGCGATCATGACCCGCGGGTTCACGCGGACGCCGGTCTGACCGATCTGGTGCTCGTCGGGCAGCCAGCTCATGTCCATCGTCACCTTGCGGGTGGCGCCGATCTCGACGTTCGGGGCGCCCAGCTCGAGCAGCGCCTTGCGTAGCGGCTCGACCACGGTCTCCAGGTTGTCGACCGAGCCGAGCCCGGCGCCCACGTCGATAACGAAGTCGGCGTTCTCGAGCGTTACAGCGCCTGCCGCCTTCTTCGCCTCGGCCAGCGCCCGGGCCAGCGGATCGGTCTCGGCATCGAACTCGAGCTCGAGCTCGATGCGCACGACGTCCGCCTTGACACGCGCCGCTTCCGGTCCCTCGGCGGGTGCCGCGACTTCCGGCTCGCACCAGACGATCCGCATGCCGTTCCCCACCGCCGCTCGTTGGCGCCGTGCCCGCAGCCGGCGCTCGTGAACCGGTCGCACAAACGTCACGGCCTGGTCATCGGGGAACTCGACGCGGCTGACGCCTGCCACTTCCTCGGTCACGATGTTCGCAGCGCGCAGCGCGCCGGCGAGCGTCGGCAGCGACTCCGCCAGCCAGGGCGTCGTCAGCAAGAAGTCGGGCCGCGCCGCCGCACCCGGTCCCAGCATTTGGATCAACGCCTCGGAGAAGGCGCGGGGCGCGCCGCTCGCCAGCGCCTCGTGCTCGGCGAAGGCGATCCGCGCGAAGGGCGCCGCGACCATCAGCGATCCGGCCGCGCCGCGCCGCGCTTGGCTCGTGAGGGGCTCGCTCAAGACCAGCGCGTGGAGCGGCCGGGCTGCCCGCGCCGCCAGGCTCTTTGCCGCCTCCAGCGGCGCCCGCGAGTTCCGTGACAGATCGTCTCCGTCCAGCTCCGGTATGAACACGACGCCGGACCAATGGATCGCGTCGGCGGCCTCCAGGCGAAAGTCGCCGGCGAAGGGCGCGCCCACCGGCGCTCCGGCGCCGTCGCCCAGGTCGCCCACGTCTACCAGCACTTCGGCCGCCCGTTCCGGCTCCACGCTACCGGCCTCCTCCGCCTCCTCGCCCGAGACCGCGGCCGCCGCCGTGGCGAAGCGCTCGTCCGATCGCTCGGCGCCGGGTGGGAAGACCACTACCTCCAGGGTCTTGCGCAGCGCCTCGGCGAAGCCCGTCGTCGTGAACTCCCAGTCCGGCTCCGCTTCCGCCGCCGCTACCGCGCCCACCACGGGCAGCGGTGTGCTAACGGTTCCGGGAAATCGTTCGCTGGCATAGACCGCCGCGTCACCGTCGCTCCACAGATCGGTCACCGCCGGCAGCGGTTCGGCGCCCAGATCGCCGGCCAGGTGCAATGCCAGCCGACCGCCGCTGGGGCTGTCGTCCGAGGCGCCGGCGAGTACCAGGTCGGGCGCGATCCCGCGCTCGCGCAGCGCAGCGGCTATGGCACCGGCAACCGCGTGCTCGGGGTAGACCTCTGCGCCGGTGTCCAGCAGGATCGCTCGGTCGGCGCCGGCGGCGAGCCCGAAGCGCAGCCCGTCCTCGGCGGACGGTGCCGCCGCACAGATGAGCGACAAAGAGACGTGGTCCGGCTGCGCCTGCTTGAGAGCCAGCGCGGTTCGCAGCGCGCGCCGGTCGCCGGCTGCGAAGTCGTACACGTGCTCGGCGACGCGGTCGTCGGCGAGGCGCGGGCGCGGCGCCAGTCGCGGCGCCTGCTCCAGCGCCACGACGATCTCGAGGTCGCGTGCGATGGGCGTGCGCGGGACACGGTCCAGCGCGGCCGCCGCTGCACCCGCACCGGCGACGTCGGCCTCGTCGAACACGGTCTCCGCCAACTTGAGCTCGGCCGTGCGGCCGCCCGACTTGAGGATCTCGAAGTCGCGATCGAAGCCGGAGGCCAGCCGCTCGAACTCGCGGCGCGCCCGGCCCACGAACCCGCGCGCCGCTCGGTCGCACCAGTCGCGCCAGACTTCGTCGCCGTCCGCCGTCAGGTTGCGGGCCACCCAGTCGGCACGCCGCACGACGACATCTACAGCCTTAACCAACGAGACCATGCGCGAGAGGCGGAAGAAGATCGGCTGCACCAGCGCCTTCTGCCACGCCGCGCTCCCGTACGTTTCGCGCGTCGCCTGCAGGCGCTCGTGCAGCCCGGCCAAGAGCTCACCGTGCGTGCGGATCTCATCTTCGTAGGGCCCCTCGGCTCTCACCGCGAGGCCCTCCAGCTTCTCGAGCTTCGGCCCGATCATGTCGATCGAGTCTTTCAAGAGCAGGAACTGCTGGATCTCGTTGGTGCCCTCGTAAATTGTCATGACCCGCGCGTCGCGCCGGTCCTTCTCGATCCGGTAGCGCTGCAGCTGACCCCCGATCCCATAGACCGGCTCGAGGTAGTGCAGGTTGCGGTGCAACCCGTCGGTGCCGAACAGCTTCGCCACCGACGACTCGACGCGCGGCATGTCGCTCGTCTTGTCGTCGTAGATCCCGATCAGGTCGAAGGAGAGCGCCTCGATGGCGAACATCTCCTCGAGCGAGAGGCCGAGACGATAACGGACCCAGCCTTCCGAGCCGCGCGGGATTTTCGACAGGTAGGCGGCGGCATCGCCGAGCGTCTGTTGGATGCTGGAGGCCGACGAGACGCAGAGGCCGGTGCGGCCGACGTTCAGTGTCTCGAGCGCGTTCTCCTGGCCGCGCCCCTCGATCCCGATCATACACTCGCGGGGGATGCGCACGTTGGTCAGCGTGATCTCGTTGGTGCACGAGGCGCGCTGGCCCGTCTTCTCCTCATCCTTACCGACGATGAAGCCTTCGGTCAGGGCGTCGACCATGAAGCCGGTGACGCCGGCTGGGGTGCGGGCGTAAATCGCTTCGACGCCGGCGATGTGTGCGTTGGTGATCCACATCTTGGCGCCGTTCAACACGTAGAACTCGTAGTGCTCTTCGCCGTCGCGCTCGCGGATGAGCGCCATGTCGTGGATATCGACGCGCCGCTCGCCGATCATGAAGTAGCGATACTTCTCCTCGTCCTCCTCGTAGGTGTACTCGAGGGAGTGGACCTCCGCCGGTTCCGCCGCGTCGCTGTAACGGTAGAAGATCTTCCAGCCCTCGAAGTCGAACTCGAAGCGGCGCATGTCGCAGATGTTGCGCCGGCCTTCATCGTTCGCTTCGTCGAGGAAGAAGTACTTCACGCCGTCCTCGTCGGTGTGCACGCGACGCGAGTCGAGTCGCGCCTCGGTGCGCTGCCGCGCCGTGTCCGACCCGGCGCTCGGCTCGGTGAGCGCGAAGGCCGAGATCGTGCGCGCCGCGATCAGCCGCAGGTAGAACTCGTGGGCCAGCCTGCGGTGCGGCATCTCGGCCAGCTCGGCTCCGGCACGGTCCCACCAGCCGTCCAACGCGGCGACCGCCTTCTCCAGGCCCTTGGCGAAGCCGTCCAAGTCGCCCTTCAGCCCTGCCATCCCCGCTTTGCCCCAGGCGGACATGAACTTCCCGAACACGACCTTCTTGAGGATGCGGCTCTTACCAATGGCGCCGCGGACCTGCTTGTCGAGCTCGATGTAGCCGCTCTTCAGCGCCTCGAAGTCGGGGCGCTCCATCCCCGCCAGCAGCTTCCTGATTCCCGCCGCGATTCCGGCGACCGCGTCCGCTTGATCGACCGCGCCCTGCAGCTCCTCCTCGGCGCGTATGACTTCGTCGAGGCCGAGGATCATCGGAGTCGTGCCGATGCTGTAGTTGGCCTGGATGGTCAGGGTGTGGCTGACATCGGCGATGCGCTTGGCGATCATGCAGAGGTTGTAGTAGTCGGCCTTCGTGCGGCCCTGGCCGCCGTACTCCGTTGGGAGCAGCACCTTGAACGCTCCGAGCCGCTGCGCCCAATCGAGGTCCTCACGCGGTATGTAGTGGAGCCCCTCGACGTAGCGCTCGAACGAGGGCTGCCAGTCGCCCTCCGCGTAGCGGCCGCGGAACAGGTTCAGGTATTCCTCGTAACGTGTGCGGGTAACGTCGTCGGCCCACATCAGCTCCGGCACATAGCGCCTCTCATCCACGACCAGCGGCTCGAGCAGGAATTCGCCCGAGCGGTGGTTGCGCTCGCCGTCCACGATGTCGCGCTGGTAGTCGAAGCCGAGGCCGCCGGTGGCGATGGGCGCGTCGGGGTAGTCGCCGAGCTGCAGCGCGTAGCGACCGAGTTCGACCCGAGCGGGCGCCGCCTCGAGCTCGCCGGCCACGGCGACCAGCCGCTCCTCCAGGATGTCCGCCCAGAGCAGTGCCGCTTCTACGTAGCGCTCCGCCGGCAGCGAACCTTCCAGGCGCCGGTGCGCGCGCACCAGTAGGCGCGCCCAGATGTAGAGCCGCGTCGCCAGCTCGCCGGCGATGTCGTGGATCGCCTGGTCGGCCGTCACGCCGGCCCCGCGGTCCAGCGCCTCGCGCAGTGCCGCGCTGAGCTGTTCTTCGGCGGCGCGCAAACGTTGAACCTGGAAGTCGAAGATCGGGCGCCGCGCCATCGCGGCCAGCGCCCCAGCGATCTCGTCGGAGATCGTGGCCAGCGGCGGCCGGTCGGATGCGGCGAGCCGCCTGCCGATCTCGACGTTGAGCTGCGCGTTCTCGCGGATGTAGTGGGTGAAGATCGAGCTGTCGCGATAGACCTTCGAGTAGACGTCTTCTTCGGAGAAGGCCGAGCCGCCGACCACCTGGCCGGCGCGGTAGGTGATGCTCGGCATGTCCGGACCGAAGACGTCGGTGACCGCGACCTTGGCGGCCGTCGCCTCGAGGTCGCCGGCGTCCCAGGCGGCATCGTGCAGAAGCGTCTCGATCGCCAGCCGCGCGGCCTCGATGTGGGCGATGTGGGCGCGGACTGCGCCGAACTTACCCACCGCATCGCGGCCGTCGATGTCCTGGAACATGTCGGGGAACTGGATGCG
>JABAOC010001499.1_pt4 | contig 13156 bp, 13 predicted proteins | sample 7062161 | NCBI WGS metagenome assembly JABAOC01 (sample SAMN14538625, study PRJNA623070) | marine sediment metagenome | biome: marine biome [ENVO:00000428]; feature: marine pelagic biome [ENVO:01000023]; material: deep marine sediment [ENVO:00002113] | place: India: Gulf of Khambhat ... | reverse complement strand
CCTGAGGTTCTCCAAGGCCCAACCGCGGTTATTTGGGCTTATGAAGACCAAATCAGCCCACTTAAAGCTCTGGTTGATTTTGCCAAGGTTAATGAGCTGCCAAAGATAAAGTTTGGTTTACTTGACCAAACAGCCACCTCAATAGAAAAAATCAAACAATTAGCCAGCTTGCCTTCAAAAGACGAATTAAAAGCGAGGCTCGTTAATACGCTTCAATCCCCTTTTTACGGTCTGAATAATGCTCTTTATTGGAATCTAAAAAAATTAGTCTTTGTTCTAAAAGCGAAAGGGGGTGAGCAAAGTGGCGGCTAAAAAAGAAAAGAAAAAAGCAAAGCCCGCCAAGGCCTCACCAAAACTAACCAAAATCATTGGCGAAATTGAAAAGCTTTCTGTGGTTGAATTAGCTGACTTAGTTAAAGCCCTAGAAGACAAATTTGGAGTCAGCGCCGCTCCAGCAGTGGCAGCAACTCCAACAGCCGCACCAGCAACAGACGAAGCTCCTGAAGAAGAAAAACCCGCTGGTCAAACAACTTTTAATGTTGTCCTCACTGCGGCTGGGGAAAACAAAATCAGCGTTATCAAGGCGGTTCGTGAGCTCAATCAGTCTCTTGGACTAAAAGAAGCTAAAGATTTAGTTGAATCTTTGCCTAAAGAAGTCCTTACGGGAATTAATAAGGAAGATGCAGAAAAAGCAAAAAAGAGATTAGAAGATGCCGGAGCAAAGGTCGAGTTAAAGTAAAACATCTCAAAATATAAACTAGAGACTCAAACTTCACCAAAATCTTCTTTTTTAGCCTTAAAAATAGGGTTGACACTTCTGTTATACTGTGTTACAGTTAATCACAGAGGTAACCAGTCATGACTGACAAAAAAAAGAAGCCCCTGCGTTTGGAGGACCTTCCTGATTTATTAACCGTTCGGGAAGTCGCTGAAATTCTTCGGGTCTCTCCATTAACAATAAAAAGGTGGGGAAAACGAGGCAAGCTTCCTGCTATTCGCATCAACTCCCGTGGCGACCGCCGTTATAGAAAGGAAGCCGTTCTTTGGCTTCTAGGCATGCAAGAAAAAGCAGCTACTTAAAAGCAAGCCTTTCTTTTATTACTAGCCAAACGAATTCAATCAGCCTTAACTGCCTTTTCCAGCGCCAAGGCTGGCGGAATAAGCGATAGAGCCACTCCAAGCCTAACTGGCGAAGCCATTTAGGGGCTCGAGGTACTTTTTCTGAAATATAATCAAATGCTCCGCCAACTCCAATTGCCAATTTAACTTTTAGTTCATCCCAATTTTCCCAAATAAACTTTTCTTGTTTTCCCATGCCAAAAGCAACAAAAAGCAAATCCGGTTTTTTGGCATTAATTTCTTTAATCGTTTTAACAATTTCTTTTTTAGATTTCGTTGACCATTTTCCATCAACTAATTCTAATCGGGGTCCAGATTTTGCCCAACCTTTTAATTTTGGATAACGTCTTTTTAAAATCTCAAAAGTCTTTTTAGCAACACCATTTTCTCCCCCAATTAAATAAACGCTCCAATTTTTTCGGACGGATGTTTGACAAAGTTTTTCCATCAAATCAGTACCGGAAAGGCGCTCTTTAATTGACTTATTAAGAATTTTACTTGCCAAAAAAAATCCGATTCCATCAGGAATTGCCACATCAGATTTTTCTAAAATTTTCTTAAACCAAGGTTGATTTTTGGCAAAAACAAAAAACTCAGGGTTGGGGGTGGTGACAAAAGTTTTCCTGTTTTTATCAATTCGCGAAGCCAAAAATGTTAGCAAATTCGTTTCCGAGGTGCTAACGAGGGTTAAAAATCCGATTTTGACTTTATTTAGGTCTTTTTTTAACATAGTCAATTTTCAAAATTTCACATTATAGGTTGATTTTAAAGAAATTGTGGGCAATTTTTTCAAATTTTTTTTGTTTTCAACTGGACTTTTTTTAAAAAAAACTTATTTTTTTATCAAAACTTGAAACTTATATTTATAGTTATAAGGATTAATAAAAGAAATATTTAATCCTGAAAAAACATTATTTTGCCTAATAACTATAAGATTTTTTTCATCTTTTATTAACTACTCTATTTTAACCAATATGTTCAATCTTTTTACTCACCCTTTTTTTTCCAATTATAAACTAATTTTTCGTTTTTTAACCGTTTAATAAGCTTTTAAATTACCCTTTAAAATATAGGCTCTCCCCCGTTAATCAAAAGACTTATAATAATTGACAAAATGAAGTCCTATAAATTTTGTCTATAAATCTCTCACATTTACCTAAAAACGTTTCCTATTTTTACTTACCTTTTGGTAATGCTTTTTTTGTACTTTTCAATGCTACTTAAAGCAATTCCTGTCCCCTTAACAACACAGAGCATTGGGTTCTCAGCAACATGGGCGGGCACACCAACTTCTTCTGTCATCAGTTTATCAAAATTCCGGAGCAAACTGGTTCCCCCACTCATCACAATTCCCTTGTCAATAATATCTGATGCCAACTCTGGAGGTGTCTCTTCTAAAACGGCTTTAACAGCCCCAATGATTTGATTTAGGACGGGCCTAATTGCTTCTGTTACTTCGGTTGAAGTAATCTCAATTATTTTTGGCAAACCCATGATTGAATCCCGCCCTTTAACCTCCATTTTTTCTGTGGTTGACAAAGCCGTTGCCGAGCCAATTTTAATTTTAACTTCTTCTGCGGTTTGATCGCCAATAATCAAATTATGTTTTTTTCTCATATAAGTAGCAATCGCTTCATCAACCTTATTCCCTGCTACCCTGGCTGACTTATGAACAACCACCCCTCCCAAAGAAATTACAGCTGCCTCAGTCGCACCACCGCCAATATCAACAATCATATTACCCGAAGGGGCAGCAATAGGAATTTCTGCGCCTATAGCAGCGGCTAAAGGCTCATCAATCAAAAAAGCATTCCTGGCACCAGCTGACAAAGTAGCATCCAAAACCGCTCGCCTTTCTACTTGAGTACAACCAGCTGGCACACAAATCATCACCTCAGGCTTAAAAAATAAAGACTGGCCGCCAACTTTTTGAATAAAATAACGGAGCATTGCCTCAGTCACCTGGTAGTCGGCAATCACTCCATCGCGCATTGGTCTTGAAGCCCGAATATTGCCTGGTGTCCGACCCAACATCTGTTTGGCTTCATTGCCCACGGCAACAACCCGATTATCATCAACAGAAATGGCAACCACCGTTGGTTCCTGAAGAACTATTCCCTCTCCTTCTAACCAAACAATGCAATTGGCTGTTCCTAAGTCTATGCCAATCTTTTTGCTTAAAGCCATTGTTACATTTAGATATTTTTTGATATATTAATAAAAGCAAAGGGAAAATAGCCTTAAAAAACTATATCACATCCTTTTTCGATAATAGCACGACGATCCAAGTTGAGCAATAACCAAGTTTATGCTAAAATTCCCATAAAATGATTCGCAAACGTTCGATTGTTCTATCCTTAATATTCTTAATGGTTTTGTTGGGAGCTTTTTTAGTGATTAGACTCGCTCAAGGTTATCGCCCTGACCTGACAACCAAATCTCTTCGGCCTAGCGGTATCCTTGCGGCCACTTCCATTCCCAAAGGGGCCCAATTATATATTGATGGTCGCCTTAAATCAGCCACAAACTCGACCATTAATCTCTCTCCTGGCGAATATGAAGTAGAAATCAAAAAAGATGGTTATACCTCTTGGAAAAAAACTTTAACCATTAAAAAGGAATTGGTTACCATCACCGACGCTTATCTCTTCCCCACCTTTCCCAATCTCCAATCATTAACCTTTACCGGTGCCCAAAATCCAATCTTGTCTCCTGATGGACAAAAAGTTGTTTTTGCCGTTTCTCAAGGCTCAACTGAAAAAGACGGACTCTGGATACTTGATTTAGGCGACCGCCCTTTAGGATTACCCCGTGACCCAAGAAAAATCGTTGCCAGTGCCCCAGGAGGACGAGACTTTGCTTTGGCGGAACTCGAATGGTCACCTGACTCAACCCAAATCTTAGCCACAATTACCGCCGCTACCCGTCAAGAAAATTTCCTTTTAGAAGCCAACCAGCTTAATCTAGCTAACCGTTTAATTGATGTTACCAACCAGCTAGAAGCAATTCGGGATGATTGGGAAGAAGAAAAACAACTTAGATTTAAAGCCCAATCAGCCAAACTGCAACCCGAATTTTTAAAAATCTTAGAAGATTCAACCACAGACATCCAATTTTCCTTTGACGAAACCAAAGTTCTTTACACCGCCACCGCCTCGGCTCAGATTCCAGAAGAACTAATTCCCCCTCTTCCTTCAATCAATACCCAACCTGAATCACGCAATCTAGAATCAGGAAAAATTTATGTTTATGATATCAAAGAAGACAAAAATTTCTTTATCATGGCAAAGGAAGAAACAAAAAAAATAGCTTGGTTTCCAACATCAAAACATATCTTTCTAGTACAGCCGGAAAAAATTACCATTTTAGAATATGACAGCACCAATTGGATTGATGTTTATGCCGGCCCTTTTGAAGATTCTTTTGCTTTTCCCTTCCCTTCAGGAGACCGGATTATTGTTCTCACCACCCTTGCCAAAGACACGCCTCCTAACCTCTACGCTATTAGCCTCAGGTAAGCCAGTGTGATAAAATTAGAATATCAGTCCCCGTAGCTCAACGGATAGAGCAGAGGTTTCCTAAACCTCAGATGAAGGTTCGATTCCTTTCGGGGACACTCGGGGTGTAGCGCAGTGGTAGCGCGCCTCGTTCGGGACGAGGAGGTCGTGAGTTCAAATCTCACCACCCCGACTTTTATTTGAGAAGTTTTCTGAAGCGAGATTCGTCTTTATAGGGACCAACAATAGCCAAATTCAAATTTTTGGGCTTAAAAATGTCTTTAGCCACCCGCTGAACATCTTCAGGAGTAACTTTGTCAATCAATCTCATTGCTTTTTCAGGGGTACGAATTTTCTTTTCAAGTAACGCTTGAATTAGGTAGCGCTCAGCTACATTTTTTGAATCTTCTAAACTTAAAACAAATCTGCCTTTGAGCATTTCTTTGGCCCTGGTAAGTTCTTTTTTATCAACTAACTGAGTAGAAATTTTTCGATATTCCTCTAAAACCACCTTAATGGCTTCTTCCAATCTGGCCAATTTAACACCAGCTCGAGTGAGGAATAGCCCACAATCAGTATTAAAATCAGGTATGCTACTAACATCATAACCAAGTCCTCGCCTTTCCCTCACTTGAATCCACATTCTTGAACTCATCCCCCCTCCCAAAATTGCCGCCAAAACAGAAAGAGAAAACCGATCAGGATGCGAATACCAATAACCAGGAACGCCTAAACAAAAATGGGCTTGGTCAGTTTTTTTGTTAAAAAGTTTTAATTTTGGCTTTTTTTGATCTATTTTGATTTTTTTAGTTGTTTTCCTGCCTGACTTATCGATTTTTCCTAAATATTTTTCCATTAATTTTTTTATTTTATCTTGACTTATTTTTCCTGCTACGCTGACTGCCATATTTTTTGGATAATAAAGTTTTTCAAGATAGGCAAAAAAATCATTTCGTTTAATTTTGCTAACACTTTTTTTATCTCCAGCAACACTCCACCCCAAAGAGTTATTACCGTAAACCATTCGTTCAAACAGTTCGATCACTCTGCGTGTAGGAAGATCTTCATACCAATTAATTTCTTCAATAATAACCTTCTTTTCTCGCTCAATTTCCTCTTTTTTAAATAAAGAATTTAACATCATATCGGAAAGAATATCTAAAGCCAACTTTTGATGCTTAATTCCAAGTTTAATGTAATAACCCGTCACTTCTCTATCAGTAAAGGCATTAAATTCCCCCCCTACCCCATCCAATTCTGAAGCTATGGCAAGAGTTGAGGGACGTTTTTTTGTTCCTTTAAAAGACATATGCTCAATGAAATGAAAAAGACCGTTGACCCGTTTTGTTTCATAGCGACTCCCTGCCCCTACGCCTATCATCACCGTAGCTGATTCAACCTGAGGCATAGGGATAGTAATCAAACGCAGTCCGTTTTTAAGGGTGGTGACTTTGTGTTTATACATTACATTCTCTCCGGAGTTTCAATGCCAAGCAAATGAAGCCCGTTTTTAATTACCTGAGCAACAGCCGCTGTTAAAACCAAACGGAAATCTCTTAATTCTTCTCTTTCTGCTCTTAGAATCGGTTGTTTATTATAAAACAGGTTGTACTTCTGGGCTAAGTCAAATAAGAAATTACAAAGCAAATTGGGAGCAAAATTCTCTCCTGCCTCTTGAATTACCTCGGAAAAACGATAAATGGTTCTTATCAAAGCCACTTCTTCAGACTCCAAATCAGGCAATTTTTCCGGTAAAACAAAATCCTTTTTTTCAGCGTTTCTCAAAACGCTTTGACAGCGAGCATAAGTGTATTGAAGATAAGGACCAGAATTACCTTCTAAAGCAAGCGACTCATCTATATCAAAATATATTGTTGTATCTCGACTGAACTTCAAAAGACTGTACTTAACCGCCCCAAGAGCAACCGTTTCCGCCAACTCTTCTAACTGCTTTTTAGTTAACTTCCCTCGCAAATCTTGATTAGAAGTTTTAATTATCTCCAAGGCTCGACGATGGAGTTCATCCAAAACTTCATCGGCTTTAATTACTTCCCCTCGACGCGTGCTTAATTTCTTCCCACCTTTAAAGTTAATCAGAGCGTAAGCCAAATGGAAAAATTTCTCTTTTTTACCAATTCCAAGTTGCTCGCAAACAGTAAAGAGTTGCTTGAAGTAAAGGGCGTGTTCCGCAGCCACATCCCAGATATATAAATCAGAAGGAAACTTTTTCTTTTTGAGCTTGGTTAAGGCTAAATCTTGGGTGATATATAAGGCAGTGCCATCGGATTTAACCACAACCGTGTCCGGCAAGTTATGCTTAGCCAAATTAGTGACAATTGCCCCCTCGCTTTTTCGAAAAACTTTTTTCTTTAAACCCTGTTTGACTATCTCCTTTCCCATTTTGTAGTGATCAGATTCACGCCAAATCCAATCGTGAACGCTCTTCACCCTTTTGTAAGTCTCCTCATAACCCTTGGCAGACCAATCCAATAACTGACGCCAAATTTGTCTAACTGACTCATTTTCGGCTTCCCATTCAATCAACATCTCTTCAACCTGGGCTTTAGATTTTTTAGACAAATTATAAGCTTTGGTGCCTAAAACATACCAAATAAGGTTGGTGTGATCAGGCTTTAAACCAAGTTCATTTGGCTGCCACCAGTTAGATTTCTTCTTTACCCAATCTTGAAGTAATTTTCGCCAATCAATACCTTTAATAACCTTCCTTATCCGAGTTTGTTTAACTTTTTTGAAATCTAAAAGTTCCTTTTTTTTAAGTCCCTTTCTTTTTTGACCAAACACCAAATAACCCCAAAGGGCCCGGCTGATATGAATTCCCCTATCATTAACAATACAATCCTTAACAACCTTTGCTCCCAAGAACTCCATGATATTAGCCATTGACATGCCTAAAAAGTTATTGCGCAAGTGGCCGAGCATGATTGTTGTTTGGGGATTGGGACTCGTATGCTCCAACAAAATCTTTTTCCCCTTAAGAGTAGCTAAAGAACCATATTTATCTTTTTCTTCTAGCACTTCCTCTAATTGACTGCTTAGATATTCATTTTTAAGCCAAATATTGATAAAAGCAGGTGATTTAACTTCAATCTTAGCAATGTATTCAGGAATGCCCAAGCTGCGGAAAGAATTAACAATCTGATTGGCAAGATCAAAAGGGGTCGGTACATCCTTTCTCTTCACCCTCATGGCAATATTGGTTGAATAATCACCATGCTCAAGATTAGCTGGATGTTCAAATTCCAGTTGTTTATCTGAGATTTTAAGCTTTTTTAAAGCCTTGGAAAAATCTTTTTTTAATTGTTTTTGGAACATCGTCTCTATTTTAACTGATTTATTAAATAAGCACAAACTTAATTTCATTTTTTAAGCTCTGCCAAATAGGCAATCTTGGCCAATTTGATAATTTTAAACTTCAGGCCAATAAATTGGGCCAAAGCTTTAAGTTGGTTCTTGGAAAAACCCTCGCTTACCAGACCTTCTTGGGTAAAAATAACCCAGTTTTCCACCTTAGTGATATGTAGACCTTCTTTTTCTTGATAATCTCTCTTTCGAAGATTCAAGTCTTGGTCAGAAAAAACACTGAGGATTATTTTTCCATCTTTTTTACAAACTCGCTTCATCTCTCGCAAAATAGTTAATTTCTTATCAAGAAAATTACCAAAAGTGTTTGTCATACAAATCACCCAATCAAAATAGTCACTCGACAAACCTGTTTTCTGAGCATTCTGACACAAAAGTTCAATGTTTTCAAACTTTGATAGTTTTCTTTTAGCTTTCCTAATCATCTCTGGATTATGATCTACTCCAACAATCTCTTGAACAAAAGGGGCTAACAAAGCCATGTGGCGGCCAAAGCCACAACCAACATCCAATACCTTGGCTTCGGGTTCAATTTCAGTCTTTAAATAATCTATTTCTGCCTGAAACCAGGCCTGAACTGGTGATGAGGCTTTTTTCAACCAAATTTCAAAACTTGATTCAGAGAAAAATTGTTTGTTATCCATTTTTTTCATTTTTCGGCGCACCCGGAGGGACTCGAACCCTCAACCCTCGGTTTCGAAGACCGATGCTCTGATCCAATTGAGCTACGGGTGCTCAGTGCGCCTGAGAGGATTTGAACCTCCAACCTACTCCTTAGAAGGGAGTTGCTCTATCCTTTGAGCTACAGGCGCTTTCAAGCCATCAAAAAACCGCCCCATCAGGGACGGATTGACCGTGGTGCCACCCTCCTTTAGAAGCGCTTTAGTTCTGATCGTATAAGCCTTGACGTATCAGACCGCTTCCCTCATTAATAAGATCTACTTGTCTTGTGACTTTCTTCGATCTCTGGCTCTGGGACTCGTTCAGAAAGCCTTTTGCTCCCAAGTTTCCACCATCCTCGGGTCTCTATAAACTACTTGGCCTTCTTACTCTTCCCCTTCCTCGCCATATTAAATTTTATTAATTATACCAATGCCTCTATAGCCTGTCAAGAAAAGTGCTTATTTTATCCCTCATTTCTCTCCATCACTCACAATCTCAATTTCTCCTATTTCATCGACAACTAGCATCCTGCGGGCACGAAGTTAATAAGGATAAAGAAGCTCAGGGCTTTCCTTTTTAACCAAGTCAATAAACTCTTTCCATTTTTCCTCATCTTTTTGCCAAGCCATAATATTTTGACCCCAATCCTTAATCCCTTTGTAAATATCTTCGGTAAAAACGCCTTTTTTGAGAAGGTAGTCCCAAAGCTCGGTGACTAACAAAAGTTGGTGAAATTTCAACCCTCCCTTTTCTGCCCAAGGCTTGGGAATGGGATCATGCATTATCAGCACCATATCGGTAGCTTTAACTTGTTCCTTTTGACAATTCTCGTAAATTTGCTTAGTAGCGATCCCGGGTCCAACCACATCATCAACCAAAACTATTCTCTCACCTTTGTTAAAAACTCCTTCAATGAAGCCTTGGGTTCCATAAGTCTTTCTTTTTTTTCTGACATAAATCATGGGAATATTGAACTCTAAAGAAATAGCGGCTGCTAAGGCAATACTCGCCGTTTCAATACCAGCCACTCTATCAACAGAAAGAGACTTAACAATCTTTCCCAACTCTTGGCCTAAAACTCTAAGAGCAACAGGATCAGAATAAAGCTTTCTCGCATCTAAAAGAAAGGGAATATAAAATTTAATGGGAACCTCAATCTTCCCGAGATAAAAACATTTTTTTGAAGCAATTAAATCAGCAACCTTGGTGTTCATGTGATAAAATTATAGCATAGATTAAAGACTATGGGAGAAACCAGAGAAGACTCAGAAACTAGGTTAGTTTCAATTTATGGTAAAGCAGCAACCGAACGTGGCGATATTGGCCCTAAGACGGCAAGACTAGCCAAAAAACTAGGAAAAGCTCTTGCTGAGAGTAAAAAAATAAAGATGATTGCCACGGGTGGAGCCTCTGGATACCCTCATATAGTGGCAAAAGCTTTTCGCTCTGAAAATCCCGAGAAAGAAGTAGTTGCCTTCCCGCCTACAGATAAGCCAGAAGGTTTTGAAAAATCAAAATTAGTTAGAAAAGAAGAATGGGAAAAGGAGTTTACTGTCATGGCACTGCCAACAGAAGTTCCCAAGGATGAGCTTAAAGCTTTAATCTCAAGAGTCCAAGACTTTCTCCGATTTACTAAGGACAATAATGGAGTGGCTATTGTCATCGGTGGAGGCAGGGGTACTAAACACGAAATCATAGGCTCCCTTAACATGGGAATTCCCGTTTTTATCCTTGAGGGGAGCGGGGGTTTTGCCGACCAAGTAAGAACTTCTTCAGAAATACCCGAGAATAAGCGAGATTTAATTCACTATGCGAATACACCCAAAAATTTGGTCAAACAGATAACTAGCCAAGTCTAGCCCGATTTTGTTTCTCAATTATCTCAATCAGCTCCCTGAAATCATCAATCACATAATCAGCTGCTTTTTGAACTTCTTCTGAACCTCTAATAGCAATGCTCATTCCCACTTTTTCAAACATAGCAATATCAGCCGGAGCATCACCAACAGCCATGCAATCCCTAGGCTTTATGCCAGCCTTTTGGCAAATCTGTTTAACTGCCTCACCTTTATTAGGAGACATTTCAAGAATCTTACCCGTAAAAACACCATCTTTGACTTCCATTTTGGTGCCAATAAAATAATCAAATTTAAGGTGTTTGGCAATTACCTCGGCTAGCTGAACCGGAACATTCGTGACTAAGGCTTTTTTGATTCTTTTCTCCTCAAGGTATTTCATTAACTCGGAGGCTCCTTCTCTAAAGTCAAATCGTTTGTAAACCTTATCTAGATCAGCGCTTTTTAACCCTTGCCAATTAGCAAGGGTTTTTCTAATCAACTCCTCCATAGAAATCAAGCCCTTCTTCCTTTGTTCACGAAAATGAAAATATTCATCTCCCTTCCCAATAAATTTCGCTCCTGAATTCAAACCTGATTCAGTAACCAAAGTAAAACTAAAATCAAAAAATGCCATCTTCATCATAGCTAAATTTTAGCATAAAAATTATTGCTTTATCCCCCATTTCTCTCCATCGCTCACAACCTCAACTTCTCCTATTTCATCTGTTCTTAAAATCTCCTTGTTTCCTAATCTCTCAATCACTTCTTCAGTTGGATGACCAAAAGGGTTTTTACCCACGGAAATAACAACCAACTCTGGCTGAATCTGTTTTAAAAATTCCTCACTCGTCGAATACTTACTCCCATGATGAGCCACCTTCAAAACCTCAACATCACTCAAATCTAACTGACTCTCAACCTTAGTAGAAACATCACCCGTTAATAAAGCATCAAAATTACCATAGGAAAGCAGAAAAACAATTGAAGTGTCGTTAATCTCTTTTTCGGTTGTGGTTGAACCCAAAACCTTTTCCTGAGATTGGGGCCATAAAATAGATAGGGTTAATGATTTAAGTTTAATTTTATCTCCTGCTTGAGGAAAATAAATTTCCGAGTTTTCTTCTAAAACCGCCTTCTGAAACTCTTTGAAAGCCGCTGAGTCTTTGCCTATAGAGCTAACAACAAACTGCTTCACATTATATCTTTCTATAACATCTATCAACCCGGTGATGTGGTCGGCTTCGGGATGAGTGGCGATAACCATTTCAATTTCCCTGTCCCAAAACGGCATCTGATTTGCCAAACAATTCAAAACGCTTTGATTCGGACCACCATCAACCAAAATCTGATTTGAACCCTGATAAATCAAAATCGCATCTCCCTGACCAACATCACAAAAAACCAAATGCAAATTATTATCAGGCAAACTAAAGATAGTTGCCCAAATCAAGCCAATCAGCAAAGCCAAACCAATTAAAATAATCTTGGTTCTTTTAGATTCCATCTTTTTTGCCAAAACCACCAAATAACAACCACTAGTATAAAATAATATCCCAAACCCCACCAAAATGACATTTCTTTAATTTGCCAATTAATCCAAGGAAAACCGCCAAACCATTCAATTAATTTAACAAAATAAGTCAAAGGCAACCATAAAACCCATGCTAGCACTTGAGCAAATGGTTTGATAAAGAGTCCAAAAAAGACCATAACTCCGCCCAAATTCATGAGCAAGGGAATTAGCGGTAAAACCAAGGCATTGATGAGGGGTGACAAGCAACTAAGATTGCCAAAGTTTGCCAATAAAATCGGCGTCACGCCTATTTGGGCGGATAAAGTCGTGGCCAGACCATCACCCAAAAAAGGTAATTTAAAAAATTTCTTTTCCTTAAATAAGGGATATACTAATAGTATGCCTGCGGTTGCCATAAAAGACAACTGAAACCCTATATCAAACAATATCAAAGGGGATAAAAAAAGCATAATTAAGGCAGCGGTTAATAAAGCAACTAAACCATGTCTCAATCTTCCAAGGTAAACTGCCCCAAATGTTAAACTCGCCATGATTGCTGCCCTGACCACCGGCGGCTCCCATCCAACCATTAAGGCATAAATTATCACGCCTAGAAAGGCAATAATCAAGGCTTTCCTTCTGCTAACAAACCAAACCAAAGTCGAAACCAAAAAACCCGCCACCACCGAAAGATTATAACCAGAGGCAACAACGATATGTAACGTGCCCGTATCCCGCAAATTATTCAAAAATTCTTTTGGCATTTCTTTTTTAACCCCCAAAAGGATACCAATTAACAGGCTCGACTGGGGCTCGGGTAAAACCTGGGCAATTGTGTTTTCTAATTGACCCCTAAAACGATAAAGAGATTTTTTAAAATTGGAAAGTAAACTCAACTTTTTTTCTTCTTCAAATTTACGAATGGTTGGAAAAAAAGCATAATACTGTGAATAGAAAGGGTTTATCACTCTTTTCTCAAATACGCCAGAAACCTCCAAAAAATCCCCATAAAAATAGCCTGGAAAACGGTCTGTTTTTAAAAAAATCGGACCGATTGAAATGATCTGGTAAGAACCCTTTAGATATGGTTGTTGGCTTACCCTTCCTTGAAGAGTAATTGTTCTATTTTCCGGAATTTCTAATTT
>JABAOC010005721.1_pt3 | contig 13159 bp, 4 predicted proteins | sample 7062161 | NCBI WGS metagenome assembly JABAOC01 (sample SAMN14538625, study PRJNA623070) | marine sediment metagenome | biome: marine biome [ENVO:00000428]; feature: marine pelagic biome [ENVO:01000023]; material: deep marine sediment [ENVO:00002113] | place: India: Gulf of Khambhat ... | reverse complement strand
GAGGTGTAAGAATGCTTCGGCATTATGCTTTAACCAGAACATTCCCGCACCTTTTAATCTTAAATTCACGATTCGTCTAACGGCACGTTCAATCGCGCCGCTGCCAATCGGAATATTTTTTTCGATAAATTGATCATAACGACAGTTGTCTTCATGACCATGAAAATAACTAAGTTTTTTATATGTATCTTGATTTCGGTTTGCTTTTCGACCTAAAGTTTCTATTAATGAATCGATGTTGCCTTTTTCGCTCTTGAGCGTCTAATTTGGAGACCATCTGATGATGGCGGTTTGGATGATTCTTGGGAACTCTTTTCCAGTTGAGCTATTTTTTCCTTCAACTGCTTATTCTCCGCATCCAATTCCAACAGCTTGGCAACCGTTGCCGCTTTGCCAGAATCATATAACTGTTTCGCCTGAGGTCTATCCATTTTGTAGTACCTCCCGAAAATGCTTCGATAAAGGATAACCCCAAAGCGCCTTAAGGGAACGATTAACTTGCCTGGTTTGATCGTCTTTACCTCGTCCGGTGGTCTTGCCTAAATATTTCCAATTCGCGGCCTGGTAACAGGTACCGCGAAAACGGTCGCTATCTACAAATGTCTCCAAATAATATATAGAATGATTAAAATATCTTTCCCAATCTTGGGGAAGTATCTTTACGATCTTACTTAATAACTGTGACACTAAACAATATATCGAAACCCAGGGTAATATTAAAAATCTGGTATTATACGCGATTAAATGAAGATTTGCCTCCCGTTGCTGATTTGACCAACCAATGTATTGATCCCGACATGCTAGATGACGAACCGCAGAACAAAAACAGATACAACCGATCGGCCGGTCTTTGATAAAAAATATATATTTTAAATATAATAAATTTAGAAGTGGAATGCAAGCTTTATTTTCTCTTATTTAAAATTTTTTCCTTCTTTTGTAGGGTGGTGAACTATTACCTTTTGATTAGTTTGAGAGGAGGATTTACTATCAAATAAGTGTGTTAATAATTTGAATTTCAAGCCTGTTCAAACTTGGAACACTGTTTTATTTTAATACAAACTTGATTTAAGGTATTAATAAATATTAAACAATTAACTTTTATATTATAGTAAAGCTTCTAACTAATTATTACATAGATTTAGATGGCATAGTATTTGCGTTTAATGCTATAAATATATTATTTATTATAAATCTTAAACATTGTAAGGCTTTTATATACATCTGATTATTAAAAGATAAGATTGCAACAATTAAATACCCCAAATCTGAGGAAAAATTATGAGCCAAGAAGAGAGGCGAATTCTCCAGGATAAATATGAGATCGTTTCGAAGATTAAGCAAGGGGGATTTGGAATTGTTTATTATGGGTATGACCATGTATTTGAGAAACCAGTTGCTATAAAAGCTATTGAACCCAGCCTGTTACAAGAGGCGAGATATGTTGACCTATTTCTTGAAGAGGCTAAAAATGCTGGGAAGTTAAGTCACAATAATATTGTTCATATCTATAATCTTGTTAGAGATGAGAATGGACGGTTCTTTATTATCATGGAATATATTGATGGATTGGATCTTGGTAGAATTTTAAGACAGTGTCAAAAGAAAAATATATTGATTCCACAAGAGTTAAGCATTTATATTGTTAAAGAAATTTGTAAAGCGATTGAATATGCACACAACAAACGAGATTTAATTACAGATAAGCCATTACGACTGGTACATCAAGACATTTCACCTTCAAATATAATGGTTTCAATATCTGGACATGTCAAGCTTATTGACTTTGGTTTAGCAAAAATACGATTCCAGAATAATAATTCTAATCAAGTTGTGCTTTCAGGAAAATTACCCTATATGACTCCTGAACAAGTTAATGGTGGAACCATTGATCGTCGTACAGATATCTTTTCATTGGGAACCGTTTTTTATGAGATGTTAACTGGCTCCCGTCTTTTTCCTCTTGAAGATCCACAACAAACAATTGAACTTATTAAAAAAAGCAGTATCAATACTTCACTTCTTGAAAAAAATAATGTTCCTGAGTCTGTACAACAAATATTACTTAAGATGCTTCAAAAAAATCCTGAAAATAGGTATCATGGAGCAAATGGAGTCTATCTCGATTTGGTTGAGTGTCTAATGACTACAACCCCTTCAGTGGAATTATCTGAGGAACTTGGTGAATTTGTCCGACAATTGATTGATTTTGATTCGTCTACTAACGGTCAACAAAAAACTGTATCTTCAATTGCATCAGGTTGTGATGAAAAGCAAGCTTTTAGGGAAATATTAGATTTAAATGGGGAAAAGGAAGATTTGTCCGAATCAGAACAGCTAGACATTCAAAAGCCTAGTGATAAAATATTCGATTTATCTGAACAATCAGTAAAAGCAATTCCAGAACTTAAACTAGATGCCAGAGAAAAAAAATCGGATGTCGATAGTACCATTAAAGATTTGGATTCGAAAGATTTGACTAGTGCAAAGAATATGACCACCGAAGAAGTTTCATCTATAGATCAAACAAAATCGACCGAAAATGATATTCCGAATTCAATGGTTAATGCCTCCGAGCTTCCTGTTGAATATCCCTTTGAATCGGATGATGATGCAATAATTATTGATGATAAGCCAATTGAAGCTCGTTTACGATCAACTTCAGATGAGGAAGAAGGACCTCAAGAATCTAATAATGAAATATTAGATGAAGTCAAGAAGATACTCGACTCGGAATTCGAATTAAGCCTGACAGAAACATCCGTTAATAAAAAATCTAAAAAAGATTCAGTAATTGTAGATAAGAAAAAGATAGTACCATCTCAGATAGTTCCGTCGGTTTATAGTGAGGAAGAAGGTGAGGATGATCTAAAAACTGTCATTGATGTAATCAGGCTTTCAACAAAAAGATATAAAAAACATTTTACAATTGGAGGAATCTCTGTACTTAGTTTATTAGTTTTTTTTCTAATCTTAGATATTATGTTTCAAATGACCTCCTTGGGTGAAGGAATTTACAATCATCTTTTCCCACCTGCAATTCAGATATCTTCAGTGCCCACTGGTGCTGAAGTTTACCTTGACAATAAGCTTATTTCGGGTAAGACCCCAATTTCAATCCCTAAAATTAAACCAGGTGTCCATGAGCTTAAATTAACATTTTCGGGATTTAGCCCTTTAATTAAATCAATTCATGTACCGAGTAAAGGAGAGATTAAAGTCGGGGGTGAAAAAATTCGGAAGGGATACGATCCCTATCTTTTTCGATTTAAGACACAAATCGAATTAGATTCAGATCCCAGAGGGGCAACAGTCTATATAAACCAGATTCTTTATCCCCAAAAAACTCCCACTACTATTGACTGGGACGTCAGTACTCCGTTATCCATCGAAATGGAACAAGATGGATTTCAGAAATTATCAGGTTTTACACTAAATACTTTAGATGGAGTCGAAGAAATTGAAGATCGCAGGTTGTGGAGTTTTAATACCATTGAGAGCGAAGGCAAACGATATTATGTAGAAGGAAAGTTTAAAAAGTTCATTTCTATCTCATCCATTCCTTCTGGCGTGACATTCCGCATTGATGGTTCCCCAACACCATCAGGACGAACTGATGTTTCCAATGTAATCGCTTTATCTATGGGAAGACATGAGATTCTTTTTATGAAAGAGGGATTCAATTCGAAGCGAGTAAGAATCAATGTAAATAAAGGAGGTCCAGAATCCATTTCACTTGTTCTTACGCGAAATGTTCGCTTTTTCGCAAAAGATATAAAAGATCCTGAAAATAATGAAATAGGAGCAACTATCGTAAAAATCATACAAAATAAAAAAAGTTACAATCGTAATGATAGGACACCTTGTGAGATTAGCTTGCCACCAGTTAATCTTAAAGTTGTATTAAGAAAAGATGGTTATAAGGATACGATTGTTAATGTATCTCCACGGGACAAGGATGTCGTTGTCAAAATGGAGCCTTCTATTACTGACGTAGAAATTGTTGTCAAAGATGCATTAACAGGACTACCGTTGAAAGATGCACAAATTAGTTATCGTTCATTAATGAATGATCAGGCTCCTGAGGTATATTATGGAGCCACGGATAAAAATGGGAAATGTATTAATAAACTACAACCAGGAGAGTATAGTTTTAAAGTTAAAAAATCTGGATTTTTCGAGAAATATGCTATTATGAACACAAAATTGGGGGAAAATAAGTTGGAGTTTAGATTAATTATTCAATAAATTAAAACCGTATAATTTATTAAGGACATTAGAAATTTTTAACATGGAGTGATTAAATATGCCAAAAATCGTTGTCAAAAGGAAGGCCGAAGTGTATAAAGAGTTTCCGATTCGATCTTTCCAGAGTAGAATAACAATTGGCTCAGAGGGGGACAACGATCTAATTATTGCTGACAAAAAAGTATCTATGCACCATCTTCTAATTGAGAAAGAAGGGACAAAATATTTTGTTCACGATAATCAGAGTGCCTTTGGCAGTTACCTCAATGGTGAGAAAATTACTGACAGAGTTCCACTATCGAGTGGTGATGAAATTACAATTGGTGACCACTCATTAATTTTTGAAAATATTTTATTTGAACAAAGGGTTTTTAATGCCCAACAAACAGAATCTAATGAGTTTAAAGTTGAAGATGAGGTGCTTGATGCTCAGCCACTAACTACTTTAACGGCAGAGACTGACCTCGAAGAAGTTGACACCGGCGAATTGTTAATTGAAAAACCCTTAGTACAAACCAAACCTGCCGAATCTACATCCCCAAAAGCACTGTCTGAAGAATTAGTACCACACTATTTGCTTGTAGTTTACGGACCTTACTTAGGAAAGAAATACCGGTTAAATTTCGGAGTAACAAGGATTGGTCGTGATAAGATGTTGAATGATATAATAATTCGAGAGAATGACAGAGGTGAAGTTGATACAAGCATTTCCAGACGTCACGCCACCATTTATATAGAAGATGACACATATTTTATTATGGACAAACGAAGCAAAACCCGAACCCGAGTAAATCGACAGCAGCTCAGTGAAGACGATGTGGTCCAGCTTTTTCCCGAAGATGAAATCGAAATTGTCAGTGATCAAAAGAGTACGATTTTTAGATTTGTGCCTGAAGCAATGATGAATTTTTCACCTCCAAAGAAAGCAGGTTTTTGGTGGATTCGAAATTCTCAATGGATCATTCGTGCTGTCTCTGCGGTTATTGCCGTTCTGTTAATTATACTATTAGTTAATTCCTGGAGGAAACTGAGCGTGATCAAACAAAAGCCCTTTCCTTTCAAATTGAATGAAGAATTATTCATTGCGGAGCAAAATATTGATGCTATTCCCTTAAAACCGCGTGAAATTTTATCAATAATTCCCAGCCTTGCACCTTCTATCGCAGACCTTGATGGTGATTGCTATTTGGATATTGTTTATATTGACAAAATTGGCTATTTGAAAGTAATAAATGGTAAAACTCGAAAACCATTCTGGAAAAATTCATCATCATATCATGTTCAATTGCCGTTAAGTGTAGTGATCGCTGATTTGAATAAAAATCAATTATCTGATGTTTTAATTCCGGCGGATAACTCAATTATTTATGCCATTGATGGTAAAACAGGTACAGAAATATGGTCAAGTCCTTTACTAGGTGGGTTATTCTCTGGAAATCCAGTGGTAGCAGATTTTAATGGTGATGAATTACAAGATATTTTTATATGCAGTCAGTCAGGTCAAATTCATATTGGGTATGGCACGTTCGGTAATCCTGAGTGGAAAACCCTCCAGGTTGAAGCAGAAATAAAATGTACTCCTTCTGCAGGGGATGTAGATAACGATGGCTTACCAGAAGTTGTTGTAGGAACTGAGAATGGGAAAGTTTTAATCTTTGATGGGATAAAAAATAATTTCAGTCAAATTGTTAATATTAATGAAGAATTTCAGAAAGCCAAAGGTTCATTTTTTGAAGATCATCGGATTCGCCAACGAATTACGATTGGAAAATTAAACTCAGATAATTATGCAGATTTTGTTGTTCTAACAGAAGAAAATCACATTATAGCCATAGATGGCAGGGAATTGAAAAGGATCTGGTTCGACAATTTAGAATCAGATTATGTGGGCGGTACATTAGCCCCTCCGACATTAGCTGATTTAAACAATGATCGACGATTAGAGGTCGTCTTGGTGACGAAAGATAATAAGATTATTGCTTATGAGGGATTTGGAAAAGGTGGCGGTCAGAAAAAGATTAATTGGGGATATATTCCTGAGACCGGGGAGCAATTTGTATCTTATCCGGTTTTAGTCGATATTAACAAAGATCGAAATATTGATATTATTTTGGCAGGTTTCTATGGTGGTCTTTACATTTTCGACGGACAAGATGGAAAATTAATCCATGAGCATTCAAAGATAAATAGTATAGAGGATGCACTTATCGGAACACCATTAATCGCTGATTTAAATGATGATGAAAATTTAGATATTTTACTCAGAAAAAATAATGATTGCTTTTCCTTGCTTAAAACAAATAGTAAATTTGAACGAAGTACTGTCTTATGGGGACAAATTAATTTCAATGCTTTACAAGCTGGTTGTAACACATATAAGAACCAATCTGGTGGGAAATTTTATTTGACGATTTTCTTTTCAATAATGTTATTAGGATTAATGTTAGGTTATAATATTATTGAACCGATTAAACGACGAAATCTATTTTTGAAGACACTGTAGATAACTAACTATTTCTCGTACAGCAAATCATAATTTTGAAATTTACCAATTTTCCCCACAAAATAATTGGGAACTTGTCCCGCTTTTACGTTAACCTCTGATGGTAAAAAGTTATTTTGGCAAAACGGTGATAGAATGAAATTAAAAATGATGGCCAATAGTGATGCTGGAACAGTCAGATTGATAAATGAAGATTTCTGCGGGATTTTTGAAGAAGATGGATTGGCAGTTGTTTGTGATGGAATGGGTGGGCATAACGCTGGAGCTCAGGCCAGTCGACTGGCAGTTGCAACCATTCGATATATGTATTTATTTCTTGATCCCACTGTTCACCATCAAATCACAAAGGACCTAATCGTCATTGATTTGAATATTGCTACTCGTTTGATCGGCTCGATAAGATTTGCCAATCGAAATGTTTATAATAAATCAGTTAAAGATCCAAAATTAACAGGTATGGGTACCACGGTTTCTGCGTTGGCCATTCAAGATGGGGCGGCTGTTTTAGCCCATGTTGGTGATAGCCGTATATATCGATTTCGTGACGGCGAAATGAGCTTGCTCACCAACGACCATACTTGGATTAATGAATTAATTCAAGATCAAGAGATCGATCATGAAGACGCCAGGAAGTTTGAAAAGCAAAATGTAATCACCCGAGCTCTTGGACTAACCGGCTCAATAAAAATTGATGTGGGTATCGAGCCTATTCGTCAAGGAGATCTTTTTTTAATCTGCACCGATGGATTGATAAAGGCTTTAACTGATGATGAAATTAAACGTATCGTTCAATTTAATAAGAATAATTTCGATCATACGCTGCAGCATTTAATTGATACTGCAAATATGAAAGATGGGTCTGATAATATTACAATAGTTTTGGTGTTAATCGAAGAATTGGAACCCGTTCAAACCATCCACCAACCGATTTATCTGACACTAAAAGCTGAAAGTAAACAAACTAGTCATCTGGAAGATAGAATTCTGAAGCATGAAATTCATAGTCGCACAAATTCAGAATGGAATGGTGGGCCCATTACCAAAGTCATCAAAGATAAATATATTAAATTAAGTGGTATCGTCGTAAGTTTAATTTTAGTGATCTTCATCGGCATGTATGCCTTTTCAAATCATATTGGTAAACAAAATTCAAACCCAGTAGTCGATGTTCAATCTGAAACTTTTTCCATTGTGGCTAAAGATTCACTGCAAATTCCAGGCATAATCAATAATCAATTAGATCAAGATTTAATAGAGCCACCATTAGAATCGGATACCACCTCCCTTCCTGATTCAGTAATCAACAGCTTAATCATAGATTCAATGGAAAATCAAGGAAATACAGGAACGGTTTCAAAATTAAGGAGTAGATCGCTTCAAAAAAATATTCAAAATCGAGGATTAATCTATTTAACCGAACTAAAAAATCCAAATCATATCGAGCATACATTGTTATTTATTAATAATAAATATTGGGGGAAAACAATTGACTTCTGGAATAAGGGTTTGCTGCTCTGTCCAGGAATATATACGATAATGATTTGTGACACAACTAATGCCGTTCTATACCAAAAGAAAAATATTAAGGTATTAGCTGGCAATGTTAAAGCGATTGAAATGAAAGGCCAGTAACATGATGAGATTTATAAAGGCCAGTATTTTTACCGAAATTCTGTTATTGTGGCGATTCAGCTTTTTACTTTATGCACATTCCGAAGTTGCTGGTATCCAATTTGGTGTCTGGTCTTTTAAAGGAAGCCCCTATGTTGTAAAGGGCCATATTTTAATCCCAAAAGGATTGGTCTTAAAAATTGAAGAAGGAGTTGTTGTCAAATTTACTGGAAATTATTACTTCAAGGTTGAAGGAGGATTAATTGCAAGTGGAAATAAAGCGAATCCAATTGTATTTACTTCTATTTTTGATAATGAATTCGGGAGACTCCAATTAGGTAGAACTAAAATTCCGCAACAAGCCGAATGGGAAGGTATTGAATTTTTAGAATATTGCGATGACTATTTAACTGTTCTGAATTATTGTATTATTCGATACAGTAAATGGGGGATTCGTTGTTCTAATGCTTATCCATTGCTGACCAATGTAACGTTTGTCGATAATGATTTCAGTTCTTTGAAAATTAATGATCAAGATTATCCGTTTGAGGAATGCCTGAGCATAAGTCCTATCTCTGAACAAAATAGACCAGGTATCGCTCCGTTGCCGGAGCCAATTCAGGAGACCGATTTGGACACAGCAATTCGCCTGAGGAGACTTCAGCAACAAAAGGCGGAGCAACACCGTTTAAAAGCGCTACAAGACTCGATTCGTAAGGCTCAAAAAATAAAACCGACCTTCTCTCAAACAGGTCAGATCTTCTTCGATCGAGAGATATTTGACCAACTTAATATGCAATCAATTAATGAATTCATCAGTTATTTTCCTGGTTTTTTTAATCTAGCAACGATTTGGAGTGGCTCTCAAATAACTAGCCGGGGAATTCCGCCAACACTTTCCAATAATAGATTATTGTTCTTGGTCAACGGTGTACCTTTTTATGAACCCATTGCCAAAACGAGCTATTTGGAATTTATTCCTTTTGATGCGATAGAAAGAGTCGAGATCTGCCGTGGGATTTCACTTTCTCCGTTTAATCATCATGGAGTTGTCGGATCAGTAAATTTTGTTCCTCGATTTAGTTCATCAGATCAAATTAGTAAATCAAAAATAGAATTAGGAACTTTTGGAACAAAAAAATTGACAGCCTTTCTAGGATTGAATCGAAATTCCACATTTTTGAGTCTATCATCCAAATTTAAGAATAGTGCAGGATATTGGAGAACATTTTCTCAAGATGAATCAGGAGTGAACTTTCGTCAAAAATATGCAACAGATATTTATAACTTCTCTCTATTCATTAAACGTCCTTCATTATCAGCTTTTGCTAGTTACTTTGAACAAAATCAGGATCAACTGGGACTTGTGCCACTAAAACAATATGCAGGTCCAATATACCGTCGAGGTTTAGTATGTTCCTTAAATAAAGAAGTCCTCATTAATCCTCGAATCAGGGTAAATTTCATTGGAAATTATGTTGAAAATTATGAACGATTAAATGTTGGTAGCTTAGGACCAGACGGTTTAGGAGAATTATCAAAAGAAAATTATTCTATCTCGAAAGGAAATATTTTAAGCATCGCTATATTATCTCAATACAGAACAGAATCCTATTTGACGTCAGCAGGATTAACTATGTCTCGACTTTTAGTAAAGCCTTTATTTGAGATAAAAAATGAAACAGACGCTCAATCGCAATTAGAAAACTGGAGTAATTCCACAAAGATTTCTGATTATGAAAGCTCAGGATTTATAAAAGTGAGTTATAATCTTTCCCCTTTCATTGGAGTAGAAGGAAATACATTTATAAATTTCTCAAACTCGTTTAATCGACCTGATATTTCTGTTGATGCTAAAATTATCTACAACCCATTTTTGCCATTTGATAGTTATTTAAGATATTCACGAACGATAAGATCGGCAACATTGATAGAGCGAAAAATCTACCTTCCTGATTTGTTTTATGGGAACAACCAACTCAAACCCGAAGAGTTCGAACAATGGGAATGGAGTACAGACATTCACCCTTTTCAGGACTGGACCCTTGGTTTTATAATTTTTTCCTCGAAAAATAATCATTTAATAAAAATGAACTCGTTTTATCAATTCGCAAATATTGAACAAAGATTTGAGACAACTGGTTATGAATTTCTGATACAAGGAAAAATAAATGATACGTTTTCTCAATTAACAAATATGTCCTATTATTATATTAAATCATCAGGGTGGCTTTATCCAAAACTTAAAATTGATGCACTTGCTTCAATTCATTGGCTGAGGAATTTTTCAACCACTATAACATTCCAATATTTAAGTCAGATAAAGACACAAATTGATATGGGACCATACTACTTAACACATTTAACTTTAACATATCATTTGTTTCCTAGAATTAAAATCTCAGTTAATGGTTTCGATTTATTAGATCAATGTCCTGTGAATCCTGAATATATTCGTGGTATTATTTCGGCCATACCTGAAGGTGCTGGAAGATCTTTTTATATTACGATGACGATTGAATAGTTAAAATGATTATATATTTTATCAAAGAAAATCCATTTTATTTATTCTCCCTCCATGGCAAATTTTAAGATTTTATTCATTTATAGGATTAGATGATTTTCATCACTACAAGCTAAAAACCAACTCAAATACTAATATACCCGTTAAGTATTAGAATGAGGTTTTTATCTATATGCTTATGCTAATAATTTCAATTAGGTATTCATATTGGAAAAGTTACATTTTATTACTTAACGGGTATATCCATAATAATAAATAGTTTAATTAAAATAAAGTGAGCTATGAATTCAACAGAAAAAGATAACGAACAAATTATTGATCTTCTTTTTCAATTAGGTAGTGTCTATTTGGAGAACGAAGAATATGATAATGCAATTGATAAATTTAAAAAGATTATTGAATTGGGGGAAGAAAATGAAAAAGTATATCTTAATCTGAGTATAGCATATATCTTAAAAGAACAATTTAACCAGGAAACTCAGGAAATTTTTGAAAAATCTCTTCAATTTGAACCTGAAAATCCATTGCTAAATGTAACCCTGAGTCAATTATATCTTGAGAAGGGACGAGAAGATGAAAAGGCATTGCAGGTATACCAGGTTGCTTTAAAGCAAAATCCACAAAATGCTGATGATATCATATCAAAATTGGTTAAAGTAAGTTTTCAACAGGGGAACATTGATGTTGCACGAGATTTAATGCAACAATTCATAAATATACCAGAAAAAATTTCAAATTTCTTGCCCCTTTACATCATAAATGAATGGAAAAATCAAGGATTTGATCAGGTTAATAAATATTTAAAAAAACTCATAGAAACACAGGATAATTTATCATATTATCGATGGCTTGTTGTTAATTTCTTACAGGCCGAAAAACAATCATTAGCGCCATTTGAATTATCACTTGAAGATTTGAATTTATGTAACAAATATCTTACAAGCATAAACACATTTGACCAGTTGTTGGACATTTATCTTTATCCAGCAGTTGAAGGCTTGTTATTAAAAAACTCAAGGAAATTTCAGGGAAAAGCATTAAATCCAGTTGAGGAATACGAGATATTTCTATCTGAAGATGCTTTATCAAATATTTGGAATAAGGCATTGAACAGGGAAGATGAACATCAGAATACTTTAATTCTGCATGAAGGAGAAATCTTGGAAAAATTAACATCGTGGCTCCCATCTAACCACCTAGTTGATGAAGATGTTGAATCTGAAAAAGAAGAACCAGATAAGATCAACCAAATTCATAATCAAGCAGAGACACTTACGGTCATGCGATTGAAAGGGATTTCAACCGATGAAGTTAGTGAGGCATTATCAATATCTATGAAGGAAATTTCAGAAATAGAAAAAACGTTTGTTAATGGTTTCAAATCGAAAGATGGCTTTATACTATTCTGGAAAGATGCCAACTGTCCGGTACGTATGGCTATAAATTTTCTTCAAACTCAATCCTTACAAAATGGGTTAAATTCAGATAAAGGGTGTGAGGTTCAGTTTTTGATCCATAAATTGTCAAAGCGGGGTAAAGATAAAAATATTTGCTATGATTTACAAACGGCCCTTTCTACGTTCCAATTTGAACAGGAATTATTTTTGCAGGATAATCACGCTGAACAATCGATAACAGGCATAAAACATCAAATTTTTGTCACTGCACCTCTTAAAGAAAAAATCAGTGACCAAGGCCTATTTTCCCTGGAACCTATACCGTTATCTGCTCATCATCCAACAAATGAAAAAACCATCCAAATTTATAAATTGATTTGGGATGATGATCTTGTAAAAATGAAAAAAGGTGTAATACAAAATATTGGTCAACTTAAACTTTTAAGGGAATTAAATCCGAATCAGGTGTTTACAAGTTTCAAAGCTATTGATACATTTTTGGATCGTTTAGTCATTGTCAAAATTTTGCGAACCGACTTTAAAATAACAAACAAACAAAACTCGCTTCCCGAGCTATTTTTACGAGAAGCTAAGTTCTTAGGCAAAATATCGCATCCGAACATAGGATTGGTTTATGATATTGGGAAAGAGCAAGATTTCTGCTTCATCGCCCGTGAATATATTGATGGGAATCCTTTAGAGGTTCAAAGATTAATCAACCATAAAATCAATTGGGAAAGAACTTTAAAAATTTGTCTCGATATAGCCCAAACTTTAAAGTATACTCATGAACAAAATATTTTTCATGGCCGATTGCAACCGAACAATATTTTTATGACAAACAATAATGAAGTTAAATTAACCGACTTCCAAATT
>JABAOC010023116.1_pt2 | contig 13160 bp, 7 predicted proteins | sample 7062161 | NCBI WGS metagenome assembly JABAOC01 (sample SAMN14538625, study PRJNA623070) | marine sediment metagenome | biome: marine biome [ENVO:00000428]; feature: marine pelagic biome [ENVO:01000023]; material: deep marine sediment [ENVO:00002113] | place: India: Gulf of Khambhat ... | reverse complement strand
TTTAGATTGTCTTGCTGAATTTCTAAACCAGGAGCTGAAACAGCCAATGCTTTCTGCACAAATACCAGACGGAGCACACCTTTTCTATGGCTCTTATAACGACCCAGCGATGACTCAAGAAAACCTCCAACTGGTCAGCAAGACATTAATCGGAATGATCCTTGGCTATATCGAGGATGCACCTCTAATAATGATGTTTGAATACAAACATGGTAAGCAAATGGTAATTGACCTGTCGGACGAGATGGAAAAAGCCAAAATCCGAAGGTTCATTGAAAAATTTCAGAAGCAAAACCAGAAAGAAATGGTTACTAAAATCAATGAATTAGTTCCAGCTTAATGAAAAGTGGATGATTATTTCTTGAATTGGAAATTAAAATTTTGAAATCAGATAGTTTGGTTAGTCAGACGAAAAGAGAAAATTTACCACCGAGAAAAATATTTATCTACCAAAAAACAAACAAGACAGCACTGTTTTTTTAATCATTCGCCCCCCGCAATTACTAAAAGCCACTCACAATTAATTATTTTTCAAAAAAGTTACCCATGTTTAAAAACTAAATCTGCATTATTTAACAACAAAAAATAATCATAAAAAAATTAATCTAACACACAAGATCGGGAATAGAAATTTCAATTGGTGTGTCTAATTAACTGAATCAAAATATGATTCAAATTTGCAAAAATTTATTTTTTTATATTTGAGCCACAATTTTTTTTATACTCAGGTGTTAAATAAGTTGATAAGCATTAATCCTTAATATCATACTAAAATAAATGTCATTAAGTTAAGCAAATATCAACATACTTTAGTGTCATTCTGAGGAACGAAGTGACGAAGAATCTGCGACCACCAATCTTCTGATTTTATTATAACTTTGTGGTCAGGGATTCTTCACTCCGCTTCGCTTCGTTCAGAATGACATTCTCCTTAACTTAATGGATTTGATACCAAAATAACTATTTGAAAGGAAAGTACTATGCGATTTATTGCATTATTCACAGTTGTCGTTTTACTCATGAGCACTGTTATAGTGAGTGCTCAAGACAGTAAAGTCAATTTTTCAGGAGAATGGGTTCTTAATGCTGAAAAAAGTGATCAACCAGAAAGACCAGGGGGCAGAAGAAGAGGTATGCTTGCTTCCAAAATGGTAATCGAGCAAAAAGATAACAAACTTGTGGTTGAGCGTTTTCGTAAAAATAGAGATGGCGAAGATGTTTCAACAAAGTTAAGCTATACCCTGGACGGCAAAAAATGTAAAAATGACCTTAACTTTGGAACACGGGAATCCGTAGCAAAATGGTCAAAGGATGGTAAAACGCTTACGATTGAATCCACGATAACCATGTCAAGAGGTGATCGGGAGTTCACAATGGAATCTACTGAGAAATGGTCATTAGATAAAGATACCCTCACTATCGAAGCAACTCGCTCTACACCTCGTGGTGAGAGAACAAGCAAGGCAGTATACGATAAATCGGAGAAGAAAATGTAATATTATAGTTATACTCGTTAAGGATTGTTTTGTAATGTCATGCCCGTGAATACAGGCATCTCCTAACCAACTGTAAATATGGAGATTCCTGCATCCGCAGGAATGACGACATTTGTTACATTTTAATCTTTAACAAGTATAGTAAGAGTTGTCTATAAACCAGTTGGTAGTTGTACAGAATGGGTGTAAAGAATAAAGGAGAATTGGATGAAAAAAATTCGCTGGGGAATTTTAAGCACTGCAAAAATTGGCACCGAAAAAGTAATTCCTGCCATGCAATCCAGCAAGTATTGTGACATTGTTGCGATTACTTCTCGCAATTTAGAGAAGGCGCAAGCTGCGGCAGATCGATTGGGTATTCCACAGGCTTTCGGCTCTTATGAGGAACTGCTGGCAAGTAATGAGATTGAAGCCATATATAATCCCCTGCCCAACCATTTGCACGTGCCCTGGTCTATTAAGGCGCTGAAGGCTGGAAAGCATGTATTGTGTGAGAAACCAATTGGATTGTCTGCAGCAGAAGCTCAGGAATTACTAACGGAAGCACAAAAGCATCCTGATCTAAAAATCATGGAAGCGTTCATGTATCGCCATCATCCACAATGGCAACTAACACGGCAATTAGTAAATGAAGGAAAAATTGGTGAGCTGCGGACGATATATTCCTTTTTTTCTTACTATAATGTTGATCCTGGAAATATCCGAAACATGGCTTATATAGGCGGTGGCGGTCTGATGGATATTGGCTGTTATTGCATTTCGCTTTCTCGATTCATTTTTGGAGAGGAACCGCATCGTATATTTGGTATTATGGAATATGACAGCGAATTCAAGGTCGATCGACTAACATCAGGGATTCTGGAGTTTTCGAAAGGGACNNTTGACGCCTTACCAGCGAGTCAATATCTTTGGCACCAAAGGCAGGATAGAAATCGAAATCCCTTTCAATGCTCCCCCTGACAGGCCGTGTAAAATCTGGCACCAATTTGAGACTGAGACAAAGGAAATTGTATTTGATATTTGCGATCAATATACGATACAGGGCGATCTATTCTCGCTGGCAGTGCTAAACGACACGGAAGTACCGACTCCGCTTGAGGATGCTGTGGCGAACATGAATGTGATTGAGGCAACCATTGAAAGCGCAAAGCGTGGAACATGGATCAGGTGACACGACCAGATGATTCAGGTGGAATAATATCGATAATTTTCTTTAATTATATAAATCCAAAAAATGGCAGATAAGCTCCAATCCCTCGTCATTCTGAAATCAAAGAGAGTCTCTGTAAATTGATCAGAGATCAGCTTGGTTTAATTTAGACAATGATATATCTTTTAACCTAACCTCTTTGCTTCACAAAATCTACAACCTAAAATTAAACGTAATACCCAATAACACGATCCATTCACTGAAATTTATCATTTTTGTGTCCTTTACTTGTTTCATGGCATACAAATATTTTCCGATACCGTACAATCCGATTTTCCAGAATACCCTGACATTAACTCCAGTTTCCATGTTATAAAGCATTCCTCTTTCCATTTCATCGGGTTTATCTTCACTTTTTGGGACTTCCAATCCTCCGATTCCTCCGCCGATGAAAAAATTTGTCCTCTCGGATTTGAACAATTTTGTCATATAGAGTAGATTCACTGCTATCAAGCCAGCTATCTCATAAGAATGGGTAGGATCGGGACTATTGGTGTAATATTCATTGGAAATTGATAGCGCAATGGGATATTTTGTTGGTTTAATATCAAGCGTCAGTTGCCCGCCTCCTAATTTGCCAATCGGGGATCGATTATCTTTAAATCCTCCCTGACCCAAACGAATTATGAAACAGACTTTTTTCTTTTTGGAAGATGAGCTATCTGTCGAAGCGACGGTATGATATTCTGTGATTTGAATCTCATCAAAGTACTGTTTACTCTTTTGATATTTGGGTATCAATGTTATTGCTGATTCAACTTCCCTGGTTTCCACAAACACATCATCTATGCAACTAGCTTTGCCTGCATATCTACTATTCAGTTCAACTTCGCTATTCTGAGCAAGAAGTTTAAAAGAATGGAAAAAGGTAAAACTTAATATCAGCAATAATAGGAAATGATATTTTCTCTCCATGATCCTCATCCCTTTTTAATTTTTTTTCACCTTGAGATACTTCGTCGTTTGCAAATGCTGAAGCATCCGAACTCACTCAACTACGGTTAAATAATATCGATGATTTTCTTGAATTATGCAAGATTTAAATTGATTACTAACGAAAAACAATACAAACAATGCTAAAAATCTATTTATAAACTCTTGAAATTTTTGCAGTTGTTAACCTTGTTGACTCATCTGATTAACTTTCTTAATACAATTTTCTTGATTAGAAAAATAATCCAAATAATCAAATAAGAAACAAAAAATATGTTGACTTTTTTATTTATATTTTTATTTTACAAAATAATAAACTATTACTATGAGGATAATGATGATACCTATTGTTCACTAACTACTTTCTTAATAATTAAGGACTAAAAAAAAGTGTTTATCAGTAATATGTTAGGTGCGGGAATTGTTGTGCATAAGTAAAGTGAAAACGTATCCCCAGGTTAGTTAAGGAAAATAATTTGATTGGTAAAACCATTTCACATTTTAAAATCCTTGCAAAGTTAGGCCAGGGATCGATGGGCATTGTTTACAAAGCTAAGGATTTGAAATTGAAACGCACTGTTGCATTGAAATTTTTACCGATCTATCTCGCTGACGATAAACAGGCAAGGCTGCGATTCATTCGAGAAGCGCAGGTTACCGCGTCACTGCAACACCCGAATATTGCCGTTACTTACGATTTTATCGAATTCGCGAACGAACAAATCATTGTAATGGAATATCTTGAAGGGAAAACGCTGGCAGAAAACATCAGACGGGAATCCCCAAACCTCAAACAGATTCTGGATTGGTCAACTGATATCGCTGAGGGACTTTCTGCAGCGCATGCAAAAAACATCATCCATCGTGATATTAAACCCCAGAATATCATGATCACCAAAGATGGCGGGATAAAGATCATGGACTTTGGCATCGCCAAGTTGCGTGGCACACCATCTTTTACGCCACCTGGCGAACGTATCGGCACATTGGATTATGCCGCGCCAGAATTGGTCATGGGGGATAAGGGTGATCATCGTAGCGATATTTTCTCTCTCGGTGTCGTGCTGTACGAGCTACTGACAAGCCAGCGCCCGTTTTGCGGCGAACACGATGCGGCTGTCGTATATGCTATCGTTAATGAAGCTCCTATTCCAGTGATCGAGGTTTGCGAAGACATTCCGCCTGCTTTTGAGCGTTTGGTAATGAAAATGTTGGAAAAAAACCGGGAAAAGCGCTATCAATCTTGTGATGACCTGTTGTTGGAATTAAAACAATTAAAGCACGACACTCTTGAAGATCAGTTAACCTTACCGCTAAAAAAATCAAAGGAAATCAAAAAACGTCAGCCCTTTAAGATTAAAGCAAAATCAAAAATTCTAAAAGTAGCAGTGCCATTCTCATTAGCGATACTGTTGCTATTCATATTTCTGCAATTTAAATCCCTTTTTTTAAAACAGGTATCCCCTTCGCGTCCCATGCCGATTGCTATTATGCCGTTTGAAAACCAGACTGGCGATGAGAACCTGGATTACCTCAAGATCGCCATTCCCAATCTCTTAATTACCAGTCTGGAACAATCACAATCCCTGCGAGTAATCACCTGGGAGCGGATGCGAGATATTCTTAAACAATTAGGAAAAGAGGAAGCAGAGGGTATCGATAAAGATCTGGGCTTTGAGTTGTGCCGCAGGGATAATATCGAAACGATTGTGCTGGGTAGTTTTACGAAAGCGGGCGAAGTGTTCGCAACCGATGTTAAAATTATGGATGTCAAAAACAAAGAATTGATGAAAAGCGCGACTGCCAGAGGGGAAGGAATCGCCAGCATTCTTGACAACCAGATCGATGAGTTGAGTTGGGAAATCTCAAGAGGACTTGGCATTTCTGGTCGCATGTTAGAGGCATCCTCAAAATCTATTGCTGAATTTACCACAACATCCATGGAAGCGTATAATTATTTCATTCGTGGACGAAACGATCTGGAAAAAAGATATGCCAACGATGCTCGAAAATTTCTCGAAAGAGCCATTGAGCGTGATTCAACGTTTGCCGCTGCCTATTGGTGTCTGGCAGAGGCATACGGACGTTTAGGTGACACAAACGCACGAAAACAAGCTTATGAAAAAGCTAAAAGGTATGCTCATAAGTCTACAGGCAAAGAGAGACTTTATATCGAAGCAGATTATGCTGCAACTGTTGAAAGAGATGGTGAAAAGAGATTTCAAATTCTCAAACAGTTAGCAAAGAAATACCCCAAAGAAAAGCATGTTCATATTGAATTGGCTGCATCTTATTCAGGCAGGGAGTTGTATCACCAGGCGATTAATGAATTCAACCGGGCAATAGAACTCGATCCAAATTATGGTCACGCCTATAACATATTAGCTTTCACATACCTTGGAATGGGTGAGTATGAAAAAGCTATCGACAGCTTCAAAAAGTATGCTACACTTTCTCCAGGCGATGCTAATCCTTTTGATTCGATGGGTGAGCTTTATTTGCGTATGGGAAAGCTTGACAAGGCCATGGTAAAATACAAAGAGGCGATAGACGTCAAACATGACTATTTTTACGCCTATAGGACGATCGCTTATATCTATGCCTTGCGAGAAGAATACACTGAGTCGGTGAAATGGACGGATAAATTTATTGAGGTGGTTTTGTCACAAGGCCGTAAAGCAAATGGTTATGCCTGGAAAGGATTTTATTACTACTGGCTTGGAAGACAGCGGCAGTCCATTCAAGCGTTTGACAAAGCCATCGAGCTTTTGAAAGCGGTGGGGAATGAAACTGGGGAGGCTTATGTTCATTGGATCATGGGTTGGATTTATTACGATAGAGGACAGCTTGATTTTAGTGAAAAACACTTCAAACAGTGGCACAAGAAGATTGCCTTGACCCGATCACCAGTAAAAGTGAATGCATACAATGAATTTGCTCTTGGATGGAGAGACGTGATTCTGGGACGTATCGATTCTGCAAAAATTCGAGTCACTACAATCAGGACACTCTTACCAAAGATAGCGATGGGAGATCAAAATGAATTTAAGTATTATTCTGATATCCTCCACGCTGAAACACTTCTTGCAGAAGATTCATTTATAAAAGCAATCCAGTTTTGGAGCAAAGTAAATCCGTTAGAGATGCCTGGTATTTACCCCTATTACCTGTTGTTTTATAACGTGCCATATTCGAAAGATGTATTAGTCCGAGCCTATCTAAAAAAAGGCGATTTAGACAATGCCATTGCCGAGTATGAAAGGTTAACTACATTTAATCCTGAGAGTAAGGATAGACGCTTGATTCATCCTGTCCTCCATTACAAGCTTGCCAAATTATATGAACAGAAAGGATGGTATGAAAAAGCTGTCGATCGGTATGAAAAATTTCTGCAAATCTGGAAAGATGCTGATAAAGATTTACCGGAGTTGATTGATGCCAAATCACGGTTAGCGAAGCTGATTTATTAGATTTTAAAATCACGGGTATCTGGTTGAGAAATTTCTCTGTAGTTGATAAGTTTCTGTAAATAAGTATATACTGTTGAAATATTTAGCTTTAAGGGCCTTTAAATTAAAATTGCATCTTTTGTCATGCCCGAAATGTTTTAATCGGGCATCCATTGACTATCTAAGATGAATGCCTGCTAAAAACATGCAGGCATGACAACATTTCTTGTTTGTAATTGATCTCGATCCATAGTAATTGTTAAGCATGGAATTATTTTCGTTATTTGATTGCATAAATAGAGTAAGAATGGATCCCTAATTTAGTAATGGAAAATCAATTAATCGGTAAAACCATTTCACATTTTAAAATCCTCAAAAAATTAGGCCAGGGATCGATGGGCATTGTTTACAAAGCTCAGGATCTGAAATTGAAACGCACTGTTGCATTGAAATTTTTACCGATCTATCTCGCTGACGATAAACAGGCAAGGCTGCGATTCATTCGAGAAGCACAGGTTACAGCATCGCTGCAACACCCCAATATTGCCATTACTTATGATTTTATCGAATTCGAAAATGAAAAAATCATTGTAATGGAATACCTTGAGGGGAAAACGTTGGCAGAAAAAATCAGGCGACGACAGTCAAACCTGAAACAGATTCTGGAATGGTCAATCAATATTGCAGAGGGATTGGCTGCGGCGCATACAAAAGGCATCATCCATCGTGATATTAAACCGGCGAATATCATGATCACCAAAGATGGCGGGACAAAGATCACGGACTTTGGAATCGCAAAATTGCGTGGCACGCCATCGCTTACGCCACCGGGAGAGCGCATTGGTACATTGGACTATGCCGCACCCGAATTGGTCATGGGGGATAAGGGTGACTATCGTAGTGATATTTTTTCTTTCGGTGTCGTGCTGTACGAGCTACTGACTGGTCAGCGCCCATTTTTCGGCGAACACGATGCGGCTGTCGTATATGCTATCGTTAATGAAATTCCCATTCCTGTGACCAAGATTTGCAAAGATATTCCGCCTGATTTTGAGCGTTTGGTTATGAAAATGCTGGACAAAAACAGGGAAAAGCGTTATCAATCCTGTGATGATCTGTTGTTAGAATTAAAACAATTAAAGCAAGACACGCTTGAAGATCAGTTAACCTCACCGCTAAAAAAATCAAAGGAAATTAGGAAACGAAAGCCCATAAAGATTAATACAAAATCAAATTCACTGAAAGTAGCAATGCCATTCTCTTTAGCGATACTGTTGCTATTCGTATTTCTGCAATTTAAATCCTTTTTTTTAAAACAAGCATCCCCCTTGCGCCAGGTGCCAATTGCTGTTATGCCGTTTGAAAACCAGACGGGTGATGAGAGCCTGGATTACCTCAAAACCGCAATTCCTAACCTGTTAATTACCAGTCTTGAGCAATCACAATCGCTGCGCGTGACCAACTGGGAGCGGTTGCTTGATCTTCTCAAGCAAATGGGTAAGGAGGATATGGAGAATGTCGATAAAGATCTGAGCTTTGAGTTGTGCCGCAGGAATAACATCGAAATGATTGTGCAGGGCAGTTTTACAAAAGCGGGGGATATGTTTGCCACTGATGTGAAGGTGTTGGAGGTCGACACGAAGCAACTTTTAAAAAGCACCCGTGCAAAAGGCGGCGGAGTTGCCAGCATTCTTGAAAACCAGATCGATGAGTTGAGTTGGGAAATATCGAAAAGTGTTGGCATATCTGCTAATGATATTGAAACAACCAGGCACCCCATTGCTGATGTTACGACCACATCAATAGAGGCTTATAACTATTATCTGAGAGGAACGCAAGAGCTTGACAATGGCTATCTTAATAAAGCTCGACGATTTTTTGAGAAGGCTGTAGAGCTCGATTCGACATTTGCCATCGCGTATAATACTCTTGGCTGGGTATGTGTTGGATTATGGGATCCAAGCGCAGCGGAAGAAGCTTTTGAGAGAGCTAAACGATATGCGTCTAAAGCGACACATAAAGAGAGATTGTACATTGATTTATACTATGCAAAGTTTATCGAAGGAAATTTAGAGAAATATCATCGCATCCTTCAGGAGTCCAATCAAGAATACGAAGACGATAAGACCACTCACTTACTGTTAGGTGGTTATTATGTTGAAACTCTGAATTATCATAAAGCCATAGAAGAGTTCACTAAAGTTGTGAACCTTGACCCGGATCATAAATACGCTATATATGGCCTTGCAAACATGTATCTAAAGATCAAAGAATTCGAAAAAGCACTTTATTATATTCATAAGCATGCATCTCTAAATCCAGGTCAACCATTTACGACCAATTTTATTGCTCTTATATATTTCTCTATGGGCAGGTTTGATGATGCAATCACTAAGTACAAGGAAGTATTAGAAGTCGAACCCGAGTACATTCAATCATATTTTAATCTTGGATACTTATATGCGATTCGAGAAAATCCAGATGAGGCATTCCAATATTTCGATCAATATATTGCTGTCGCTCCTTCTCCAGGTGAAAGAATTATAGGTTATTGGTGGAGAGGGTTCTATAATTATTGGCTTGGCAACTTTGAGCAGGCACTTGCTGATCTTCGTAAAGCAGAAGAACTCATAAACACAATGGGGAACGCGCTTGATCAAGCTCATATTGATTTGATAAAAGCGTGGATTTATTATTCTCTAGGAGATACTAACCTGATTTTGAAATGCTATAGCCATGCAGTAAATGTTTTTAATGAAGCCTGGCCTAGAAATGCCGCTTATTGTACGGGTGCCTATCTTCACTATTTAGGATTAGAAGATTTGAAGAATGATCGAATTGATTCTTCAAGAGTAAGATTGGATGAGATAATGTCTTTACAGATTGCAAATAATCCGAACAACAAAAAGTGGGCGATGTACTTTTACAACAATCTTTACGGAGAGATACTACTGACGGAGGGTCTCATCCAAAAGGCAATTGCTGTTTGCGAAAAGACATTGTCTCTAGGAGATCATTGGGGAATGAATCATATTAGCCTATTGCATTACAATTTACCTTTAATCACCAGGGACGTTTTGGCTCGGGCCTATACTCAACAAGGAGAATTGGACAAAGCCATTACTGAATACGAGCGACTGATTACCTCTATTCCAAATGAAGGGGATATTTGTTTAATCCATCCTATGTTTAATTACAGGTTAGCCAGGTTGTATGAACAGAAAGGCTGGTCAGAAAAAGCTATCGCACAGTACGATAAACTGTTGAACATCTGGAAATATGCCGATGAGGATTTACCAGAATTGATTGATGCCAAAGCAAGGTTAGCCAAACTGAGAGAATTTAAGAGATTAAAATAAATGAATTAAGGTGTAAACCAATAATTTCGGAAACTTCAAACGGGTTTAATTCTTTAATATCAATATTCTTATATTTCGTCCCTCAAGGGACTTAATATTTTTGGTCTCGCTTTTTTCTATAAACATAACGTCCTTACGGGACTTTAGTTTTAAAATTTGGCATTTGCATATTCAAAACATTTTCAAAAATATGTCCCATAGGGACAAAATGTTTATAGCAACAATAAATACCAAATATCTTAGTCCCGTAGGGACGATATGTAAATTATATAGTAGCTGAACGAAAACTCCCTAAATGTCATTCTTAGGCGTTTTTTGCCGAAGAATCTGAGACCACTAAACATCATTTATACAATAAGAATAATGATTGATAATAATAAAACACCATACGAAAAATCTATTGCCGAGCTTCAGATGCTGAATCGCCTGGCACAAAGCATTAGCTCCACGCTGGATGTGGAAAAGATTTTGGAGATTATTTTAAGGGAAAGCATGGCGGTCACGTCAGCAAAGCAAGGCTCCATTCTGTCCTTACAGGCTGAAGGTGAGCGGCAGATGATCACCCGTTTCAAGAGTGCTGTTGATGGCGGCGCTGGCGAACGACTGTCACGATTAAGTGATCTCATCGGTGGCTGGGTGCTCAAAAACGGCTATTCTTTGATTACAGAGAATATCACTAAGGATGATCGTTTCGTTGAGGCAAAGCAGTGGCTTAAGGGCATCGATTCGGTATTAGCCGTGCCAATGAAAGTCGCTGGCGCGATTACTGGAATAATTATTCTAACCAAAAAAACAAAGTTCACCCAGGCTGACCTGGATTTAATGACCATTGTCGCCAACCAGTGCGGTCAGTTTCTCGAGAATGCCAAACAATATCAAAAAGTCTATCTGGAAAATATACGACTGCGCCGCGAAGTCGAACAGCAATACAGTTTTCATGGGCTCATCGGTAGCAGTCCGGCAATGCTTAGAGTCTTTGAATTACTCCACCAAATCATTCCTGGCGAGGCACGTATCCTTATCGAGGGTGAAAGCGGTACCGGTAAGGAACTTATTGCTCGCACCATCCATTACAATGGACCGCGCAAAGCACATAAATTCGTTCCAGTGGACTGCGGTGCCTTACCAGAAACGCTCTTAGAAAGCGAGCTTTTTGGACATGTGAAAGGTGCCTTTACCGGCGCGACATCGACAAAGAAAGGTCTGTTTGAGGTCGCTCACCAGGGCACCCTGTTTTTGGATGAGATCACCAATACCAGCATAACCTTCCAGGCGAAATTGCTGCGCGCCATTCAGGAGGGGGAGATCAAGCCGGTTGGCGCTGTTGAGCCACGCAAAGTGGACGTCCGCATCATCGTTGCCACCAGCGGTGACCTCAAAGCGAAGGTAGCTGCCAAAGAATTTCGTGAAGACCTTTACTATCGTCTCAACGTCGTTACTATCCATTTGCCGCCGCTGCGAGAACGAAAGGAGGACATTCGACTTCTGGCAGGACATTTTCTTAGCCAATATTTGGAAAAAACCAAACCAGCGAAACAGCTTCACGGCTTTACTGCTCCAGCCATGCGAATTCTTGAAAACTATAATTGGCCCGGCAACATCCGCGAATTGGAAAATGTCATAGAACGCGCAGTGACTCTTGCCCATCCAGACGAAGGGATGATTTCACCGGAGCTATTCCCTGACTTTTTGGTTCAGGATCGATTTACACAAGTAGAGGCAGCCTTGGATCCGCGCCAGAACAAACTTGTAGCTGAGGTGGATCACACGGAACGCCGAATGATTCTGGCAGCTCTTGAAAAACATGGCGGCAATCGCACCCAGGCTGCCAAAAGTCTGGGTATCGCCCGTACAACCCTGCTGTTAAAGATGAAAAAACATCAGATAGACTGCCAAACATCGTAGCTTGTTAAAGAGCAAATTCCAAATTTCAAGTACAAAATTACAAACAGGACCCTTGCAACAAAACAATGATTTGATTTGTGATATTGTGCAAAGCGCCCAACTCCCAATGCTTTACGCACGCCAAATTTCTTCTCCACAAACAACTCGCCAGATGAGTTATCCAAGCCAGGTTATATTAAAAGCTGACACCTACTGTCAGGATTGTGTATAGTTCTAACTAATTGATTTCCTGGACTCTAAGACTTCTTACCACCTTTTCTGTCATTATTTCATATAGTCATATCATTACTTATCAAGTTCAACCGAATAGAATCTATTTTTTCCCACTTGTTGCAACTTGAACAGTTTTATCTAGTTAAGTCGTCACGGCTTCTAACTTTTAAGAATTCTGATTATTTGGTATGGCATTTGTGTAATAATGCAGTAATGTTTAAAAAATGTCTATATAGTTCTAAATTCATAAAGGAGGTGAACTACAAAATTACTTAGACAAATTAAAACTAAAATTTAGGAGGTGGGATAAAATAAGTTACTCATATAAAGCCAGTAACTTGTTATTTTTATTTGATACAATTAATATAAATGAACAAGTTATTTAATCCCACCTCCTTAAAAAACAGTAAAACCTTTTTATCAACCTGATTTCAAGGAGAAAAATCATGTCAAGAAAAAAATTTTCAATCATGTTAACTATCTCTCTCGTGATGCTTCTTTTAGTTAGTCTTTATGCACAGGTACCCAGATTAATTAATTATCAAGGCATGCTCACCGATGCAGTGGGCAATCCGATCCGTGGCGATGTGACGAT
>JABAOC010039552.1_pt1 | contig 13162 bp, 19 predicted proteins | sample 7062161 | NCBI WGS metagenome assembly JABAOC01 (sample SAMN14538625, study PRJNA623070) | marine sediment metagenome | biome: marine biome [ENVO:00000428]; feature: marine pelagic biome [ENVO:01000023]; material: deep marine sediment [ENVO:00002113] | place: India: Gulf of Khambhat ... | reverse complement strand
AAAGACAGACGGCCAGTAACGATTCTGGTAGTGCGGATAGTTGAATGTACTCTGTTATTGGTGTCTGTCTTGTGGATGATGGTATCTGAGTAGGTACCTTTTAGTTTTTTCAGCCCCCGGTATTCAGTGATTTTGTTTATGATTGGGTGTCTACTTCTCACCTTGTCGAGGGCTTCTGCTGCTGTAGATTGCTTCTTAAATCTGAATATCCCCATCTCATAAAGGGCTTGTGATATCTGCTCAGTGGACTGGGGGTTGATCACCCTCATCTTCCCTGTTTTCTCACGGTAGTGGTTTTCTATTTCTGCCTGTACACTATCCATTCTCTCTTGAAAATACCCTGATAGTGATCTAAAATAATCAGGATCAATCTTTATCCCCCACCTCTGCATGTCATTGACCATCTGTAAAATGCCAATGTCTTTTTGATATACATCCATGAGATTACTCTCTATAATTTTGGCTCTTAAGATGGGGAATATCTGTAGGGTGGTGATGGCATCTTTACAAGCATACTCTAAAGCTGTGGGGAATGGGATATCAGCTAGAGAAGCTGCTGGCATTTTCCCCAATTCCCTCTCTACCATCCCACGGCCTTCAGTGACACCAATGTCTTTCCATCTTTTCACAATATTTAGGTCTTGGTCTTTACTAAAGTCATTTAGTATCCTAACTGCCTTTTTCCGGATGTTTTGTGGCTGTTTTACATGTGGTTTGCCTTTATCCCAAGTCAATATGGGCTCTGGGTCTGGCCATTTCTTATCAACAACCTTCACGAGGTATGAGCAGCTCTTACCCACTTGAGCATCCCTCACCACTTCCCCATATTCTCTCATCTTTGCATTTAAATAGTGATATGCCAGTGGTTTAAGCCCCATTGGTTCTGATTGTAAGAGATAAGACATTACCATCGTGCAATGGATACTCTTTGGTGTGATACCCATCCCCTCGAGTACTGATAAATCATAGAGGGCATTATGCATTACTGCCTGTACCCATGGCCTTGTGACAAAGTCATTTAAGGTATACAGACACTTATAGTCATCAGCCAGTACCAAATACCCTTCCTTATCACTAACAGAGAATGTCACACACCATGGCCTCCCTCCAATTCCTTCTGACTCTGTGTCGATGCTTATCACTTCCCTATCTTCTAAGATTTTGTTTAAGTAGCTTGGGGAATGGACATGCCTATACTCAAATTGCTTACTGTTGTCATCTGTGAGTCTGCGAGAGGGTAGTTCCCCTTTGAGGAACTTGGAGATAGACTGGATGTCATTGAATATTGTCGTCATTCTGGTTGTCTCATGAAGACCCGAGGCGGGGTGATAGCAAGGGATTACCACATAGCCATTACCATCATCCACCTGAAAGGGGATGCCGTGAACCATCTCTAAATCGACATCTCCCAGGAGAGATCTGGTGGCGAATTTTCCCATAATGGCTATCAATCGTGGTTTGTGAGTGTAGATTTCGTCAAGTAAATTTTGTGAGCAACATTCAATTTCAGATGGGGAGGGGTCTCTATTTTTTGGTGGACGGCACTTAACTACATTAGTGACATACCACCTGTGTCTGGGGAGGTTCACACGATGGAGGTAATTGTTGAGTTCTTCACCTGACTTACCACAGAAGGGAAGGCCTTCTTTTACTTCTTCAGCTCCGGGGGCCTCACCTATGATCATGAGATTGGAGGAGGGGAACTGGCCGGTACCGGGGACATATGCAGATAGACCTTGGTAGTGGGAATATAGGGGGCACTTTTTACAGTTTTCTATCATTCTAACCCTTCTAAGATTCTGTTTATAGACACATTACAATACTTTTTCTCTTTCTCAATACCGATCCACTTTAAATTAAGCTGCTTACAGCAAACAGCAACAGTACCGCCACCAAGAAACGGGTCAAGGTTCGCTTTATTCCGCATATCTCAGTCCTCATACCTATATTCCAGTGCCAAAACCGCCACCATCTCCCCATCCCTAAACAAATACAAAAAACCCCTCTCAGGACAAACCAACCACTCAAGATTAGTATCTATANNNNCATCCACCCTAATAGAAATGGATTTGCATATACATAATCCACCCCCGTTTTCTGACTGGGGATTGTCAACTCCCACACTAAATCATTCTGGATAACCTCTAATGACACTCCCCTCTGTATCAGCTTACTCTCAATGACAGGTAATAGCTCTTTGTATTTCACCCCTGTGATCTCCCTTATCTTACTATCAGATGGTAGTGGGGAGTCTTTCGGGCATTTAATAACCCGAACCGGATCACTGATCCTGTAGACTTCACTTACTAGCATGAGAAAATACAGCGTGCCAAACCATATCCCTGATTGCCAATACTCAACAGGTAAAATGTGATTCTTACACCAATAAGGCATTTTTTTACCTTTTTTCATCTGTCTCTTCCCCCTCTACAAAATACAAGTCACATTTGTGTAACCACTCTCTCACGGTAGATGTGGTTAATTGATCAGTTTTGATGGCTGTAGTTGTGCTTTTGAACTGTAGAGATATAACCCCTCCAGGTATTCCCTTAATCCTCTCCTTAAGGGTTTTTAGCATTTTCAGGCCCCCATTCGTTGTGGGGAAGTCTGATACTACAAATTGATGATTGGTTTCTAATTGGTAAGGATATCTCAAATGTATAGAGGGAGTGGAGCATGGTTGCTCATCACCTATACCTCTTACAAGCTGCTGATACGGATCTACTAGCACCACTTCCTGCCCTGGATACCAATCTCTCCCATCTGCAGAGTGAAATTCATTTTCAATTACTGTTTTCCACATATCAGACTCCCATATACAAAAGGTTAGGGAAAATACAATGGTCACTGACAATTTCCTCTTCCTTGTCATAATCAATTGGCGTTTTCATTCTCAGAATGCATTTTCTAATCTGTTTTTGGTTTATGTAGATGTTTTTTAGTTTGTGATACTCCTCCAAAGAGGTGAGAGGGGGTAATTTCAGATGGTTTAGCATAGCCACAAACCCACCCTCTTGTTTCAATTCAGATAGGGATATGCTGAATGCATCCAGATTACGCAGTTTGAACTTCAGCCCCCTATAATATATCTCCAAGCAGTACCAATAGCACAACTGGTAATCAGATAGCTTTTTCCAATTCACTACCCCCACTAGATTGTCAGGATCGTCAGGTAATAAGTAATATCTACATCCTGTTTTTGTCCGGCCAGGAATGTCATTTAAAAGATACATGCTGGTAGCCACTTCTCGTAGTGGCCTTGTGAGAAGGATTGTGTCAAACCCCACTCCCAGATCAGATAGTGATTGTAAAAACCCTTTACATGCCACGTGGGACGTCTCAATGTAGATGGGCTGAGGGACTTTGGCTATCTCGGGAAGTTTTCTATCTACCCAGAAGGATTTGAAGATGCTGGGCTCCTGTCGGGCCTGCCACAAGTAATCATCAAAGAGGGGTTTTTGCTCGTGAGTGGCAAGGACCAAATCGGTTGGGAGGAGGGAGAGGAGCTGTGCCAATAGAGCTGTACCTGACCTTCCGGTTGTGAATGTGAATATCAATCTCTTTTCCATTTACTATTCCCTTTCCTGCAAATACTTTACTATCTTCTCTGACAATACTTTCCCTATCCCCTCAACCACCTCCCATTCCTCCTTACTTGCCAATACCATCTCCACTACTGTCTGAAATCTCTTACTAGCCATCCTTGCCCTCTCCGCCCCAATCCCTGGTATCTCCATAGCCATCCTCTGTACTATTGACCGTTTGCCTACTGACAAATTACAAAAAGGATCATACAACTTCAAGTGTGCTCCATGTGCTGAGAATGGTTTGTCATTCCACCAATGAAATAACGCTCTTGTCAATAGCACCGTCTCTTTTGGGGTATGAGTAAACCATAGCAGAATACCCCGAAAAAGAGCCAGTGTGTGGATGTAATTGTAAATTTCCCTGGCCATGAATGTCCTTTGTCCAAGGGAGATGGTCACCCACCTCCCTTTGCCAGTATTCCTTTCTAATATTCCGTTTTCAGGATTGGGCCTCCACAACCCCTCCACCATCAAATAAACAAAATCATAACTATTAATCAGCCCTGGTATCTGATAACCAGATAGCCTCCCGGATGTCATAGAGTTAATCAAATCTAAGATTTTCTTTCTTTCTATGCCGATGGCCACTGGTTTCTCATCTGGCCCTCTCCCGAGGAAGGCCAAATCGGCAAACTGTAAATAGCCAAGTTTGGCCATCCCCTTTGGGAAGAGGGGGAATAATTCCTTACTGCCAGCTCTGTTGTCAATGGTGATTGTCATATAATGTCAGAGCTAAGCTAAGCCACCAGTCTTTTGGTGACCTAACTTAAGCGGGTTGTTAAGCTATTTTTGCCATTCTCTCATTATGTGGATTTACAGTTGGATTAGTCACAGCACCATTATTTTTAATATCAGCCCATGACCAGGTTTCAGCACCCTCAACGTGAAGATGGAATTGAATTTCTCCCTCTGACAATTCTGGGTGATTGGTTTCTCTTAATATTTTTTGCACCTTATCTGCAATATCTCTCTTTTGCTGTACTGAAAACATTGTTTCTCCTTTCATGAATGCTTTTCTGCCTAATTAATGGCTAATGGCTACTCCCAATCCTCTGGGGAAGTGTCAGGTAAAAGTGTACTCGCTAAGAATGGGAAACTACACATAGGCCCAGATAAAGTCTCTCCAGCCATATTAGGATCTAAACGGTAATCTCTAATAAACACACTGAATTCACCATCCTCTTCATCTCTATACACTTCTAAGTTAGTCTGCACTAAAAACCCCGTCTCGGAAAAACCGGCCCTTTCATACTTGTTTGTCCTTTTGTCATTCATGTATTTGGGTTTTAGCTTGTGGAGAAGGAGGATGTTTTTGTCATATGCATAAGCAGCTCTTATCAGATCCCGGTACTCACTATTGACTGCTGTGTACTGATGGGGCATCACCTGTGCAAGCCTTCCCAATTTGGCCAGCCTAGCCAATTCCCACGCTTCCGTGGCAGTGTCAATAACAATCGTCCTGGCCTTCGATTTCAGTGCCGTGACAAACAACCTCTTAAACTCTTCCCAAAGTGCCTCACACTCGTCGATTGTCTTCTTCTCTTTTACTTCTTTATTAACACCAATGATTACGGGGAGTTGGAAGATGGCCCTTTGGATTTCTTTGCTTATGGCAAATTTATCAATCACATCTTCAGCCCCGATATCAATGTCAAAGAAGACTACCGGTGCAGGGGCAGTGAGCGCAAAGTGGGTTTTCCCCTGCTTTTCAAGACCGTCGATGCCAGCTATGATACGCGATATGGGTTTTTTAGCTTCTACTTTAGTGAATCCTGGAATGTTCAATGGTTTTCTCCCTATTCCAATTAAAGTTGTGTGATGTCAATCTCAAATAAGTGAACAGACATCCGTGTCGTTCTACATACAAAATACCTTCTCCTAACCTTATAAATCGCCCCGCCAATGAAAATATTTCTAGGATACTCAAACCCCCAAATATCCCCCATTGACACATGTTTAATGGCTTCTCCTACCTTACGCCCTGCCTCATCTGACTTATAGATTTCCAGCTTCTCGTGATAGCAGACAGTGTTATCCTCTGACCCTGTGTGTAGTGCAATTATTAGTTGATCTTTCACTTATAACCACCCCTTTCTCTTAGCGTGGGCCTGCAGCATATCCCAATTATTATCAATCTCCTCCTGTATGAATGATAGCATATATTCCTTATACTCTGGCCCACTACCTTTGTAATTCCCATTCAAGTAGAGTATCCGCATTTTGCATTGTGTCATCTCAAATTGGAGCATCTTCAAATAACCTTTGATCTGTACCAACCATCTCCACATATTATGCGGCTGTGTTTTCGAAGATCTCCAAGTACACTTATACTCTTCCAAAAGCCACCCTTCAAAATCAATCCCATCCGGAGTGCCAATTATCCCCTGATATTCAATTTCCCCTATCCTTTTCCCAAGCTTATCCCTAAAGGCTTGTGAAAGGATATCCTCAAATAGAAATCCGACTTCAGCAAAGTGGCGGTTTTTCAGTCGTTGCTTATCAGATGTGACCGGGAAGACTTCCCTTTCAAGATCAGAGATGATATCTGTCAGATGGAGTCTGTCTAATGTCCTTCCAACTGGTCTTGTAAATGGAAATTTAGCGGGGATTTCTTCAATAATCATCTTTACCTCATCTAATCTGTAAAAGGTTATTAGTAAAAGATGTGTAAGCCCCCGTGAGGAGAGGGGGCCGGGGGCCTACACAGAGGAGACTTACGTCTCCAGGGGTAAGATTTTTCCATTCTCAAACTTCCACAATGGCACAGAAGAGAGGAATGCGTCTTCAAATACCATTTTCACTAAGCCATTCCGGTCAGGGTCATCCTTCCTGAGCTTGAATGCCAGTGTTGGAAGCTTGTTTTTTTCAATGCCGTCAGGGTTTTGAGAAAGTATCTCAAGGATGAATTCCGTAGCTTTTTCCTCCACGTTACTCCCCGATTCCTCTTTTTTCTTGGAGTCTTTCTTTTTGGTAGAGGTAGTGGTTGTCCCTACCCCAGCTCCAGATGGAGGACCACTTTTCTTTTTTGGTTTCTCCCAGGGGAGCTTGTGGAGTTTATCAAAGACCAGGATGGTATCTTCATAGTCTTTTTTCTCCTTTTTCAGCCCCTTTCTCTCAGGGGCAGCCACACGGGAGACATGGCCTTCCATTCCATTGAAAATTGAGATATCGTTTTCAATTTTATTTTCCGGGAAACCAGCATTGACAAGAGCAGTGACAAAGACTGCCCAGTTGGATGACTTCACGAGAGCAGTGGCTTTGCCAATTGCCGTGAGGGACTTCCCATCCTCAGAAGGCATCCAATCTGAGGCCTTGCCCACTGAGTAGTATTGGATCGTCTCTACCCCATCCCCCTCATCGAGGATGAGTTTAGCGGCTGGGACTGCTGGGAGGCTGCCATTGTAATCAAACATGGCGAAACTGGCCTCTTTGATGATTACATCTACATCGTCGATGAGGCCTGTACCTTCGATATAGGTTGTTGGTTTTAGACTTACTCCTTGCGACATGGGGGGTTAGTTCTCCTTTCTGAAATGAGTTTTATGAGTGAGTGTTGTGCTTTCTCTGAACGCTCTATTAACCTCTCAATTACTCTGTTTGCTATCTTGTCAATAAGATCCTCCTTTGTATACTTCTCAACCGATAAGATTTCCCACATGATGGCCTCTGAGTGTGACTGGAGGCCTACACCATCTGTTTGCCCTGAAATAAGATTACCCTCTGCATCATATGATACATCTCTGGTTTGTGACACGTCTCTAGTCTTAGTTGTTGTTGTTTTTGCTTCTCCATCAACCAGAGACTCTGTCTGGCTTGAAAAGGGTAAGTAAATGTTATCATTCATAGTTTCTCCTAATAGCTAAATGAAAATCCTTTTAACTTTAAATTCACGTCTTGTCTCGTCGTGTCATGTCTCGTCGCGTCCTGCCTAGTATCGCCTCACTTATCCTCCAGATAGTCTAAAAGCTTTCTTGTCGCATCTTTTAATAATTCCTCTATCTCCTTCCTTTTTTCATTTTTTAATTTCTTTTTTGTATCACCACTGTGACTACATCTAACCTTTCCATTAAGTATTCAACTAACTTCCTTACATCTTTATACTTGCTCGCAAATGACCTCTTCATAGTATTCTCCTCTCCTATGCCGGTTCATAATTTCTCCAACGGCTTAGGGATAACCCCCGCTTTCCCATAAGCCTCAATAAAGCTCTGTGGCAAAAATTGACTATACTTTCTAATAAACCATCCCACGTGATCATCTATAATAAACGTCTCACATTGATCATCCTCTGCCCTCATCCCCCTTCCGACAGCCTGTACTAAATTCTGAGCTGCAGAGTGAATCCCAAATTCCGGATCCACTTCCCTTCTTTTCTTATCCACTTTCCTCCTTTGATCAGGAAAGGGGATTTTTCCTATGATCTGGTACTCACACTGCTCATAGGAAAAATCATACCCAGCGACTACTGCAGGAGAGACAAGAATCGCTGGGGGGTCTGACTCTTTAAATTCCCTGATCACTTGGTCTCTCCTTCCTGATCTGTGGCTGTGCATGAATGGGGAATACTCAGAAGTGTGGAGTATCCTCTGGCATCTGTCATAACTGACAGTGTGGATGATTCCTTTTCTGTCTAGTCTCCTATTGATTATCTGATTGATTCTGGTCAGCCACAACCCCACGTCATACTCTTTCATCCGATAATCAACTCTACATGTGGGTATCCAATAAACAGGTCTTCTTCTGATGGGGAAGTGTGACTTATACTCTATAAAATCAAGATCCCCATCCTCTACCCCTAGTAGCTTTATTGTCTTTCTGGTGATAGTGGCTGATGTGAGAAGTATCTTTTTGACCTCACGGAAAAGACACTCTTCTGTGAAGTCACTTGGCCAGAGGGGGTCAAAGACAATGGAGCTTCCCAAATGTTCAGCCACCCACAGATCCTCCTGTGTGACTTCGAGTCTATCCAGTCTGGTTTTCAATCTGTGAAGTGACTTAAAGGCTTCTGACCTCAGGAGATTCTCAAGTGTGGAATCTTTCAGATTGTTTTTTATTCTTTCTTTTATAGTTTTATGTAATCGCAGTGCCCATCCCCATAACTCCTTCTCCTCATCTCTCTCCATCCAATCCAAGTGACATTTTTGGATTTCCTTAAAGGAGACCTCAACTGATAATGAATCACACAATTTAATGACTGAATCATGAGCCTCATCACACACCAGCAGATCGAACTCTCCTAAGACATCTGGCTTATTACACACCCAAAAACTATAATTAGTGACTACTATCTGAGCCTTTTTGGCTCTTTCGATTGCAAGATAATAGTGACATTCTTTTCTTAAGTGACAGCGTTTACCAAAACTGCAGATCCCCCACTCACACGAGTGATTCTTTACCATCTTACATGCATATGCATTTTTCCCCATTACAATTGATAGCCCAGGCTTTTTCTCAAAATCCTCCGATAGCTGCATCTGTAATCCCTTAGTGCTGGTCAACACTAATGTCCTGCCAGTCAGTAACCCCCCTGTGATATAGCAGAGGGATTTCCCACTACCTGTGGGCTGTGCCTGAGCCACTACTCTCTTATCACTTTCCTGCAGATGGAGGATGGCCTTTTCCTGATTATTCCTCCAGTCACTAAATTTATTTGGCAATCCAAACCCCTTTGGTGGTGGGAGTATCATTACTCAGTATCCTCCGGTATGAGAGAAGCTCTCTGGCTTTCTGTTAGCAGCCCTTGATATTCATTTCTAATCGCATCTTTGAATGTGTCCTTCCAATGCCCATCCTTCATCTCGTCTACATACTGAAGGACCCGGAGCACACAGCGGACTGCCTCTTTGTCTGCCCCTTTTCTATGGTAATAGTCAACTCTTTCACGCAGGTTTGTGAGAACACTTTCAAAACCTTGTTGGTGGCGATCTTCTTCAATAAGATCTGTCATTGATTTTATTTTGCCTAAAATACTCCCTGAGCAGCCAGAGTATTCTTCCGCAAACTGTAAGTGCCTGCTGATAGCGTCCCGGATGAAATCCCCCCGGTTTTTATAGGGGAACTGAGTAGACTTAATAGTAATGTCTATTTGCCGTATCCAATCGGGGGGGACCCTGGTTGTTAGCATGGCAGAGTGGCCTTTTTCATCAGATGCACCCACTAGTCTTGGTTCGTCATCATACATAACCATTACTCACTTAAATAATTTCATTGTAGATATCCAAGCGACTATGCCCCCAACAAAACCACCAAGTGTGGATAATGTCTTATCCCAAGCGGATCTTCTTTTTAGGATTTTCTTTATCTCTCGCACTTCTTCACGCGTGTTGTGGCAGATGTCAAATAGGATAGCCATCTGGTCACGTAATCTTCCGATTTTAGCGAATGTATCTTTTGAGATTTCATCCATTTTTAGACTCCTTTGTGAATTGATAATACCAGTCAGTTACTGATATTTTTTGGTTTTTGGCTATATGGGCTCTGTGAGAGGCACATTTATTAAGGATATCCTCTTTATACTGCTCAATCACGGTTGGTCTACCCTTTGTGTGTTGGGAATATAGATTTAAGAGAGGGGGACCACCGAACAAATATGTAGCTATTAGCCGATTACGGATATAATCACTGGCATTATAGGAGTAGCCCCTTTTATCTGCAAAATGGATGAGGGGTGGGCCTGGGAGTATCATCTTGTTTTTCCCCAGCACCGCCAGCGTGTAATTTATAAAATTCTCTCCCCCTCCGTAGATGCCCAGCTCAGATGGCCATCCCCCAAGGAGATCGAATATCTCACGGGAGATCATCATTCCGCAGGTAGACATGGCGGCTACTTTATAGAATGTAACAGCATCTCTATATCTTGTAAAACTGTAATGATAAAGGCCTTTCTCAGGATTACAAACAGGCTTATAGATAAGTCGCCTATCCAATCTATCAAGTATGTAAGTGAGTGGTAGATGTAGTGATCCGTTTATCTGCTTTTTATTCTCAGTATAGACTCGCATCATTCCTTTGAGAGATCCTGGGACAACGCTGCAATGGGCATCACAAAACCAAAGGACATCCCCACTGCTGGCTTCCACACCTGTGTTTTTGGCCTGCCAATGGGATAGCTTTTCCTTATATTCCACATATGTTAGCCAAAAATGTATTTTGGAGTAGGAGAGCATCTTACTTGCTGATTTATCCTCTGTACGAAACTTCCTCATCTTGCTTTTACAGGAAGGACATTCCCATTCCCCTATAGGCTGCTGGGAGACTTCCTGGCAGTAATTATTGATGATTATTACCTCCCAGGGGAATCTGGCATTGTATAGCTCGTTGTAGATAGACTGCACTGTGAATACTACTTGTGGGTACTCATTACAGAAAGGGATTATCACTGAGAGTTTATCTGTCAACTGACATACTCCTTATTCGATAATGTTCCATCCCAAAGCCCATCTTCTTTGATCTTCTCCATCCACTCCTCAATAGTCGTCTGTTTTCTGTCATCTATCATCCGTTTGTGGTCAACACTTCCAGAGATGGCACTCTGATAAATTCTATTCAATACTACTGGATCCCCTTGACAATTCTTAGTGAACCTGCGTGCTGCATCCTGGCCGGCAAAGATGTGAGTTGCTATTGTCCGGTTACGGATGAAATCATCATAGTTAAAGAAATACCCTCTGGAAGCTGCGAAATGGTAGAGGGGCTGGGTAGTGAATATGGTTTTCTCTTTTCCCAGCACTGCCAGAGTGTAATTGACAAAGTTCTCTCCCCCTCCGTAAATACCTAATTCAGATGGCCATCCCCCAAGGAGATCGAATACCTCACGGGAGATCATCATGCCACAGGTAGACATGGCGGCTACTTTGTAAGGTTTGGACTGTCTTTGGTAAGGGGAAAATTGATAGTGATAAAATCCCTTTTCTGGATTACACACAAACTTATAAATAATCTCCTGTTGGAGTCCTGGCCCTGATAGGAGATAGCATAATGGCAAGTGTATTGTCCCATTCACGATGTCATAGTTATTTAGATAATAGGAATACATATTCCAGATGGAAGATGCACTTGGCACAACATGGGCATCTAAAAAGAGGAATATATCTCCTGTGGCGGCTTTCACTCCTTCATTTTTAGCCTGCCAGTGAGAGAGCTTGTGTCGGTAAGAGACATATCTTAGACCTGGTAGTTTTTCAGATTTGCCTTTCAAGAAAGCACCTCCCAAGTCTTCTTTACGATAAAGATCAATTGGGTGCATACAGACTTGACACAACTCTTCACCTGTTTTTTGATTCCCCACCTCTGGAGTGTAATTATCAACAACTATCACCTCATACTGTCCGGCAAAACTGCAATCCAAATCGTTTAGCAGACATTGGATAGTAAATAATATCTGTGGATATTCATTACAAAATGGGATTATTACTGACAATTTGTCTGACAAAATTAATCTCCCCTACTGATTGATAAGACTAAACTCTGCCCCAGGGACATCCATTCCCCTATTCCTTATCTCTTTAGCAAACTGATCAGCCCAAAACTGAAGAGCCCCAGCCTCTACAAAATCCTGACTCACTTCAGAGATAAATGCATTAGCCACTTGTTGATCCTTAGCCAGTATGAAATGAACCTCTGCTTTTAAGGTCTTTGCTATCCTCATCCTGATATTATTAAACACCATCAACAGCTCAGGGTTTTTCAATTGTACGATTGAAACCTCTTCCATCGCATTATCCGATTTCAGAAAGATCTTCCATTCACTATCCATCTATCCTCTCCCATTCCACAAAAAAAGCCTTATTTCCTTTCTTCTTATAGTGATTATCCATCATCCACCTGCGTCCCAGATCCTTAATGAGTGGCGGGGAGTTTTGCTCAGAGAACACTCCTAATTGACAACTTCTGAATAATGGGCCGTAGTAGGGGTGATGGCCTTTCATTTCTTTTTCCGGGTTGTGAATCCCATCCAAGTAAACCCTGGCCCCTCTGATAAAATCAGCGTCTATCAGTGAGGGGTGTCCACAAAAACCGATAGTGCCCTTTAGGGAAGAGCTAACCTCGAAAAAGTCACCGTTCCAGGGAAGAAGAAGGTTCCAGTTTTTAGTAGTTAGTTCGCTGGAGGCAAAGGCGTTCAATCTGAGGATTATCAATTCAGGATACTTACGAAAAAGAAATAGCATCCTGCTGAAATTAACTGGTCTGAGTAATTCCCAATCATCCTCAATGTGAAAGACATAATCTGCATCTACTCTGACATTATCCCAACACCATTTAAAAGCCTTGGCAAAATTGGCTACCTTTGGGAAATTAACATAAACATCATCAAAGTAACTTCTACAAAATTCCAACATCCTGAAAGAAATGTCTTCTATTTGTCCTGGGTAGAGTTCTTCTCTACCGACTGGATCAATGTTTATCACTAAGCGGTAGTTATTTTCTGGATATCGGGAAAAGATAAACCTCCAGAATGAATTGAATGTTTTTTCCAGGAGTTCTGGTCTGTAGGTAGCAGTTGTAGTTATATCAATTTTCATTCTCTGTCTCCTGAAGAAATGTGATGCCGTATTCCAATATCTTAATCATCATAG
>JABAOC010021471.1_pt1 | contig 13172 bp, 13 predicted proteins | sample 7062161 | NCBI WGS metagenome assembly JABAOC01 (sample SAMN14538625, study PRJNA623070) | marine sediment metagenome | biome: marine biome [ENVO:00000428]; feature: marine pelagic biome [ENVO:01000023]; material: deep marine sediment [ENVO:00002113] | place: India: Gulf of Khambhat ... | reverse complement strand
GTTTTGCTTGGATAATACCAAGAGGTTCAAAAGTTGAATATGGTCTTTTAGATGATGTTAAAAAAGCAAAAGAAAAGTTTGATAAATTTTGTAAAAAGAAAAGATTCAAACCTAAAAAAATCTATTCTAGTGTAATACCAGAAGGTTTGGTTAGAGCAGAAGCAGGAAGAATAGCTCTTTGTGGTGATGCAATAGGATTAACTAAACCAACATCTAATGGTGGAATAATCTGGGGTTTAACAGCATGTAATATATTTTTAAAAAACTTTCCAGATTTTAAGAAATATAATAGTGAGCTTAAAAAATTCTTTGAGCCCAAATTTACTTTTTCTAGATGGGGAAACAAGATTGTTAGATATTTATCTAATAAATCTCCACGCTTATTACCAAAAGAAGCTAGTTTTGATAGTGATTGGTTGCAATAATTATTGTAAAGTGTATCCACCATCTATAACTATACATTGACCAGTTATATAACTCGAATCTTCAGATGCTAAAAATATTACTGCATTTGCAATATCTTTGGGTTTTCCGATTCTCTTGATTGGAAGGGAATCAACAAAATTTTTGTTTATCATGTTTTTTGTTGTAGGTGTTTCAATACCACCAGGAGCTATTACATTTACCCTTATTCCATATTGTGCTAATTCAAGTGCAGATGCTTTTGTAAAACCAATAATACCAGCTTTAGATGCAGAATAATGAGTCAAATTCTGAAAACCCACTAAAGCAGCTATAGAACTTATGTTGATTATGTTTCCACCTTTGTTTTTAATCATTGTTGGTAAAACTGCTTTTGTACAATTAAATGTTCCCTTTAAATTAATATCCAAAACTTTGTCCCAATCTTCCTCTTCCATTTCGGTCAGGGTTTTAAAAGGATAAACACCAGCATTATTAACTAAAACATCAATTTTTCCAAACTTTTTCAAAACCATTTCTACCATTTTTTCTACTTCTTGTCTTTTAGAAATATCAACTTTAATAAACATTGCTTTTACATTAAAGGATTCTATTTCTTTTACAACTTCCTTTGCATCCCTTATATCAGAAACTATTACATTAGCTCCTTCTTTTGCAAGAGCTAGAGCAATTCCTTTGCCAATTCCCTGAGCTGCACCTGTTACTATTGCTACTTTGTTTTTCAGTTTCATTATATCACAATTTATTTTGATTGTTTTTAAACCAATTTATAGATTCTTTCAGCCCATCAGTTAATTTATATTTTGGACTAAAACCTAATTTTTTAGCTTCTGTTATATCTGCTAATGATTGAAAAACATCACCTTCTCTTTTTTCTACATGTTTTATTTTTGATTTAGAATTTGTTAGTTCAATTATCAATTTGGCCAAATCATTAATTTTAGTTTCAACACCAGAACCAATGTTGAAAACACCACAAGAATCACTCTCTGCTGCTAGAATATTTGCATTAATAACATCTTTTATAAATATAAAATCTCTTTGGTTTCCATCACCATAAATCGTTAAGTCATTATTCTTTAAGGCATTTTTAATAAAAATTGGTATAACAGCAGCATATTGAGAGTTTGGATCTTGTCCAGGACCATATACATTAAAATACCTCAAAGATGTTGTTTTTAATCCTTGTGTCTCAAAAAATAGTTTCAAGAGTTTTTCAAAAATGATTTTTGATATTGCATAAGAAGATTTTGGTTCTAAAGGAGCGTTCTCTTTTTTTGGGCTTCCTGGTAAATCACCATAAACAGCAGAAGAACTCGAAAATATAATCTTTTTAACATTATTCCTGATAGAAGCCTCTAATAAATTCAGGCCACCATTAATGTTTATTTCAACAGTCTCAATGGGTTTTCTCATACTCTCTTCTACAGAAACCAAAGCAGCTAAATGAAAAACATAATCTACATCTTTTAGTTCTCGTTTAAGAAGATCAAATTTTCTTATATCTTTTCCATCTTTAATATCAAATATTTTAACAATATTATCTTTGGACAGTTCTTTTGAGAGGTGACTACCTATAAATCCTCTTCCACCAGTAATCAAAATTTTTTTATTTTTTATCATAATTATATCTCAAATTTAAATTTTAACTTATTTAAATATCTTTAATGAGGATATTTGCAGTTATACCAGCTTATAATGAAGAGAAGTCAATAAAAAATATTGTCAAAAAGACTAAAAAATACTGTAGAGCTATTGTTGTAGATGATGGTTCTACTGATAAGACCTTTGTTCTTGCTAAAAAAGCTGGAGCAATACTAATAAAACATGAGAAAAATCAAGGTTATGGCCAAAGCTTAAGAGATGGAATTAATGAAGCTAGAAAAAGAAAGGCAGATTATATTATAACACTAGATTCTGATGGGCAACATAACCCAGACGATATACCAAAGTTTATTGAAGTACTAGAACATGGTTATGATGTAGTTTCTGGCTCTAGATTTATTTCAGGAAAAAGTTGGGGTTCAAGGAAAAGAATGACTGCAATCAAGTTATTAACATATCAAGCATATTTATTTTCAGGCCTGAAATTAACTGACATTCAGTCTGGTTTTAGAGGTTATAATGTTAAAATATTCAGGAAAATTAAATTGGAACATAAGGGAATGGGATTTTCTGTTGAGCTTCCAATAAAAGCAAAGAGGTATGGGTATAAATTTACTGAGGTACCTATTACCATCACAAAACCGGCAAAAATAAAAAGCTTTTGGAGTGCCAGCAAACAAGGAATAAGGGTTGGATTTGCTATTATTAAATATTCGTTAGAGGGGTTGTTATAATTTTCATTAAAAACCAGTTTGTATTAAGTTTGTACTATAATTGTAATGTTTTAAGAAAGAGTTAAACTAAATTAGTTTTGGATTTTGATACAATCTATTTATNNTTTATATTTAATGACTAAATTATTTTAGCATGAAAATATGTTTGTTTGGAAATAGATTATCTTTGCTTTCAGGCCATTCAGTAGGTGTTTACGAATTAGCTAAACAACTCATGGCAAAAAAACATGAAGTAATTATTGTGACTAACAGACTTCCTAAAAAGATGAGAGCTGTCAACGAGACTTTAATTAAGCAAAAGGGATTTCAAAACCTGAAAATTGTTTTTGCATTTGATTCTTTAAGAGATTTTTTATTTAAAAAAAAAGAACTTAGAAAAACATTAGAACCAATTTTTAATGATCTTGATATCATACAAATTTATGATTTAACTACCTGTTATTTTCTAGCTAAACTTTTTGATAATAAATTACCAGTACCTTCAGTTTGTTGTATGAGAGATATTCCCAAATTAAAAATAAAACATTTGCTTGATGCAGGTCCTTCAATCTGGTTAAGGTTTTTTGTAGTGCCTTTTTGGCCATTCAGTCTTATTTTACCAAAAAATTTTATTAAAAAAGTATTAAATATTCCAGATAAAATTGTTGTTTCATGTCATTTTATAAAGGAAACACTAATAAAGGATTATAACATCCCTCAAAGTAAAATAGTAGTTGTTAATCCAGTGATAAATCTTGACAGATTTAATAAAGTAAACAAATTTGAAACAAGAAATACTTTTACTTATTTTTATTACGGTTGGACTTCTTCGATGAGAGGAACATTTGACGCTATCAAGGCGTTTTTGGAAGTACAGAGAAGAACTAATGGAAGTAAATTAATAGTTGCTTCAGATATTCCATGGGATGTATATGAAGGAAAGTATTTGGTCAAAAAACTAAAAAAACGTTATGCTTCTGAGGATATTATATTCAAAGGATTTCATGAGGATATTATAAAATTAATTAAGAGTACCAACGTAGTTGTATTACCTTTTCGTTCTGTTTTTTCATATGCCCAACCACCAATAGTTGTTTTAAATGCAATGGCTTCTCGAAAGCCAGTTATTTCCACAAACGTTGGAAGCATTAAAGAAGTTTTGAAAAATAATCGAACTGGCTTTGTAGTTCCTAAAAGAGATATCAAGGCCCTGTCCAGAAAAATGATTTTATTAAAAAATAACCCAGATTTAGCAAAAAAAATGGGTGAGAACGCTTATCGCTTTATTGATAAAAATTTCAGTGTAAAAAAAGTTTTAACTAAGTATATAAATCTTTATAATAGCTTGAAACAGGAAAGAAAAAAAGATAAATACGCATCAAAAAGACTTTATTCAGCAAAAACATGCGCAAATACTTATGATAAAAAAAGATTTACTTCTTATGGTGGTAAATTATTTGATAAAATTGATAAGAGTATTTTACTAAAAAATGTTCCTAAAGAAAAAAATGTTAAAATACTGGAATGCGGCACTGGGACTGGTAGACTCGCCATTGAATTAGCAAAATATGGTTATAATGTTTTAGCTACAGATGTTTCTTTTCCTTTAATGAGAAAATTGAAAGAAAAAATTTCAAATTTGGATTTACAGGGCAATATTAAAGTGCAACATGAAGATATTTTTCAACTATCGTTTCCAGATAATTCTTTCGATTTCGTATATGCAATAAGGGTTATTAACATCATTGGCAANNATTGGCAACAATCAATATAAGAAAGAAGCTATAAATGAGTTGTGTCGTGTTGTAAAGAGTGGAGGTATAGTGTTATTTGATATTGTTAATAAGAATAGTTTAGCTTTTTTTAAAAAACGTGATGTTCATATTTCAACAGGAGAGGCTGAAACTATTATAAAACAAAATACTGATTTAGAAATTATAAAAAAAATTGGAAGACTCACATTTTCTCAAACTGTTTTAGAATTACCAATACGACCACTTGCTTTTTTGATTAGTAAAATAGATCAATTTTTTTCCGACATATCCCCTATTCTTTGTACTAGAATTTATTTCGTTATCAAGAAAAAGTAAAAATATCAAAAGGAAATTTGATGTAGCTTAGCAATTATCAAATATGGTTTATTAGATTGGTTATAATTCTTGTATATTTGACCAATAAATACTGTATTGAGAAAGAACTTTATCTCTTGGTCTTCTTTTGGGGTCATATTTTCCTTCAAATTTTAAAATAACGTTGGGTATTCCTATTTTTTTAGTAATTATTGGGACCACCATATCTAAACCCCATCTTTTTTCATAATTTTTTATATGGGTGTTTTCTAATAATTTGTTCAAGGTTTTTCTTTCAAATCCTTGACTTCCAACTGAAGGTGGATCCAGTCCTTTAATACTAAATCTTTTTTCTACCTCTTCAACTATTGCTCTTCTTAATTCATGTTCTAGTGGATTTTCTTCTCTTGTTATTTCTCTCCATCTAACACCAAAAACAGCAGGCACACCTCTTAGTAAATGGTCACAGAAACTCGTTATAACGNNCAAATCTGTTTTTATAATATAATCATAATCCTTATCTAAGGCTATTCTATAACCTTCTTTAACAGAATAGACTACTCCCCTATTAACTTTATGTTGAATAATACTTATTTTGTTTTCAAATCTATTTTTATAATTATCTAATAGACTTGAAGTTTGATCAGTGCTTCCATCATCTATAATCAACATATCCAAATTTAATCTATTACTAACTTCATTGATTGCAGATTCTATTCTTTTTAATGATAGCGGTATATTTTCAGCTTCATTGTATGCTGGTAATACCAAAGTTCCTCTTTTCATAATAAAAAATGTTATAGAAATTTTTTAAACTTATCTGTTACTTCTTAATTTTATAATATTTTCTATTTCTTCTTTTGGATGTGTTAATTTATCAAAACCTAGGAATTCCTTCGCTTTGCTTATATCAAATTTAACTTTGTATTTATCATCTTTATCAAAAATGATAGGTAATTCCTTGTCAACAATTTTTACACTTGGTTGAATTTTACCTTTTGTATGTCTTCTCACTATTTCACATATTGTATTTGCAAGCTCAAGTATTGTCATTGGTTCCGGATAAACCAAATTGGTTATGTGTTCAAGGCTATTATCTTTTTTACCAATTTTATTATCCAAAATATTTTTAGCAAAACGATAAAAACCTTCTTGAACATCTCTTATACTTACATAATTCATTGGCCTATGCATGCTGTGTTTAAAAGGCGTTAGATCTTTTCCTTGGAGCGCTTGATTAATGAATATGTTTGCAGCTGTTTTTTCCGGCATTTTATCTCCTAAAACCGTACCCATACGAATTATTCCGTAAATCTTATCTGAGAACTCATTATAAACCCTGGTTATTATTTCTTGACCATTTTTGCAAAGAGCATAAAGACGTGCCCTATCTTCAACCCTATCAGGTCTGTAACCAAAACCCTCACCCACNNACCAAAAACATGCCAACTGCCAGCTAAGATCATGCCTTTCATGTTAAGAGTTTCTACTGCTTTACATACATTTTGAGTACCAATTATATTAACATCATGACCGAGTTTTCTTTTTTCATTAATTAAGGGTATTTGAATTATAGCAGAATGAATTATAACTTCAGTATTTTTAACATTTTTTAATACATCATTAATGGATGTGATATCACATATTGCGTGTTCAATTCCTAATTGTTTTAATTCTTTATTTTGTGGTTTTATATCAACAGTTTTAACTTTTAATCCTTTATTTAGAAAATATTCTGCAAGAGAGGATCCTATATAACCAGAACCGCCTGTAATAATAACATCAAACATATTTATCTCTCTCTGATAACATTTTCTCCATAAGATTTATAAATTCTTTGTTTTCCATAGTGTATCTGAATCCCATTTTCCATCTCCATATTAGTTCTTTTGGGAGGTATCCCTCAGCTATTTTTCTTAGTATGTATTTACTTTTCCAATTTCTTATTTTTAAATTATCTGGAATCTGTTTAGAAATTTCAATCATATTTTTATATAAAAATGGGCAAATTAATTTTAAACCACTAGCTTTCTGTGCTACTTTAGATTTTAAAATCAATTGCTCAGTTAAATAAATTTGTTGATCTCTTTCTAGCATTTTATTTAAAGGTTGTGGGTTTAATAAAGCATCTTTATAAAATCCATCTGGAATGAATTTTCCTATGAATTTTCTAAATGTTCTCGGCAAATATTTACTATAGTTGTTTACTATATACCAATCATAGCCACCAAAATAATCATCTCCGCCATCTCCACAAAAGGCGTAATCCACATGTTTTTTAGTTTCTCTACATACTACATAAGTTGGTATCAAAGAGGCATCTGGAACCACTTTATCACAAAACGGTATTATTTCTCTTAAAACCTCTTCAGCAGTTTGTTTTATTTCAATTTCATAATGTTCTGTGTGATACATCTTAGAAACCATTTTGGCGTGTTTTGACTCATCGATTTTTCTTCCCTTATAAGCAATAGTAAAGGTTTTAATTTTGGAAATATTTAGCTCAGAAAGCAATGCAACTATTAGACTCGAATCTATTCCCCCACTTAGAAGAACAGCAGTGGTTTTTTTAGCTCCTCTTTTAATATTCTTCTTTAAGGTATTTGTTATCATGACAATGTATTCCTCTTCACTGAGGTTACCTGATTTAAATTTCAAGTTCGGAAAATTCATTTAAAAACCTAAGATATTTTTATAAATATTTTCTAACAGTTTTCCACTCCTTTCCCATGTAAATTTTTTTGCAATTTTTTTTCCAGCCTTACCAAATTTTTTTCTTATTTTATCATTAATAAGCAATCTTTTTATAGTACTCTGTAATTGGCTGTCATCGTAAGGAACAGCATAACCTGCTTTGTTATTAATAACATTTGTTAGACCACATGCATTTGTCATTACTATTGGTAAACCAATTGCACAAGCTTCTAGAACAGAATTTGGGAAGTTTTCATAAATGGAAGGTAAAACATATATATCAGCATCAACGTAGGCTTCAAGTTTTTCTTTTCCGAAAAGACTGCCAGTTAATAAAATTTTATCACTTATGTTCAAGAGATTTATTTGATTTTTCAAATCATTTAAATATCCATCATCAGGTCCAATGATAACAAGTCGTATATTATTTACTTCTTTTTCCAAATTAGCAAATGCTTTAACAAGGATGTCTAACCCCTTTATTTTATTAATTCGGCCTAAAAAAAGAATTATTTTTTCATCATTATCAATAGAATATTTTTTCCTAAAATTTTTTCTTTTCGGCAATTTTTTGAATTCTGACAAATCAATACCATTTGGTATAATTTCAATTTTTCCCTTTTTCACATTCATCGTTTCGCATTGTTTGGCTTCTACTAAACTTTGTGCAATTATTTTTTTTGAATCCTTTAGGATATTATAACCCCAAAGAATGTCATAGAGATATTTTAATTTTTGTTTTTTCATTATTCTTAAAATAGAGCCTCGAGGTGAAGTAACATAGGGAATTTTATATTTTTTTGCACATTTCCAAGCAAAAATAGTTTCTAGACCCCTATATGTATTTAGATGAACAATGTCATAGTTCTTGATATTATTTTTTATAGCCCCTCTTAATTCAGGTGAAATAAAAATTCTATGATTCCAAGATAACCATGCGCTAAGGTTATTAAAATATTTTATTTTGATATTATTGATATTATCTTCTTTCTTTTTTATTTTGTTATTTGCGTTCATTATGTTTGTTGTAAAAACTGTAACATCATGTTTTTTGGCTAGTTGTTTGCATGTTTCATAACAACTTATAACATTTCCACCGTACGCTAAAGCTGGGTAAAAATAAGGTATTATTTGGAGAATTTTCATTTTTTTAGCACCATAATTATCGTTCTTTCGTATCTTAATTTCTTTATTATAAATTTTAAGAAAGGCTTCAAAATGAAATTATCATAATAATTCAGAAATGTCAATGGTTCAATAATTATTTTTATACATTTTAATTTTGGAAATAATTTTTTCAAATATCTTTTATTTATTGATCTCACATGTCCCCACATATGCTTGCCACATTGTGGGCATTTTGATAATTCCAATTTTTCCTTGTAAGGAGCTGTGACTATTAGATGTCCACCTTTTCTTAAAACCCTAGTAAGTTCTTTACATGACTTGTTTAAAATTCTTTGTGGTAAATGTTCTATTACTTCACAACAAAAAACTGTATTAAATGATTCATCTTCAAATTTCAAATTACTGATTTCACCGTAAATAACATTATTTTTTGGTGCGATATCAATGCCAATGACATCTTCAAAACCCATATTAGATAACAGATTGATTAATGCACCACTTCCAGCACCACTATCTAAAATAGGACTCTTAATATATCTTTTTATTAATTTAATTATTTCTTTACTTACTCTATCACCGTAATATCTAGCTATTTTTTCATGAAATTCTTTTATTTCTTTTAAATCAGACTTCATGTTATTACCTTTATTTTATTGCAGACATATGTCCCTGCCAATCTGTCGGTGTTTCGATTTTCCTTAAATTCTGTTTCTTAAACCATCTTTTTATTTCATTTTTTGTATAACAATTATAAATTGGTACAGATAAATTATCAAACCAATCAGTTTGTAAAACTCGTAGAGGGTACTTGGCATGAAAATTAAAAATAATTTTTTCTGCAAACTTTCTTGTTATTGGTATTTTTTTAAGAATTAAATAAGGGTAATTAAAAAATACACGCTCTATGACTGATAAAAAAAACGATATGTGGTATAGAAGATAATAAGGCAATCTAGTAGTGATACTCCTTATTTTTTTAAATGTCGGTAATAACCAAACTAGTTTATCTTTTTTATATACCCATATAAAAATCGATCCACCTTTCTTTAATAGTGGTGTTAGTTTTTTAAAACCTTCATATGGTTTAGGAAGATGATGTAACACCCCAAAAGAATATATAAAATCAAATGTTTTTGGTTTTAATGGTAAGTTGTAAATATCGCTTTGAATAAAATGCGCTTTATTATTTTTATTAATCTTAGCAGCTACGTCAACAGACTCACTTAAATCAACACCAATCATTTCGCTCCCATATTTTGTAGCATAAAATATATGCCTTCCCATACCACAACCAACATCTAATCCGAATTTTTTCTTAAAAAACTCAGGTTTTTTCGGATTTATATAAAATAAAAAATTTTTTTCCCACTCTTTATACATTTGAGAAAATGTTTTCCATTCCCAACTAAAACTTTCTAATGTTTTTTGTTTAATATCTCGTTTATCATTTTCACTAAAATTTATTGATATTTTATATTTCTTAAAAAAACCAGGATATTTCTTCAATAAATTTCTCTGGTATTTTATAGGCAAAATGCGTGGAATTCCGTTTATAATAGGATATTGGGAAGAACATTTTTTGCATATTAAAAGGCCTTCTTTAACTTCATTATTATATTTTTTAAATATTTTACAAGTCAATTTTTTTTTACATTTTGGACAAATCAAAAATTTCAGAAGCCTGAGTTTAATAATTATCACCTTATTTTTTTAATTAATGAAAGTAATCCACCTTTCAAATAGAAACTTGTTCTTCGTAAATCTCTCAAACTTCTAACAAGAAGCTCTAGTTTTGAATAATTCCTTCGAATAATTCTCCAATTTAATTCTTTATGTATTTTTAGGATTAAATCACGTGGAATAGTATCGCATGCATAAGCCTTGGGATTATCATGCCCTAATAAAGTGTCCCAAGGTTCGTTCCCAGTTATCATACCTTTTTCAATACAATAATCCCATATTTCTGTTCCAGGGTAAGGTGTTGTTATAAACAAGTTTGTGTAATCAATAGGATTATCAAAAATAAATTTTTCTGTCATTTTTACATCATCCAAAGTTTCTGTAGGCGAACCTATCATAAAATAACCTAGAATTTTTATTCCAACTTCTTTACTTAATTGTATAGCTCTCTTATTCATTTCAACTGTTGTTGTGTTTTTCTTTAATAAACTTAAAATTCTTGGGCTTCCACTTTCAAATCCAAATTTAATTAATACACAACCCGACTTTTTCATTAATTGTAGTAATTCTTTATCTACTCTGTCTACACGAGAAAGGCATGACCATATGATTTTTTCATTCAATTTTGAATCTATCAATTTTTGGCACAAATCTACAACTCTTTGTCTGTTTGCTGTGAAGGTATCATCAAAAAAAGCAAGACCTTTCAGTTTATACTTTTCAACAAGATTTTCCATTTCAGAAAAAGTATAATTTGCACTATGAAATCGGTATGGTTGTGGTGTATTAGCACAGAATGAACATTTGTAAGGGCATCCTCTTGATGAGATTAGACCTAAGCTTGGTGCTCCCCATTTACCAAAAATCCCCTCTTTTTTATAAAATTCAATATTCATTAGATCTCGAGCTGGGAATGGTATTTCATCGATATTTCGTTTAAATGGTCTTTTTTCTGTGATTATAATCTTTCCATTGTTTTTAAAAGCAATTCCTTTAGTTTTTTTCAAATTATTATGATTTAATCTTTCATTTTTGTATAGATCTACCAAATCCCTAAATGTTTCTTCACCCTCACCAATGACTGCTATATCAAATAGACTTTCTTTTAATGTTCTTTCTGGCAGAATTGTAACATGAGCACCACCTATTATTAAAGTTACTTCTGGAAAATTTTCTTTACAAAATTTTGCTATCTCATATGCTAAAGGTAATACAGGTGTTGTTGCCGCAATTCCTATCATATCAGGTTTAAACTTTTTTAATTCATGTTCAACATCATCATTTGTATTCCCATCAATAATTTTAAAATTAGCTTCTTTTTCATGTTTTCTTACATATGAAGCTATGTATCCTANNTCCTAAACCAAATGGTGTTACGAAATATCCACTAAATTTTCCAGGACTTACTAACGCAATTTTTATCATAATTTTACCCCAACATAATTCATTCAAATAGTTATTTTAATATTTTTTTTGCAGTTTTTAATAACTTAACAAAATCATCAAAATTTTTAATTTCTTTTAATTTACCCATGATAACTTTTCTCCTAAGGTAAAATCTTCTTTTTGCATATTTTTCTAATTCTTCTAACTCTTTTGAACTTAAATTAGGAAGATTCATAAGTGCTTTGCTTGCTGGATCTAAGTTCTTTGTCAGATTTTTATATTTGTTTTTTATCAACCAATTTTCCTTTTCAGCAACTTTCTGCAGTTCAGTTCCAGGAAATGGTGTTGCAATTGAAAAAAGAACATAATCTACACCCAAGTTTATTGCCTTTTCTATACTTTCCATTACATCTTCTTTAGTTTCTAGAGGACAAGTACCAAACATTAAGTTTATCTCAGGTTCTATACCAACTTTTTTCAAAATCTTGATCGATTTATAAATGTTTTCTACTTTTATGTCTTTTTTAACATAATCAAGAACCTCTTGATTAAAAGACTCTACACCAAGAGCCACAAATTTGCATCCTGCTTTTTTAAGTAATCTTGCTGTTTCTTCTTCTATAAAATCTACTCTAGATAAAATACCAAACTCTATTTTAAATTTTTTAATACCATTGAGAATTTTTTTGATTCTTTTTTTGCCCCAAAGGAACATATCATCCATTATAAAAATGCTTTTATAACCAAGTTTAGAAATTTCTTCAAACTCTTTTATTATGTCTTTTGCACTTCTTATTTTAATTGGAGGTTTTTTACCATCATGATATTTTTTCCACTCTAATTCCCTGGCCCACGATATTGAATTTGGAACACAAAAATAACATCTAAAAGCACAACCTCTGCTAGTTAGAATTACAGTATAAGGTTTTTTACTTAACTTAGGATTATAAAATTCATTCTTATACTTTTCAATAAGCTTCCTATTAGGAAATGGTATAACATCTATATCTTCAATAATACCGAATGATTTATTATTGATTATCTTCTTACCTTTTTTGTATGATAATCCTTTTATTTTGTTTAGATTGCCTTTTTTATCTAATGCTTCTATCAAATTTCTAAATATTATTTCAGCCTCTCCTCTAACCACAAAACAATTTTTATCTAGTATAAACTCTTTTGGAGTTCTTGTTGGTTCTGGACCAAAGAATATTATAAATGCATTTTTCCTTAGCTTTCTTATTATTTTTGCAATTTTCACATCTAATTTTCTAGAGAGTANNCAAAATCAGATTTTTTGATAAATTCTTTGATGTCTTCTTTTTCTATGGTAAAATCTTTAAATTCTATATCATGGCTCGGAACCATTGATGCTAGATATAACATTGGTAGTTCTGGTTGTGAATATAATTGATAACTACAGCCGAAAATTCTTTCTACAACTTTCTTTTCAGATGGTGGTATTAGGAGTAAT
>JABAOC010018659.1_pt3 | contig 13179 bp, 13 predicted proteins | sample 7062161 | NCBI WGS metagenome assembly JABAOC01 (sample SAMN14538625, study PRJNA623070) | marine sediment metagenome | biome: marine biome [ENVO:00000428]; feature: marine pelagic biome [ENVO:01000023]; material: deep marine sediment [ENVO:00002113] | place: India: Gulf of Khambhat ... | reverse complement strand
TTCTGGGGGGAATAGATTCGGGGGAGTGGGGGGAAGTCCTTGAGGTACAAGAAACCCTGTTGCAGAGCAAGGAATGTTTTTCAATCGGCGTTCAGAGAACCGATCAATATCAATGGGGACAGTCAGAGCCCGTAAAGACACTCAACATTACACTATGGGCGAAGAAACCGTGTCGTCGCAATCCTGAATACTGTGACGATTTGGTGAGGGATACAGCACGTATTGTTCTCGACCAATACGATGGCATTGATGATCTGTCTGGAATGCAAATAACGATTGTCAATCGCTTCGACCTGGGATTGGCCCATGGGAATGTTTCCTCGAGCACAGCAAGAAGTATTGAGCAGTGGCGTCAGACAATACAGTGAGGTAGTTGTTCACAGGAGTGGTGGAGCAATTGCGCTGACTCTCGCTGGTATGTCCTGAAGCTGTCAACGGCTAGCCGGTGCAAGTCCGGTGGTGGTAGCTGCCAGGGAAGGACGTAGCAGGCAACCAGCCCGCCCTGACCGGCGGGCCAGGGTGCTTCCGGGTGACCAGAGCGCCGTGCCAGGATGGTAAAGCGTCTGTCAATTCTCAGGGCGCTTGGCGCGCTCGAACACGCGGCAGCGCCAGCCCCGACACGGCTGAGCCGCTGCTCACTCCGTCGAGCAAGCTCTTCTTCGCTCGCACGGCTCAGCCGCCCCGTTGGACGTTTCCCTTACTAGCCGCATCTGGATATAATTGCAGGCATGGAAGCAAAGAAACAACCGATCAGCAAGTACCGGGAGGGCGACGCCGTGCGGGTCAAACCGGGTACGGCCGGTCCCGACGCGCCGACTCTTGATCTCGGCGGTTGGCAGGGCCGGGTCACCGATCTGACCTATGCCAACGTCTCGGAACCGGCGATTGGTTTTGCCTGGGACAGCATCTCATTGCGAGCTATGCCGGCCTGGTTTATTGAGGATTTCGAGCGCAACGGCCTGGACTGGAGCACGATGTACCTGGGCCTGGATGAGGTCGAGCCGGCCCAGCCCCGGGATACGGAGCCGGAGGTAGCACAGGCACAGCAAGGAATTGCGGCGCGCTTTGCGTGGCTGGGCATCGGGCCGGAGGGCGAGCGCATACAGGGGGTGGTGAATACAGCTACGGATAACAGAAACGAGTGGGAGGTTCTGCTGGCCTGGGAAGAGCACCTGGGACAGAAGCTGCAGTTCCCCTTCGAGGCCGAGGTCTATGAATTTCAGGAGCGGGGCCCGCTGCGGGCAGGAGACCGTCTGACGGTGCTGGGGATCGAGGACGTAGACGACCTGTACGGCATCATCGTCTCCTGCCGCAAAGACGGGCAGCGCTACCACTTTCCCCTGGCCGATTTGGCCGCCGTCGACGAGAACTCGCCCAATGCGCAGCCGACCCAGGACTACCGGGTGTGGTTTGCCAATCGCTGACACAGGGAACCTAACCGGGTGGAAGCGTTGAGGATTGATAGATGCCCGATAGCTTTGCATCAGAGACACGCTATGCCATTGTGCAAGGAATAGACGTAGCTGCCGAACAGGTGATCCACGTCTTCGCCCTGGACAGTCAAGAGCACAGCGTAGCTGAATTCTTTCTACGAGCGGCCGATTGGCTGCCGTCGGAGAGTGATGCGCGGGAGCTGGGTGGCACGCGCACACCGGTTGTGTACACCATTGTCGGTTCCGTGGATGAAGTGAAAGCCTTTGACCGGCGCTTACGCCAGGCCATCCAACGCCTGTCTAGCCTGGTTGCGGCCGGAAGGCTTGTGCAATTTGAGAAGGAGTTGGCCCGGTACGAGGCCGGCGCCGAGGAAGCTTCGAAGATGACCGGTAGGCTGATGCTGACCCTGATGATTCGGGCCACGTTTCCCTCCCCGGCGAAGATGTGCTACCCGACCTCGATGATGATGCAACGACGGGGCAGCATGGCACTTGGTTTCTGGACGGTCACCACGCCACAGGAGGAGAGACAGAAGCGGCCCCAAGTGGAGCGACTCCTGGAAGCCTGGTTGAACATGATGTAAGAGATTTTACCAATAGATGAAGGGGATGAGAGTTTGGACCACGAAAGACACGAAAGGGTGCGAAAGGCGCGAAAGGGTTTCGTGGTTTTCGTGGCATTTCGCGCCTTTCGTGGTCCAAGCGCCCCCTAAACAGGAGATACACGCATGTCCAAACCGCTCTCGACGAAGGGATATGACTTCGGACGGTTGTCCTATGAGACCCTTGGCGCCTGCATTGAAGTTCAGCGGCAATTGGGTGTGCACTGTATGGAGGTGGACTATCAACGCGCCCTGAAACTGGCCCTGCCCAAACGCGGCTTGCAGTTTCAGCGCGAAGTGGAGATCCCCATCACCTTCGACGGGGTCGTGATTACCAAAAGACGGGTGGATTTTGTTGTCTGGGATGGTAGTGGCGAACTGCTGCTGGAAACTAAAGCCAGGAGTGCTATTTTGCCCGAGGATGTGGAGCAATGCCTGCTTTACTTGCATCAGGGTAACTACCGGCTGTGTCTGCTGGTCAATTTTGGGGAGAAGCCACTGGGTATACAGCGTTTTGTACATACGCCCCAGGACCAAAACTAGGCGTGCAAACCTTTCGTGACTTTCGCGTCCTTTCGTGGCCTTCGTGGTCCGAAGCCGATCGTCACACGTTTGGCCAGATTCCTCGGCTGGTCCACGCCGCAGCTATGGAACACAGCCAGATGATAGGTCAATAATCTAAGATGACGGCTCTTCAAGAGAGTACTTGCCCGGGCTGCGGGCTACGCATGCCGGCCAGTGATAGGGCAAGCTATCAGGACTATTACAACACGTCGGCGGAGTGCTGGCATGTGTACACCGAAGTGCTTGGCTCCGAATACGGCAACGCCGTGCTGTTTGGGCAGGTGCACCAGTTGACGGTGGACACCTACGCCGTCCAGCACGCCGGAGGGGCACATCCGGATAAATCCATCGCCATTCATCTGTCTGGATTGCATCTTGCCCTGGAGCGAGGCATGGCCCCAACCAAGGTTCCGAGACTGCTTCAGCGCCTGGCCGAAACGGTTCAGGCCTGGCCGCACTTCCCGCCACCCACCGACCGGGGGACGCTGACGGTGTTGGATGTGGCGCTTTCCGATTCGGTCGAAGCGCATATTGAGACGGTGCGGGAGTGGGCTGGCGTGATGTGGGGGGCGTGGTCGCCCTACCACGCCGACGTAGCCGGTTTTGTCTCAGGACATCTCAGCCTGGACTAGGCCGGGCGAGGGGGTATGAGAAATGGCACAAAGCTCATTGGTCAAGAAGCTCAGGGTTCAACCTGGACAGCGTCTGCTGGTATTGAACGCACCGCCAGGATACATCGAGTCCCTGGGTGACTTGCCGGAGGGTGTCCAGGTGTCGGAGGTGCCGGAGGGCACGTACGATTTTGTGCACCTGTTCGTCACGGATCGTAAGGATTTGGACAGGATGCGCCAAGCGGCGATGGATGCTGTGGCGTACGACGGCCTGCTATGGATCTCCTATCCGAAGCGCAGCTCCAAGGTAGCGACGGACCTGACACGCGATGTGCTGTGGGAGTTGATGAGCGACACGGGGCTGAGACCTGTGACACAAGTATCGGTGGATGAGGTGTGGTCGGCGCTCCGGTTCCGGCCTGCTGAGCAGGTCGGAAACTAGGCAACCGAGTTTGAGTAAACCCCCCTCAAAAGTCTTTTTCGCTCGCACGGTTCAGCCGCCGCCCCGTTGGGGGACCAAAGGAGGGCATATGCATATCTACCATAAGAAGGACGTTCATTCACCGCTTGTCACAGAACACGGCGAGATTATTTACGAGTTGATCGGGCGCGGGGTTGGAGAAACCACGGATCGGCACAGTGTGGCCATGGTGGTCATCCCGCCCGGGAAATCGTCGCTGCTGCATTATCATCCTGAGGCTGAGGAAAGCTATTTCATTTTGAGCGGACAGGCACGCGTGACGCTTGGGGACGAAGAAGCGATCTTACGGCCTGGGCAGATTGTGCTCATTCAAGCGCCTAAGCCACATAAGATCATCAATATCGGTGAAGAGGATTTGGAGTTCCTCGCAATTTGTGTGCCGGCCTGGGAGCCGACGAACACGGATTGGCTGGAGGAGGGAGCAGACCGAAAGGGGGTTTAAGAAGCGTCTGTTCTCATAAAAACAATTGACAAGCGCAAAGAGATGTGATATACTGTTCGCAACCGATTGCGCAATCGGTTGCGGCGGAGGTGGATCATCGTTACTATGCGCGACGTAGCAGAGCACGCTGGCGTCTCTGCCACTACCGTCTCTCATGTGCTTAACGAGACCCGTCCAGTCAGCGATAAGTTGCGGCGGCGGGTATTGGCCGCTATAGACGAGCTTGGTTATCAACCCAATGCGCTGGCCCGCAGCCTGCGCCGCAAGCAGACACACACTATCGGTATAATCGTTCCCGACAGTGCCAACCCCTTTTTCGCCGAGGTCGCCCGGGGTGTCGAAGACACCAGCTTCGAGCAGGATTACAGTGTGGTCCTCTGCAACTCCGACGATGACCTGGACAAAGAGCGGCTTTACGCTAATGTGCTGGCCAAGAAGCAGGTTGACGGCATTCTCTTTCTGTCCACAGGAAAAAGCCCAGAACACATCCAGGCCCTGCAAGCACGGGGCATGCCCCTAGTTATAGTAGACCAAGAGGTTCCCGGCGTGACTGTCGACTCGGTGCTGATCGACAACGCTTGGGGCGGATGGCTGGCCACCCATCATCTGGTTGAGCTGGGCCACCGCCGTATCGGTTGTATCACCGGCCCGTCAAACATTACACCCAGTGCCCACCGTATCACCGGCTATCTAAAGGCTGTGCGCGAAAGCGGTATTCCTGTGGACGAGACGCTGATTGTGAAAGGCGACTTTCAACACGAAAGTGGCTACCTGGTGGCACGCCAACTCCTGGCAATGAATGATCCACCCACGGCTATTTTCGCTTGCAACGACCTTATGGCTGTCGGGGCGATCAGCGCAGCTCTTGAGCTGGGGCGACAGGTTCCGGCCGATCTCTCGATCGTCGGATTCGACGACGTCCGCCTGGCTTCTTTTGCCAATCCTCCTCTCACCACCATCGTTCAGCCCAAGTATGAGATGGGTATGCTGGCTACGACGATGCTGCTCGAACGTATTCACGAGCGCGATATGCCAGCGCGCCAGGTAGTGCTCGAAACCAGTCTATTGATTCGCCAATCTACTGCCCCACCCTCGTGAAAGCGGTGTACCTACATCCGGTAGGTACGCCCTGCGGATGCTTGGCAGAGAGCGCATCACCTGCGAAGTGAAAATGAAGATGTATGGCTGCATACGTGACTGTCGCCGGTAGTTTCAATGTAGGTTGCGGTGTGCACGTTTCTTTTACATGTCAACAGTCAAAAGGAGGTGGTCGATCTGAAGTAAGCAGGCAAAAGAATGCACAGGTCATTATCCAAGATCTGGCGAGAAAAGGTGACCTGTGCACTCAATCGTAGCGGAAGGCGTGCCGCTACACAATCTGATTATAACCTGGAAGCAAAGGAAAGAAAAGGAGAAAGGACAAATGAGTCATCAAAAGCAGAGCCGAAGACTCCATGTACCACTGATGATCCTGATGGCAGTCGTGACTGTAGCCCTGATTGCTGCTTGTGCACCACCAACGCCTGTGGTAAGTGAGCCAGTTGCTCCCGAGACCGAAGCCGAAGTTGAAGCGACTGAAGCTGAAGTTGAAGAGGAGAAGGCTCCCGTCGAAGTGTCGCTCTGGACGGAGTTTACGGCAGGTGGCGAGGCGACCGGCATCGAGGAATTGGTCGAAACATGGAATGCTAAAGATTCGGGCATTACGATCAAACACCGGCCAATCGGCAACGAAGAATTCTTTACGGTGGTCCGGACCGGGCTGGCGGGTGGCGAGCCACCTGATGTGCTGCAGTTCGAAGGCTATCAGCAAACGCGCGACTTTGCCGAAGCAGGCCAGTTGATGGATTTGACCGACTGGTGGAATGCTAACGAGGACCGATTCGACCTTCGAGACGCTGGTGAGTACTCCTGCACCTATGATGGCAAAGTCTATTGTGTGCCGTACACGTTCCTGACCGGTTGGCAGATTTACTACAATCCTGAGATTTTGGAAGAACACAGCATCGACGTCCCCACCACGTTTGAGGAGTTCCTGGCTGCGGCCGAGACTTTGAAGCAAAACGGTGTGACGCCTATCGCCCTGGGGAACAAGAACGGCTGGCCAGGTGAGCATTGGTGGATGGCTTTCCTGGTCCAACGCTGTGGAGTTGATGAGGTTTACAAGGCAATTCGCCGTGAAGGCACGGAGTTTACCGACGAATGCTTCGTCCAGGCCGCAGCGGACCTGCAAAACCTGGCCGAGAGTGGTTACCTGTCTGCCGGTGCGGTCAGCGATGACTATGGCACTGCTCAGGCTGTATTTCTATCGGGTCAGGCAGCTTTCTTCCAAACGGGTAGCTGGTTCGCCTCGGGCTGGGAGCAAGACCCCCCTCCCTTTGAAGTAGGGATTATGCCCTTCCCCAGGTTTGAGGACACAGAATATACCGGCGATGTGATCGGGGCCATTACGCACGTCTTCGGCATACCATCCGGTGCCAAGAACCAAGAAGCGGCACTGGAGGTCCTGGACTGGTTAGCGTCCGACGAAGCAGCTATGATTTGGGCCAAGAACGGCAACTCGTCTGTGATTGAGGGAGCGGTGGACGCAGCGGCCCCACCCGTTATCAAGGATATCTGGGCCAAGGTGGAAGCTGCTGATAACTCACTACCCTGGATCGAGAATGAATTGCCCCCGGGCGTCGGCGAAGACAAAGTATATAACGGCACGGTAGCTATCATCGCCGGCACAATGACGCCCGAGGAGTTCACTCAGTCTATCGAGGATGCCATAGAGGCCACACAATAACACCTGCAGTAATCGGTCAGCCAGCGGATCACCGTACTCGGTGATTTCCTAATTTGGGACAGCCCGCTCCTTCAAAAATTGAAGCGAGCTGTCCCACCCTCTGGCCAACCCAATAAAAGTATAAATGAAGAGGGGTACATGATGACTGTAGATGCCTTAGCCGCTCAAGATGTTCTTGACAAAGACATCCCGTCTCGGACCCGATCGTGGATTCTGGCTGCGCCCTTTCTGGCACCAGCCTTCATTTTTTATACCATGTTCCTGATCATTCCCCTGCTTGGGACTTTGGCCCTGGGCCTCACACAGTGGTCCGGCTTTAACTTTGCTGACATTGAGTACGTAGGGTTGAGCAACTTCAGAGATATGGGTGATGACCCCATCTTCTGGACCTCGTTAAAACACAACCTCATCTTCCTGGTAGGCGCCATTTCTCTCAAGACTGGCCTGGCTTTGTTTCTTGCCCTGGTCCTTGATCAGAGACTTCCCCTCACAAATCTGTTCCGGGGCATCTATCTTATGCCAACGGTCATTTCATTGGTGGTTGTCGGCGTCGTTTTCAGGCTTGCGTTAAGTCCTTCGTTGGGCCTGATCAATCCCTTTTTCGAAGCCATAGGCCTGGGTCGCTTCACCGGTGACTGGCTAGGAAATCCCCAGAGAGTCTTGCCTATCCTGATTTTGATCGACGCCTGGCGCGGTTTTGGCCTGTATATGTTCCTGTTTATTGCCAAGTTGGTTTCCATCTCTCAGGAACTGCATGAGGCGGCCTTTGTCGATGGCGCAGACTTGCTGCAGGATATCTGGCACATCACCCTGCCCCTTTTGAAGGGCACCGCTGCCATGGTTTTACTCCTTGCCGCGATTGATAGCCTCAAATTGTTTGCCATTGTCTACGTTATGACCAATGGAGGCCCCAGCCACAAAAGTGAAGTGCTTTCGACCTGGGCCTATTTCCAGGCCTTCACGGCTAACAAGGTTGGTTATGGCAGCGCCATTCTCATCGTGTTACTTATCATTACATTTGTTTTGGCGTTCATCCAAGTAACCCGGTTCCAGCCGAAAGAAAGTTACTAACTAGATATCCTGGAGACGCATATGCGCCGAGCAAAATATCTACAGATGCTTTTTCTGTATCCTATTTTCCTCCTGGTTTCGATCACTATTCTCTACCCGCTATTCTGGATGACTTACAGTTCTTTAAAGGATGACACGTCTATATTCGCCAATGTCTTCGCCCTGCCTGACAGTTTGTACCTGGGCAACTACATTACGGTGTTTACCACGGGCGGCATGGGCATTTTCTTCAAGAACAGCATTTTGGTGGCTGTCGTGTCCGTGGCCGGGCTGCTCCTATTCTCCTCTATGGCAGCCTATGCATTTGCTACATTTGAGTTCAAGGGTAAAACCGTCTTATTTCTGTTCTTCCTGATCGGGTTGATGGTCCCCCCTCAAGCCTTGATCATCTCCGGTTTCAAATGGATGTCAATTCTAAAACTCCTGAGTACCTATTGGGCCCTAATCTTCACTTACTTTGGTTGGGCGTCTTTCGGGATTCTCGTCTTGCGCAATTTCTTCCAGTCAGTTCCTCAGGAGATCAAAGATGCGGCTCTCATCGACGGGGCAGGCCATTGGCAAATGTTCACCCGCATCATGCTCCCGCTAGCCCGTCCTTCAATTTCCACAATTGCCATTTTTTACTTCATGTGGATCTGGAACGATTTCATCTATCCCCTGGTCTATATGCAAACTCAGGAGAAATATACTGTCCCCTTGGGTATTCTTTTCCTCAACGGTCGCTACATCATTCAATGGGGTTTACAAATGGCCGGGCTGGCGGTGGCTACCATCCCTCCCCTTCTGGTCTATTACATCTTCCAGAAGCAGTTCATCCGTGGTATCCTGGCCGGCGCTCTAAAGGGTTAACGGAAATCCTTTTGAAACAAGCCGGTCAGCGCCTCGCCGCCACCTACCAAGCCAGTTAAGACCAAATTGGAGCCGATAATTATGCCTACAACACCGTGGCCTGACTTACCCTTGAGTCCTGACCATTTCCAACGCCCACCACGAGAATATGGTATTCTGCCATTCTGGTTTCTGAATGGAGAACTTGATCCAGGTGAAATGCGTTTTCAATTGCAGGAATTTCGCGATAAAGGTATGCCTGGCATCATCCTGCACGGACGCTATGGCCTGGAAATGCCTTACATCGGTTCGAAGTATCTGGAGCGCATTAAGTTTGCCATTGAAGAGGCTGAAAAACTCGGGCTAAAGACGTGGATTTACGATGAGATGAACTGGCCCAGTGGCACAGCGGACGGGCGCGTACTTCGCGCTCGTACCGATCTGGCTCAGCCCTACCTCAAATGCATCAGCTTCACCCTGCGCGGCCCCTGGTTCACTTACCTGACCGGCGCAGACAGCCGTTACCACGACTTCGAGCGCTCCACGCCGGTGGCAGCCTTCGCGATTAGCGGTGACCGGAAGGTCATCGACCTGACCCCTAACCTGTCCTTTGAGGACGTTATTCCCTGGCAGGTACCCGCTGGCAATTGGCGTTTGATGTACATCGTGGAGAAAAAAGCCGAATATTACATTGATGCCCTCAACCCGGAGGTAACGGCGGAATTCTTGCGCATTGGCTACGATCCGTATGCGAAAATTGCCGGTGATAAAATGCCATCAGAAATGTTGGGATTTTACACTGACGAGCCAGCTATGCACTACTTTCTCACTGGTGACGATAACCCTATCGTGCCGTGGAGCAAGGATATGTTCCGCCGTTTCTATGAACGTAACGGGTACAGTCTGCGCCCCCGCTTGCCCGATCTCTTCTTCGACGTTCGACCGGATAGCGCTCGTGTTCGTTACGACTTCTACAATACCCTGACCGAGTTTTACAGTGATGCCTTCTACCGCCAGATCCACGAGTGGTGTCAAGAGCACGATGTGTTGTTCACGGGCCATCTGCTCTACGAAGAGTCGCTGCGGAAGATGATCCGGGTGGAAGGCAATCTCTTCAAACATTACGCCCACATGGACATCATCGGCGTTGACCATCTCTACCCTACAATTGGCAACCGCGATCGTCCTGACGAACACGTCGCCATGAAGGTTGGCAGTTCAGGTGCGCACCAGTTGGGCAGTGAACGGCTACTTTGCGAATCATTCGGTGGCATATTTATGGATGCAACTATGCAACGCATGAAATGGATCGCCGATTGGGAGTACGTGCTGGGTGTTAATCTGCTGAATCCTCATGGCTTTCACTACACCCTGGAGGGACCTCGCAAGCGAGACTGGCCGCCATCTATGTTCTATCAGTATCCTTGGTGGCATTACTATGGTTATTTCTCTGATTATATCAGCCGTTTGAGCTACATGCTGACCGGGGGGCGCCATGTGGCTAAGGTGGCCGTGATTTGGCCTATCAACACAATGTTTGCCACATACACACCACAAAACCACAATGCGTTGGCTGATCGAATCGAGCAAGATTTCAACGTCCTGACCGACCTTTTACTACGCCTGCACTTCGATTTTGACTATCTTGATGAGGATATCCTCGCTGGCGCCGAATTAAGAGACAGCACTGTTCGGGTTCGGGATGAAGCCTACGAATTGTTGGTCCTGCCACCTATGGCTTATCTGAAGCTGAGTACGTTGGAACGGTTAGAGCAGTTCATCGCCCAGGGTGGCCGAGTGCTCGGTATGATCTTCCTGCCTGATCAGGCATTTGGCCCTGAGGGGCTGGTGGATATTTCTGCTCGCATCTCTGCCCTGTTCGGCGTCAATCCCACGGAGAGCCAACAAAACTATCGTCAATTCACTGACATCAAAGTGATTCAGGAGATGCATCCGGGTGGTGGCAAAGCCAGCTTTCTGTGTAGCTATGCCCTGGCTCGCCAGTTACCGCTGCGACTGCAACAGCAGTTGGGCAAACCAGGTTGTCCGGAAACGCCATTCTTCGTCATCGAATCTGATAAGGAGGAGAGCCGTTGCTTCTTTGCCCCCCCTGGCGAAGAGCGTCAAGAGATCACTGACGAGGTGCTAACGGAGCGGCAGGCGGTGGCCGATACGCTGCAGGCAGCGCTGACCGAATTGATTGCACCAGATGTCGTCATCGATAACCCGGACATTTTCTATCTGCATCGGGTGAGGGATGACCAGGATCTCTACTTCTTGATCAACCCCACGTTCACGGCCCAGGCGGCTCAGATCACGCTAGTGGGCGAGGTGCAACCGATGTTGTGGGACCCATCCACGGGCAAAGAACGAGCTATCGTACCATTCCAGGTGGTGGAAGGCCACACTCGCTTCCAATTGGCCCTGCCGCCAGTGGGATCGGCCTTCGTGCTCCCCAGAGCAGCGCCGGGCAGCCACGTCGTGGAGACGAACATCACCATTGACGCAGTCGACGACAGTCGCGTGAGTGGCTACGCGGCCCAGCGCGAGGGATATCTGGTCATAGAGCGAAATGGGAAGCAAACGCGATTAACTGAGCAGAGCGGTGAACCGGCGGAAGCCCTGGTGTTGGATGGTCAATGGGAGTTTGAGACGGAAAGTGCCAACGCCTTAGTCATCGGTCACTGGCTGGCTACTCCTGAAGTGCCGGGTACGCCCCAAAAGAACTATGTCACACCCCAAGCCGATACCGCCTGTTGGCTGCCGATGGTGCCGGGCGCCTGGTCCTATCAGTTGCCCAGCGAACCTGGCCAACCCTATCCCATTGCCGTTTGGTACCGGATCAACTTCCAGGCGGAGTATCTCCCGCCTAAGTTGGATTTGATTGTTGATGGCTTTGCCGCTTCAGATTGGCAGCTCTTCGTCAATGGCCAGCCGGTTAGGGCAAAGCCCACTCGTAGTGCTTTCGATAGTCAAATGCAGGCGATGGAGATTACTAACCTGATCCGTATGGGCGAGAACGTGATCGCATTGCGTCTGACGGTGACGAATGCCACCGATGGCCTGCTGGATTTATTAAAGCTAATGGGCAATTTCAGCCTATCCCGGCAAAATGATGGCAGCTACACGATTGTGGCGCCGCGTTCTACGGTTAGGCCGTTGCCGTGGACAACCCAAGGATACCCGTTCCTGTCCAGCAGAGCCATTTACCGCCGCCATTTTCAGGTGCCACCTGATTTCGCAGGCCAGCGTATCTTCTTGGAACTTGCAATGATGGATGACGTGGTGGAGGTGCTAATAAACGGTCAATCTGCTGGCACACGTCTGTGGGGCCCCTACGAAGTGGAGATCACCGGGCTATTACAGCCAGGACACAACACCCTGGAGTTGCGAGTGGCGAACACCCTGGTGAACTTACTGGAGGCGGTCGAGCGCCCATCTGGCCTGGCGGGGGCGCCAAAGCTGGTACCATATCGCTGTTTCTCCTTTGACTTGCCCGAGTAAAGTGGAGGAAAAATCTATGGGTGAAACGATGACCGGTCGGCAGCGGATGCTAGCGGCCTTTTCCTTGAACGAAGCTGACTGCGTGCCGGTGTCACCAGATCTATCGGCTATGGTACCGGTACGACTGTCGGGTAAACCATTCGACCAGATGTTCCTCGACGGCTTACCCCACAACGGCTATGCTTCGGCCAGTGTGGCTCGGGCATATGTGGATGCCGTGAAATATTATGGAATAGACGGCTGGTATATTTACGGTTCACTGGCAGAAATCATCCCGAAGGATCGTCCGCGTTGGCAGGAACGCATCGCCCCGCGGCCAGGTGGCGGCCAGATTAGCCACCAGGTGGCCCATACTCCGTACGGTGAGTTGACACAAAAGATTATTTATTTCCCCGACGAGCCACCCTGGGAACTTGAGAAGCCGATTAAAGATCTCAAACGGGACTGGCCACGGCTGAGGGCGCTGATGGGCGAGGATGAGGACTGGCGCTGGGAATCAAAGATTACCGACCGGGATCGCATCGGTGAGTTGGGTGTCTATTCAATTGCCATCGGCATCCCGCAGGATTGGTGGTTCTTTCAGCGCGACGGTGGTTACAACGTGATGTTCTATGAGTTTGTAGATGAAGAAGCATATATGCAGGAGATAATGGAGTTCTATACTCGCTATGCCCTGGCCCGACTCCAGGCGGCGGTGGCCGCCAAACCTGACGAAATTATGCTCGGAGGCTCGGTTTCCAGCCTCAGTGTCAGCAGCCTCACTAATTTCCGCAGATATGATTTACCCTTCATCCAGGAAGCAGCGAAAATCTGTAAGGAAGCAGGGATCTTCTCCCATCTTCACGTGTGTGGTAGATC
>JABAOC010008648.1_pt1 | contig 13193 bp, 23 predicted proteins | sample 7062161 | NCBI WGS metagenome assembly JABAOC01 (sample SAMN14538625, study PRJNA623070) | marine sediment metagenome | biome: marine biome [ENVO:00000428]; feature: marine pelagic biome [ENVO:01000023]; material: deep marine sediment [ENVO:00002113] | place: India: Gulf of Khambhat ... | reverse complement strand
TTCTTTAACCATTGGTTTTGGCGGTTAGGCAATAGACTTTTCGCCCCTTTGCTTTTTCTTTATAATCTAAAATTATTTGCTCAATTTGATAGATGCAATCCGGATAATCTTTAAAATAAGGCGCTTTGCTTAGATCATTAAGTCTTACCGTATGCGTGTATCTATCAGATCCGAATTTCTCAAGATGTCCGGCGTAATCTTTTAGATAAAAAAACGTGCAATTACAAAAAGCGCATTTAATACGACCATCCGGCAACGGCTTAAACATTGGTTCGCTTTCTGCCATTCTTACGCCGGCTTGTATTTCTTGTAACTCTTCCGGATATATTCTTGTAAAGTTGGCGCATCGATTTTTAGGTAATCGGCGACCGCTAGTAAATCATGTTCCCAATTATCATAAAGATAGTTTTCGCCGTAAGCGCGTAACCAATGGATCGGTTCGCCGGTTATTCCGGTTACTATTTGGAAAGCGCGTTGCCGGCTAAAAGGAAACAATTGTTGATCCGGTTCTAATAGAGTTAGATATTCGGTTACTAGTTGCGTTAATGGCGCGCGTTCATTGAATAGCGGTAAAAATGCCTCTTGCCTAAATAGGTGTTTGCGCGGCTTGCCGGCTTTAGTTGATTTACTTAACTTTATCGCCGTTACTATTATGGCGGCTTTAGTGAAATTAAACTGTGATTTCTTAAGCCGTAATATTTCGCTTATCCTTGCCGCGATTAAATAAGTTAATGCGACAAGCGCGCGATCTCTTGTTTGAAAGAAAACTTTGTCGTTTTTGTAATCGTAACCTTTAGCGCTTACTATAATATTATACAATTTTTGCGGCGTTGGATATTCTGAAATAAAACTCAAGGTACGCCTTGCCATTTTTTAACACTTTCCCCTAGCCTTTTTAGTGTAATTTTCTTAATGAGGTTTTTTATATGGATTATACTTTTATTTAACTTTATCCGTGTATTGTTAAATAGCATGGAAAAAGGCTTTGTTTTCGTGACTATATACGTTAGATATATACCTCTTCCGCTTGTTATGTGACTTGTGACGTTATGTTTTCCGTATAATGTCGGCAAAATTTACGCACAATTCTATTAACTTTCTGCCGATGTTCTCCAATCGCCGCAATTGTCTTTCCTTGCCCTAACTGATATAGTATATTTAATTCCGGATCTGAAAATACGGCTTTTGACACATCGCGCTTTAATCTGAAATTTCCTATATCCCATGTGTTATAATTAATAGATGTTGGCGGTACATCGTGCAAACTTAAGGTATCGCCTTCTAGCGTGTCAAGATATACGGCAAGTTTTGGATTTTTCCAACTTTCTTTTTTAATCCGGCAATCTAGTATATCAGATCCTAACGCGGCGCTATCAACGTATTTACTTGCATCCGGCGCGATCATTATTAAACTTAATTTGTATTTTCTAAGGATTTGTAATTTATCTAGTAACTCAAGATTTATTTTACTCATTGGCGACCGGCGTTTAAATGCTCTGCCGCTTTCATCAATTGTCATAAGTTTATGATTTGATCCAACTTTCGCCCAATCTTCCAAATCTTGCAAGTTGTAAATGTATTCGATCGGAAAAGGCGGATCTTTAACTTTTATGTTTGTTGCGAATTCTTGAACCTTGTTATATTTATGCGCGATCTCTTTAATTAAAAGCGCATGATCCGTTTTTCCAGATCCGCGCCGCCCCTCTATTAAAAAAACTACACTATGACCATGCTTGAAAATATTTATAATAAATCTTTCAAGCCGATTAATTTTATTCAACCTCTTCTAGAGCGCTTAAGTATTCTTGCGGTTCGCCTTGTATAAATCCTAGTTTAGTAAGTTCGGTTGATCCGGCGCTTGCGAAAAAGGCTTTTCTTTTTTGTTGGAATAAGGCGCGCATTAAATTAAGCATGTCGTTAAAGAATGGCGGTAAGACTTTTTGATCCTTGCAAAACTTAATGAAAACTAATGCTTGCGCGGTTTCCGGATCTGCGCCGGCGTATTCGGAATAATCACGATCTTTCTTTACAATTTGCGCCGCCATCGACCGCTTTATCTTAATTGTTTCAAGTAGATCATAATCACGTTTTACCATGTTTACCGCCTTTGTATATCGGACAATCAATTATTTCTATTACCATTTTTCTTAATTCCGGTTTTCTGCCGATTATTTCCATCGCTTGTTTATCCGATCCATCCGGCAAGGCTAAAATATCCGGATCTTTTTTTAATTTCTGAAAGCGCGGTGTACAATACGGACATTCGCCGCTATCGATGTGTTTTTCCATTGGCGCTAATTTCTTGAAAAGTCTATATCCGCGCGCGTATGTTCTGCCGGCGTTAAATTCGGATTTTACGCGCTCTTTCGCTAATTGCACTCTTACGCTTAATTCCGCGCCTAACATTCTAAGCCTTGATTTTTTACCCATTTGCACACACCATTAACCAACCGATAAACCAAATTAAAATTATAACCGGCAGAAAGAAAATTTTTACTAAAGTTTTCAATTATTGCGCCGCCTTTTCTTTATCCATTTCCACAAAGTTTTAGCGATATGTGTTATCCGGTTGAATTCGCGGAAAATAAAGTAACATAGCAAAAAACCAAATATGATTTCAAAAATCACTTTTACTTATCCCTCTTCTAGCCTTTGTTAAGCGTTGTAAACCATGAATTAATAAAAGCGCCGCGATCAAGGTAAACAGAAATAACAAAATGTAAACTTGTTCTCTTGTCATTTTGATAACACCTTTAATCCGCTTTTTAATCCGTAAACGTAAACTAAATAATTCAAATATACAATTACGACCGTTTCGGCGGCTAATATGCCGCTAAGAATATAAATTACGAAAAAAGCCGGAAAATCCGGCAAACTTGTTTGAATATCCCATACAAGATTAGGAAAAGTTATCCATACGACCGCACAAGCGCCTAGAGTGAAATTCATAAACATTAAGATTAAAAGGCGGCGTTGTTTTGGTTTCATTGTTCCGTTTCCTTACTACGTTTCCAAAACTTAAGCCGGCTTTGTTTTTGCGCTTGCGCTTGAGATCCAAAACTTATACTTGTTGCGCTTGTCGGTTGAACGCCGACATTTTGCGCTTTAAACATTTCAACGTATAAGTTACTAGAAAATCCATCAAGGCTTTTAAGCGCCTTTGCGCGTAAATCAGCGAATATTTCCCAATCTTCGCAAACATCCGGATGGCTTTTACTTAATAGCCGCGCGTAAACTTGAAAATCAACTTCCGGTCGCGCCGGAAAATATGAACGCTCTAAGATCTCTTTTACATCGATTAACTTTGTTATCGCGTTTTCCGGCGTAATTTCTTTTCCGGTTACGGCGCGGTAAAGTTTACTTATGATCTCAAAATACCGGTTTATTTCCGCATCGGATAATTCGGCTAATTGTTCGATTAAACTTTCTTTTATTTCCGGTTTTTCCGGCGTTTCCTTTTTTTCGGTAACGGCGACCGCCATTTTAGCCGAACCTCAAATTACCGGATGCGACAAGCAAGTTAATAAACGATAAAATGATAACCGCGCCTAGCATCAAGTAAATTATTGTTTTCTTTTCTGTTGGCGGATTGCCGGCGCGGAAAATCGCGTTTGCGCGCGAAAAATTCCTTATATCTCTAGTCGATGCGGTCGGCGCTTTCGTTTCTTTCGGATCTGCCCAACTTACACATTCAAACGCGCCGGCTTTTAAATAAAGTTGATGTTTTACGGATCTAAACGGCGGAAAACCGCTTTTATAAGGTACAAGGCAAGAATTATCAAAAGTTGCCGAATATTCCGCGCCGCGCTTGCGGCTTTGTTGTTGGATTATAACTTTGTTGCCATAATATTCGCACATCTTTTTTTTTGGCAGATATCCGCCTATAATCCATACTCTAATTTTATTCTTTCCTAATCCGAACACCTAAACACCGAAAAAGCATTATATTGTCAAATAGATTTAAGTTTTATGAAACAAAACCAACTTTCCGGCTTTTTAATAATGTTGGCGGTTGGATCGGCGGTTTATGTTGGTTTCGGCGATTATTTACAAGCGCATAACGAAAAATGGATTGAACCGGAATTACCGCCGGATGTTGAATTTATCTTAATTCGCGTTCATCTTTTCGGCTTGTTTTTTGCTTGTATTGGTATTGTTGGCGTTATAGTATGGTTAGTTAAAAACGATCTGATAATTGATAGTTTTGTAAGTGACGGCGGTATTATATAACGTCACTTACCATAAGAAAACTTAACGAATAAAAGGAAAGTTGAAAAATGGAATTAAGCGCTCGTAATATTATACTTTCTGCCGTTGGTTTTCTGTTGGTAGCCATCCTTACACCAATAGCGATGGATGAGCTAGTCGCCGCGAATACTTCCGGATGGGAAAGCGCCGTTGCAACCGTCTTTTCCGTTGTTCTGCCGATAGTTTACATTATCGGTATTGCGTATAGTTTCATAAAAGACGCTTTGTAAGCGCCGCCTTGCCGAACCACTAAACACCAATCAAGCGCCCCTTTTTTTATTTTTTTAACGCCTTTAGTTTTTTCATAAGCCGCGCTTGTTGTTTTTCGTTAGGATCTAACAAAACGATCGCAACGGTCGTTAATTCTTTTTGACCGGTTCGCAAATACTCAATTGCTTTTTTCGCCGCTTGTTCCGTTATCTTGCCGCGCTCTATTTGTTCCGCCGCTAGTTCTAAGCAATACCGGTAAGGCGATTTTGGCAGTTTACGCGCTCTTATTCTAAGCGCTTGTGCCGAATACGGATTAAACCAACATTTTAATTTTTCTAACATCATTCAACACTTTCAAAATTAAATTTTACCCATATTTCGCGCTTACATTCCGGACATTTAAAACCGATGCCGGCGCTATCAGTTAAATAGCTTACATCTAAATCGATTTGTTCGCACTCAACATTTTTTCCTAGATCCGTATGAACGCAACTTACAGTAAATTTGATATCCATTTATCCGGCTATTTCCCCCTCTAACGTACAAGTTTTATCATCGACATAATACGGACATTCTTTTCCGACTTTCGCCCAATCTTCCGCGCATCTTTTACACATTTCCGGAATTTTGCCTTTTTTCTTGACAATTGCGGTAAACCGGTTTTCCGTCATTTTTTGCTTACCTCTAAAGCGAAAATATGTAAAAGATGTTTGCGCTCAAATTTGAACCAAGCCGTTTTACTGCATCGGATTGTCTTTTTCTTAAAGTCTATTGTCATTGTGTTATGAAGATCCTTTGTTACTTTCCATGCGTGATCTTTCATTTTTCCGCCGCCTTGTCTTTTTCGATATCATCAATTTTTGTTACTACTAAAGGCGATTGTTGCGCCGTTTCCGGTTCATCTCTTCGCTTTTTCTTTTTTTGTTTCTTTACTTTTTGCGGCATTGGTAAAGTTACATCCGTTCTAAACTTTACGCCGTTTTCTATTTTCCATTTCCAAAAATCAACAAAAAACTTTATGATCTGAAATATCAACAAATAGAAAACAAATTGCACTAGCGCCGGAAAGTAAACATCCATAACCGGCACGTTATCCGCCCAAATCCAAACGCCCCATAAAGCCGCCGTCATTGTCTAACAATCCTTGTAACTTTTATTATGTCGATTTCGACAAGATCGCCTTTTTTCAATAGGATAAGGCTTGCCAAATTTTTTGGAATTGTTACGCGATTTCTTTCATCGACATTGGCAGAAAAGTTAATTTCCCCTTGATCGTACTTGTTGAAAACTAATTTTTGGCTTGTCATGCGAATAACGCCCTTACACACTTGTTAAAACCTTGTAACGCTTTAGATTTTATTTCCGGCATGGCGCAATTTTTATTATTAGCGCAATTTTCGCAATCCATAAGCCGCCCCTTGTAAACTTCGCCGTTAGGATAGCGCCGTACAAACTTTTTAGTTTTACATCTTATCTTTTTGCCGGTTTTTTTGTGTATTCCGTTCATCGCGTATTTTTTCATCGCTTAACACCTAATTTCCATAACGCCCATTGATAACCGCATTTCTTACAAACGATGTAAAGCCATTGATCGCCTTGAATTCCCTTTACCGACCATCCGGCGCTGTGCGGATAATAGCTTACCGGTATATTATGAAGATCCGCGCCGCAATTACATTTGAAATCGGTTATTTGATCTAGAAAAGGCTTTGCTTGTTCCGGCGTTAAAGTTGGATCTGTTATTTCTTTTTCCCTCCTATCGCTTTAAAAATTATTTCTTTCAAGAAAATAGCTTCGCCAAAATGTAACGGCGAATATGCCCTAAAGGCATCTAACACTATTCTTTTTACGCTTACCATTTCGATACACCATACCCATTTTAACCCATTCTTACCCATTTAAGCATTATTCTTAAAGTGTACAACATAAAAACGCATTTCTGATCAGATTTTGCCATTGTGTATATGTGACATGACAAAACGACTTTTCAGTATTTCAGCTTAAAACTAGACACTCTTTAAGGAAATAACATCTTTTACGGCCAGTCAAATGCAAATTTTCACTAGGTCCGATTGAACAATTGTTTAGTTTTTACCTAGCCTGGATAATATACAAGTGATGTACGTTTTTGTGTATGAAGTGTATTTCAGTAATTCCTTAAAATTGATTGATTTTCGTTTAGCCGGCAGATCTCATTAAAGCCGATTTGCTTAAATTTTTCAGTTAAAAAAGAGTTATGCGTTTCAACAACGCAAGGCTTTAGTTTATGCGGCAATCTTAGTAAATTTATTTCGCCGCCTTCGCAATCGGATTTTATAAAATGATGGTTGAATTCTAAAAGATGTTTTGCTCTAAACGGTTCGGCGACAATATGACATTTCATTTTAAGCGCTTTTACATTTCGCCGTAAAAGAGCTAGCCGTTTTTTATTACATTCGATCGCAATTACACTTTTTGCGCCTAACTCTAAAAAGTAATATGCCGTTTCGCCGCAACAAGCGCCGACATCTAAAACGGTTTTTCCTTTAAGACTAAACGGCGGTTCATACCATCCTTTAGGCAATTCGTTAAGATAGCAATAAACCGCGAAATTATCAAGATGTAATCCGGTTGCAACAATCTTTCTTACGTCATTACGCCGCCATAAAGGAAAATTACCCGAAATTCCATCAACATAATAAACCGGCGCATGAATTCTTTTAGATAATCCTATTCTTACGCGGTTCATACAAGCAAAACCTTTTCATTAAAACTTAAAACCGGCGTTTCGGTAAAGCGGCAGATTACGCGCGCCAAATAAGGATCGCTTTCAATGTAGATATCCGGCTTGTTTTCTCTTACCCATGCCGTTTTTAATGTGTTACGTTCCGTTACGTTATGCGCCATAACTAAAGACTTGTATAAAATACCGTTTTCATTAAGCCATTTTTCAGTTTTTAAGCGTTCATCTTCTAGCCGATTTGTAACAATTGCCATAAAAGGAAATTCCGGCTTGAGTAAAACAGATCCGTTTTTTTCATCGTAAACAACGCCGTCTAAATCCGTTGCAATCCGGTAATGCGTTTTTCCTAATCCCCATTCAAAAAGACGTTTAGCCGGTAAGATCTTAAAATAATAATCAACTTCGCCTTTTCCTTTTATTGTATTGATGCAAGCGCCGTATTTTACCGGCATGCCGGCAAGTTGTTTTTTAACGCGCCTTATCGTTTGTCCTGAATTTACGCTATCATCAACAACTAAAACTTTATCGTAAAAACATAAGGCAGTTTTGTTAAATTCGGCTAATGGTATAAACGGAATATTTAAACCGCGACTTAAGATATCGGCAACAATTAAACCGCTATCTTCAACGCCGATAAGTAAATCAAAATGGTGTTTTGCTAGATCCTTACACCATGCTTGCGACCATTCTATTAATTCATTCGTTGTAACAAAAATAATTTTGCGCTTAAGAATTAGGATCTGCGCTTTCTGATTGTAATTTCTCAGACATCGCATTACTAAAGCAAAATTCCATTTCCGGTTAGAAATCTTTTTGAGTAAACGCCAAATGTCGCCTAAAGTTTTCATAAGATCACTTTTTCGCGTATGGCGATACAAAATTAGCAATTGTTAGTAATAGCGGCAACCAATACAGATAACCGATTTCCATGTATTCATAAACTAATTCTTGCGCCGTTTCATCGTAAAACGTGCCAATTATGAAAAAGTGATTACTCATTACCGTTAAAATAAGAATTACGCCAACCATGCCGCCGAACAATCCAAACATTCGCCAATATTTTAAGCCGATAAGCAAGGAAATTATAAGCCATGCAACAAGCAAAATAAAGTAAATTATGTTTACGCTGTTATCAGGACTAGGCGTTATTGGCGGCGGCGGTAGTACATCAACATAAATTTTCCATTTTGGTTCACTTATCGCAACATCAACCCAAGCGGAACTAGCATAATTTAAACCGTTAGTTTCTGCTACGCCGCCTTGAGTGAAATAGGTTTGTAAATAATGTGTATCATCCCAAGTGCCGCTATAAGACCTTATAACAATCGCGTAATCTTCGCCCTGAGTAAGCAACATAGTTTCAGATATAGTAATGTTTTGCCAAGCGAAACCCGTTCCCCAATAAGAAGTAACGGCGAAAGTTTCATTGTATAGTAAGGAATCCGGTTCGGCATCCGTGCCAACTGTGCCGGTTACGTTGTAAACATCTACGCTGAAATGATCCGGCGAACCCATATTAACGTGTTTACCATACGCTTCAATTATTGCTAAATTTCCGGTTACGTTTGCAGACCAAGCGAAATATAAGGCGCTTGAATAAGCATCGCCCGATGGGTGTAACCGTTTAATGTAATTTCCGCTTTGCGCGCCGATGTCAAAATCTAAAACTTTTTCAATGCCAACGGCGTTAACCGGCAAAACTGAAATTAAACTTAAGATTAAGATTGAAGTTAATATTAAGATTAATTTTAATTTTGTTTTCAAAATCCCAACCATCCAAATAATAAAGCCGCGCCGACAATGGCAATTATTACGCCGTTTGTCATTTGTTTAACGTCACGTTCTCTTACTTGTTGGATGCCCCAAATCGTTCCGCCAAATAACATGAATAATCCGAGAACGCCGAGAACGAACATAAAATTATTTTGGAAAATATCGCTGAACCAATCCCATAAAGTATATGGTTCGGGTGTTGGCGGCGGCGTACCGTAAGCGCCAACATAAAAGTAAAAGCAATCTTGCATGTCGGTTGAATAGCTATCTTCATAAATGAACCCTAGCCGGTCGTAACTAGGCGTTCTAGTCATTATGTATGGATAATTCGCGCTAGATTGTAAACCATCATCTTCTAAAAGGTAATATGGCGAACTTACGGCGGCGTTTTCAATTTCATAAAGTAAAAGATCTCTAACGGTGTTTGTTGATGTTTCATTATAGCAAGTTACCCAAAAAGTTTCGTATTCAAGCGCCGATCCAACCCATGACGGTTCGTTAAGATCCGTTGCGATATCGCCGCTTTCTGTTAAAGTTTCCGTATCAATGTCGTAAATTTCATATTTTAAAATATCCGATGAATTGACGTAACCGCAATAGAGCGTTTCCGCGTAATCAGTTAAGTTTATAGTATTTTCTGAGATGCTAGAAAACATAAGAAAATAATTTGTGTTACTGTCATAATCGCTTAAAACATTATCTTGAGAACAAGCAAACGCCGTTTCAAAACCGCCGGAAATGTCACATTTAACCGCGTATGCTTGCGCGGCGCTATTCATTCTTGTAGCGGTTACAATTACCGCCGTTGTATTTATGGCGTGTACGTCAATTGCGAAATCGCCCTCTAGTCCAAATAAGCTAGTTTGCGTTGCGCTTTGTTCAGTAAAGCTAGTTGCGTTTGCCGTATTGCCGAAATAAACGCCGATGTAACGCGCCGTTGTGTTTTGGTAAGATCCGGCGATAACCGGTTTACCATCCATTAAAGTAATTGCCGTTGCGCCTTGATCGTAATTATAACCGACATTTTCAATGAATAGCGCCGGCGAATAAAAATTTACGTTAGATGCGACAATATCGCCGGTTGAAAACTTTATACCACTTTCCGCCGCCGAACTTGTACCATAAAAATAAGACGTTGCGAAAATTCCGGCGCTTTCGATATAAATACAATCCGCATGTTCGCCTTTTATTCTACTTATTGCCGAACCGCTTAAAGTTGTAAATCCGTTGCCGCCATCTGTCCACGTTGCGCCGTTATCATCGCTTTTATACATATGCCGGAAAACCGAACTTGAACCGCCGACATAAGCGTAAAGATAACCGTTTGTATTATTCCAAATTGCCTCGCTAGACGGTGAAAAATAGTAAGATCCGGTATCTAAAGACGGTTGATCGTAAACTTTAACCGGCGTACTAGGCGAACCGACATAAGCGATTATAGGCGTTGCCGTGATTAACAAAAGAATAGATAAAAGAAAAAAAATTGAACAAATTTCTAGGCGCCTAGTGACGGATCGGCGGTTTTGCCGTTTACTTTTTCTGCCTTTAGGTTTACATTTGTTCAAAATCACTTATGCGCCGCCCCCGCCGAATATAGCGCCGACAATTCGTAATATGAAAATAAATGCCATGTAAACGCCGGCGGCGACTAATCCCCATGCTAAAACGCCGAATACGATACTTAATTCCGTTGAAATGTCCGGAAGAGATCCGGTTAAAACCATGCCGACCAATTGTAAAGCGTTCATGCTTGTATTTCGATCGTGCCAATCCACTTGAAAAACAAGTGTTGCGGCGCTATCTTCTAAAGCGGCGGTAAAGTTGCCGTATGCGGTCGTATTATAGGCGGTTGTTACTTGCACTTGTGTTTTACCGTTTCGACAATTCCATTTAGCCGGCGTATCGTATTCATCTATTACGCTTGAGTTAATGCTTTCCCATGTAAAAAGCAAATAGACGTAAGGTTCGCTTTGAATTATATTATCTTCATCGCGCCATACGAAATCGTCACGATCCCAAACAAAGATCCACCATTCCGCATGTGTAGAAAGATGGATCATTTTTTCCGGAAAAACTGAACATAAGTAATTATAACCGTTTAATTCAAATTCGTGATCTTGTACAGATCCGGCGTTATAAGTCATGTTTAAAGAGTATGTACTATTCCATGCGACAAGATCTAAAGTATTTGGATCAACCGTACTTTCTTCATCAACGCCGGCGGTAAAAAATTCTGTTGGCATTAAAACAATTAAAGAGATACTTAACGCGACAATCGTAAACAATACGATTAAGCCGCGCATTTCTGAAATGTCGCCGATGTTATTCGCCTCCGCCGGTAATAAGAGATCTTAACGTATTAGCAAATAAGACGGCAACTAAAAGACAAACAATAAGAAAGATCCAATATGGCAGAAATCCCAATCCGACTAGAAAACCCATGCCGACAAAATCGCAAATTATTATTCCATATAACGCGGTATTGCCTTCAGCTTTCATAAGAGTAAAGCCAACAATGGCAGTAATGAAAGTTAAAACAACCGCACTTACTAAAATGCCGGCGCTAAATTCATCAATGCCTAATGTGTCGGCGACCGCTTCCGGTAGATCTGAGAAATTATAATCCGCTTCCGCGTATGCAATCGGCTTAGTAAACGCGGAAATAGCCATTACGCTTAAAAAAAGTATGATAACCGCCGCTAAAAATGTGTATCGATATGGCATTTTCGCTTTCATTTTCGAGAAGATCGCCGGCGGTTTCATACTACTGTCTTATTTGACGTTTCGCCTTAAATGATTTTCTAAAAATCGATATCTAATTTTTTCAAGTTACGGTATAATTATTTTTACTTACTAGCTTTTATACGAAAAACGATTAAAGTAAAAGATCCTTTTCGGCGGCGTGTATCGATGACGGATAAATACGGCAAAATGGTAAGTTACCGGATCAAGACGGAAGATATACAAGAATACGAGCAAATTAAAAATTTCATTATTGAAGAGTTAGGTTCGGATCTGTGTTTTATTCAATGGAATTTGTTAAGAGCATTTTTTAACGGTATGACAAAAACAACGCCGAACAAACAAGATACAATAGAATTAAAATTTTTGCGGCAGAATATACAACTTAATATCGGATGTCAAATTAATTATAATCGTGTTAAAGCGCGCCGTTTGCCAAAACCGCAACCGCCAATCTTAAAAGTTGATCGTGAATTTAAATTACCGCTTTTCCTAGAAGATTTTAATTTACTGTCGGAAAAAAGTAAAGCGTTTTGGCGTAAAGAGATCATCAAAAAAGGCATTGTAACAAAAAACGATTTCGACACACACACCTTAATTTCTAATGGAAAAGCAAAAAGCAAGATCTCTTTTTTTAGAAAACTATGGCGCATTGTACAACAATTGTTTACAAAACTACTTTCTAAACTTCATTGACATATTTTTGTATAAGCGGCTAGACGTGCGGATCTCGCACGATACATGAAATTCAGATATCGGTTTACAAGTTTATGTTAATTTTTGATACCTAAAAGACGGAATATAATGCCGCTTTTCTTTAATAGAAATTTGGCAGTAGCAAACCAAATTAATGTCGATGAATACGCCAAACCGTATAAAACTAAAGTTGTTTGCCATATCGGCATATTTCCGAAAGCAAGCATTAAATTATCTAGTTGCGTTGGATCTGTCGGCGCTAAATTTTGCGCGAAAGTTGTTATAGTTTGGAAAAACGCCGGCATTGATCGCGCAAATTCAATCATTACCGGCAATCCACGAATCATGTTTACCGTGAATAAAAGGTAAAAATATTTTATTGCTATTGATCCGATAAAGTGATAAAAGATTAAACTGAAAAATACGCTAAAAGGCGCGCCGCCCTCTTTCAGAAATGGCATAAAACTTTCAACGATATAAACAGTTGTAATAATGCTTAGAAACATGATTGTTTTAGCGTTCATTTGAAAACCGCTTTAGGCTTGTTTAAGGCGCTATCAAGTTTCACATGGCAGTTTTTACAAAGTAAAATATAATGGTAAGGATGGTTGATTACATCATAATATCTTTCTTTTCTGCCGCGACCGATGCCGTTTAATCCGGTTTCGGCTATATGTGCAAATTGTAATTTTTCAGTTGATCCGCATTGTTTACACTTGCCGCCGCGATCTTGTATTAATTTCGCTCTAGCTTTCTTTATCCATTGGTTTTGGCGGTTAGGCAATAGACTTTTCGCCCCTTT
>JABAOC010009682.1_pt9 | contig 13194 bp, 13 predicted proteins | sample 7062161 | NCBI WGS metagenome assembly JABAOC01 (sample SAMN14538625, study PRJNA623070) | marine sediment metagenome | biome: marine biome [ENVO:00000428]; feature: marine pelagic biome [ENVO:01000023]; material: deep marine sediment [ENVO:00002113] | place: India: Gulf of Khambhat ... | reverse complement strand
GGCGCCGGCGCACACGTAGGCCCGTGGCGCGTTGCCATCGAGCATGGCCTTGACTGGTTGCGCCAGGGTGTCGGTTGGCGCATCGGGCGTCAGCCATTTCACAACCTTCCTTGGCCGGTACACGCGACGGGCCGCGCGGCGCAGCTCCGCGGTTCGCTCGTCATCCCGGCCGACCACCACCACGTGCGTCGGTGGCAGGAGAGCCCAGTCGATCGCCCTCAGCAGCGTTGCTCCGTACAGGGATAGCCCCGCGGCGGACCCAGCGAATGCCTCCAGCAGTTCATCGCGGCGCTCTCGCCAGCGAGCCTCTCCAGTGTGCTCGGCAAGGCGGCTCAGCACAATGGCCGCGACCCCGTTGGGCGAAGGCGTTGGTGAGTCCTGTGCCGGCTTCATTTCCTGTTCGAGGAAGCCTTCCCCTCCCCGCCCACGGGCGATGTCAAGCAGGCCACCGTCGTCAGCCCGGTAATCCCGCCACACGACCTCCATCAGCGCCGCTGAGCGCCGGAGCCATTCTGGGCTTCCAGTGGCCTCGTAGGCGTCCATGGCGGCATGGGCGGTGAAGACCTGGTCTTCGAGAATGCCCCTTACAGAGCTTCCCGGTGCGCGGCGCATCCCGGCGGAGAGCTCGGGTTCGGCAGCGTCCCGAAGCAGCCGCTCGAGAGTGCGGATGGCGTGCTCCTCCAGCTCGGGACGGTTCAGGAAAGCGGCGGCCTCGATCATGGCCGACACCATCATGCCATTCCAACTGACGTACAGCCTCTGGTCCACGAATGGCGGGGGGCGTCTCTGGCGGGCAGCCCGCAGCTTTTCACGTCCCATCGCCAACAACCACTCGACTTCCTCCGGACTGCTGCTCAGCGCGGCCGCAATTTGCGCGGTGGACTGTTTCAGCCAAAGGACGTTCTTCTGCGGGTTGTGGTGCATCTCTCCCGCTTCGTCGACGTCGTAGTAGCGTGCCAGGACCTCGAACTCGTCCCGTTCCGTGACGGCCCGGACTTCGTCCGGCGTCCACGTGAAGTAGTCCCCGTCGTCGCCCGGACCCACGTCCGCGTCCTGGGATGCGTAGTAGCCGCCCGATGGGTCGGACATGGACTCTTCCACCCAGCCCACGATTCCCTTGATCACCTCGGAATAGAGTTGGCGTGTCTCTACCTCCTCCCCCGTCTGCCCCCGCTCCCCCGGGGGAGGAGGGGCAGTCGCGGCATGGATATAGACCCGCAGCAACTCCGAGTTGTCGTACGCCATCTTTTCGAAGTGCGGCACGATCCAGCGGGCGTCTACCGAATACCGGTGAAAGCCCCCGCCCAGGTGGTCGCGGATTCCACCACGGGCCATGCCGACGAGGGTGCGGTCGACAATCTCCCGCGGCCACGCTTCTCTCGTGTCGAACCAGCGAGCCAGCAGGAATTCGCATGCCCCGGGGTGCGGAAACTTCGGCTGGGAACCGAAGCCGCCGTGGCGGAAGTCGAACTGGCGGGCCATCGCATCGGCCGTCTGGGTCAGGATCTGCGTGGTAAGCTGGCCTCGCTGAGGCTCGGCCTCGACAGTGCGCAGATGCTGTGAGATCTCGCCGGCCTGCTTGGCTACTCGCTCCGGATCGTCCCGATACATCCGGCCGAGTTCCGTCAAGATGGTAACGAAGCCGGGCCGGCCGTGCTTGCCATCCGGCGGGAAGTAGGTGCCGCCGTAGAACACCTCGCCGGTGGGTGTGAGGAACGCCGTGAGCGGCCATCCCCCCTGGCCGGTGAGGGCCTGGACCGCGCGCTGGTAGCGGGCGTCCACGTCCGGTCGCTCGTCCCGATCGACCTTGATGCAGATGAAATCACGGTTCAAGATCGCGGCAACGTTGGGATCGTCGTACGACTCGTGATCCATCACGTGGCACCAGTGGCACCAAACAGCGCCGATATCCAACAGGATCGGCTTGTTCTCGTTGCGAGCGCGCTCGAAGGCGTCGCGCCCCCAGGAGTACCACTGAACCGGTTGGTCTTTGGCTGATCGGAGGTACGAAGACTGCTCCAGGGCCAGGCGGGAGGTCATCATGCAATCATGGTCTGCCGACTTGGTGGAGGGAAGGGTGCCAGTGCCCCTCACATCCCGCTCGTGAGGAAACGAAGCGCCGTCTGGCTCAACAGTTCCACCGCGATCGTCAGCGCATCCTCGTCGATATTGAAGTGGGGTGAGTGGTGTGGGTGGTCGGCGCCTTTCGCCGGGTTCCTGCACCCGACGAAGGCGTAGCAGCCGGGTACCCGCTCCAGGAAGAACGCCATGTCTTCCCCAGCCATCGTGCGGTAGTCGGGCACGACGTTCCCGGCGCCGACGATACCTTCGGCGACACTCGCCATGAGCGCCGCCATGGATCCGTCGTTCACCGTCGGTGGGCACAGACGCTCGTACTTCACCTTGGCGCTGGCCCCGAAGGTGCGGGCAACCCCTCGTGCCACTTCTTCGATGAGCGTGGGCGCGTTGTCGAAGAACTCCCCGCCGTACGTACGGACGGTGCCCAAGAGGGTCGCCCGGTCCGGAATGACGTTGTGTGTGGTGCCGCCGTGGATTGCCGTCACGCTCAATACGGCACTGTGCGTCGGGTCACGCCGTCGAGAAATGACGGTTTGGAGTGCGGTGACGAGATGGGCCGCGACGACCACGGGGTCGATCGCGAGGTGTGGCATGGCAGCGTGCCCCCCGCGTCCGGTCACGGTGATCTCGAGCAGATCCACCGAAGCGAAGACCGCGCCAGGGGCGATGGCGATGACCCCCGTCGGCAGGTCGCTCCACAGGTGCATGCCGAAGGCTGCATCTGGGGATGGCTGCTCCAACGCTCCGTCGTCGATCACCGCGACGGCGCCTTTGCCGCCCTCCTCAGCGGGCTGGAACACCAGCTTGATTGCTCCGGGCGGATCCGCCGTGGCGAGGCGCTGGGCGACCGAGAGCCCCACCGCGATGTGCCCGTCGTGCCCGCAGGCGTGCATCTTGCCCGGCTGCGTAGATGCATAGGGCAGCTCGGGATTGCGCTCCTGCAGGGGGAGGGCGTCCAGTTCGGCCCGCAGGGCCAGGCAGGGGCCGNNGCGTGCATCACGCCGTCGGTGGTAGACCGGAACGACAGGTCGTTCGCCTCCGTGACGGCGAGCGCGTCCATATCGGCGCGGAGTAGGACGGAACGTGGGAACGGCGGAAGGTCGGAACGGGTGCGCCGTGCTTGTTCCTTGCGTCGTTCCACCGTTCCGTCCTTCCGTCGCACACCAATGACTCCCGTCTTCCCGACTCCCGTCCGGACCTCGTAGCCTAGCTCACGGAGCCGTTGCGCCACCCGCTCCGCCGTCCGCACCTCCTGATAGCCCAGCTCGGGGTGCATGTGGAAGTCGCGGCGGTCGGCGATGAGTCGCTCGGTGTCGATGGGGGGCAGGGCCGCCACGTCAAAGCCCCTACTCGGCGGTTCCCCGCACCCGCCGCTCCCCGCACAGGCGGATCGGCGGACAGGCGGTCGGATATGGGTGCCGTGACCGGCCGCCGGACCGCCAGGGTGGTGATGTGGTGGGTTGGGGACCGCTGGACGGAACGTCGGAACGGCGGAACGACGGAACGCGGCTAGGTGCGATCGGCTTACCGTTCCGTGGTTCCATCCTTCCGTCGTTCCGTCGCTCGGTCGTCATTTCGCCGACGGGCAGAGATCGGCCACCGGACAGATCTCGCATTTCGGTTTCCGGGCTACGCAGATCGCCCGGCCGTGGTGGATGAGCATATGGGAGAATGGGGTCCAGTCCGACTTGGGTACCAACTTCATCAGGTCCTGTTCGATCTTCTCAGGATCGTTCTTGGTCGTGAGCTTGAGGCGGTTGGCGATGCGCTTGACGTGAGTATCGANNCCTCGTCGATGCCAAAGGCGCTTCCCAGCACGACGTTGGCCGTCTTCCGCCCGACGCCGGGGAGCTTCACGAGCTCGCCCATCTTGTTGGGTACTTTGCCGTCATGCTGTTCGACCAGTGCCTGGGCCATACCCAATATTGACCTGGTCTTGCTGCGGAAGAAGCCGGTGGACTTGATCTCCTGCTCGAACATCTCTGGATTCGCGTTCGCGTAGTCGGCTGCGCTGCGGTACTTCTGGAACAGATCCCTGGTGACCATGTTGACGCGCTCGTCGGTGCATTGGGCGCTGAGGATCGTGGCCACCAACAATTGCAGGGGATTGCGGTGGCGCAGAGCGGTCCGGGCTTCGGGATACTGCTGCTTGAGCTTCCTGATGATGGGCTTGATGCGGTCTCTGGCGTTCTTGATGCCACCGCGTTTCACGTTCGTGCGCTTCAATTCCGTGACCTCCGCCGCTCGACGTACTCCAGGAATCCTTCGAGCGGCCGCGAATTGATAACCTGCCCCTTCGTGAGCCATCCCTTCCGAGCGACGGTCACGCCGAGTTCCATGTTGCTCAGCGCTGCGACACTGTGAGCGTCGGCTCCGATGGATATGGTCACCCCCAGTTCAGCGGCCTGCCTCACGACCTGCCAATCGAGATCCAGCCGCTGAGGATCGGCGTTGATCTCCACCGCTATGCCGCAGTCGGCCGCCTTCGTGAAGACGGCTCCCAGATCCAGTGGATAAGGGTCGCGTGACAACAGGAGCCGTCCCGTCGGGTGGCCCAGGATAGCCATGGAAGGATCATCCATGGCTTTGAGAATGCGTTCGGTCATCTTGCGCTCGGTCATGCCGAACGTGCTGTGCACCGAGGCGATGATGAAATCGAACGAGGCACGCACCTGGGGAGTGTAGTCAAGGGATCCGTCCGTGAGGATGTCCGCCTCGACCCCCTTGAGGACTCGGAGATCCGCTAGCTCCTGGTTGACGGCGTCGATCTCAGCGTGTTGCTCGCAAATCTGGTCTAGAGTGATGCCTCCGGCGTACGCCGCCGCCAAGCTGTGATCGGTGATACCGAGGTACTCGTAGCCCTCCAACTGGCATGCCTCGGCCCATTCGCGCACCGTGCTCCGCCCATCGGAGTAGTTGGAGTGACAGTGGAGGAACCCTCGGATGTCAGCCGTCTCGATCAACTGAGGCAGCCGGCCGGCCGCCGCTGTCTCTACTTCCCCCTTCCCCTCCCGCAGCTCTGGCACGATGAACGGTAGCCCGACGGCGTGATAGATATCCTCTTCTGACGGGGTGGAGACGATTTCCCCCTCCCGGGAGAGGTCGCAGTCCCCCCAGGTGAGCCCTTGCTCCTCCGCCCGCACCTTGAGGCTCGCGAGATGGTCGTCGTTGCCCGTCGCACGGAGAAGTTGATAGCCGAAACCGCGTTCGCTCGTCCAGTAGACATCGGCCACCGTGCCGCCTGCGAACCGCAGCGTCAGAACCCGATCGCTCTCGTGCACGAACTCTCGCACGCCGGGAGCGGTGCCCAACCGCTCGACGAGCGCCGAGGGCTTGCCCTCCAGCGCCACCACGAAATCCAGATCTCGGATCACCTCCCGCCCCCGACGCACGCTCCCCGCGGTTGCGACGCGGGTGACACCTGGCATGCCCTCGAGGACGCCGGCCAACGCGGCGGCCTCCTGGCGCGCGTGGTGTAGCAGTCGAAACTCGCGCACCTGTCGGACGAACTGAATTCCTTTGAGGATCTTCTCTGCGGTCTTTGGACCAAATCGAGGGAGCTTTGACAGTGTCCCGTTGCGGGCCGCCTCTTCCAGCTCGTCCAGGGAGTCGATGAGCAACGTTTCGTGGATCTGACGAACCTTGGCCACTCCGAGTCCCGAGATCTGGAGCATCTCTACCAGTCCGGAGGGCACCTGGTCCCGCAGCGTCTGCAAGGTGCGGCTCCGACCGGTCTTCAGGACCTCGGACACGACCTCCAAGGTGGCGGGACCGATACCCTTGAGCTGTGCCAGCTCCCCAGTGTGCAGTGCCTCGCGGAGATCGCCCTCGTAACCCGCTATCGCGCGAGCCGCCGTCTCATAAGCCCGCACGCGGAACCGATCCTCCCCCTTCAGTTCGAGGCAGGCGGCGATTTCTTCCAGCGCGCTTGCGACGGATTTCTTATCCATAGAGCGATATGCAATCCGCAGCTCGCAATTCGCAGTTCGCGATTCGTGGGACGCCGGCCTGCTCGTCACCCGCGGTTGGCACCCTCGAACTGCGAATTGCCTTCGCCATCGACATCTAGTATCCCACCGCCGCCAGTCCCATCTCCGCAAGCTGCAGCACCTCCGCCGTCGTCACCACCGACTTGAGCCCGGCGGCTTCCCCACCGTCGAGGACTGGCGCGAATAGTGGCGTGCGGGCTTCCTGGCGTGCCGCGGCGAAATCCTCCGGCGCCGCCGTCACCGTGACTTGGCTGAACCCGGGTCGGTCCGAGCGCAGACCGAGGACCGCCACGATGGTGATCTCCCGGTTGTCAGGCGAAGCCGCCAGAAACAAGCCGTCGAGGGGTTCGTGAGGTTCCGCCGGCCCGATCTGCGCCCAGCACCACCGCTCCGGGAATCGGAGGTAGCAGGCACCACCGGGAACCGATGGTGCGCTACCGGTTCGTTCCGATGCGAGCGCCTCCTCCAGGCCCTTGCGGGCAACGGTGAAGACGGGACACCCGGCATCCCAGAAGCGGTAGGCTACGTAGAGCGCTGAGAGGTATTCATCTGCCGCTGTTGGATTCGCCTCGATGACGTCCGGCGCCTCGACATCCGCCAGAATGTGCTGCACCGAGGGGAGCGCAGCAAACCGCGCTCGGTCTGTGGTGTGTCTCGGTGCCTCGGACGTCTCCTCGCGGATCTTGGCAAACCGGGTCTCAGCCAGCTGGGCAAACGCGTAGTCGAAAGGGTCGAGTCGGGTCACTGGCGCTTGGGAAGGAACTCGTCCAGGATCTCCACGAAGTCCTCGTGCTCCTCCACGTGCGGCACGTGACCGGAGTTCTCGAATACGTCGAGGCGGGCACCGAGGAGCTGCGACACGTGTTGGGCGGTGGCGAGGGGAATAGGGTCGTGCCGTCCGTGGATCACCAGCGCCGGTATGCAGAGCTCTTCGAGTTGGGCGAGTTCCTCGCGCAGGTCGGAAGCGCCGATACTCTCCCACACCGCCCGCTGCGTGCGGCCCGTGACGCGGAACGGTGTGAGGTCCCGTGCCCGATCCGGGTTTCTGAAGTAACCCGCCACCGACAGCTCGAATGCCCGTTGGCGGTACGCGCCGGAGTCCTGGTGGCGCAGGTTGGATCGCCTGAGGGCCTCCCGGGCTTCCACCACGCGCGGGTGTGCCAGCCGCTCGGTGATGCGGCGCTCGAATTCGGCTCGATGCTCTGGGGTGAGAGGTGCGGGCGACACGAGGGCCAGACGTCCGACCCGATCCGGATACGTGGCGGCGTACAACAGCGCTAGGAGTCCACCCCAGGAGTACCCCAGGAGCGTGACGGGGGCCAACCCCCACAGATCTACGAGCGCGTTCAGATCCGCTACGTGCTCCCGCCAGCCCACGGGCACGCCCCGGGCGACGGGGGACCGACCGCCGCCCCGCTGATCGTAGTACCGCAGGCATCGCCCGTTCGCCAGAGCGTCAAACTGGGGGAGGAGATAGTCGTGATGGGCGCCCGGGCCGCCGTGCAACACGACCACGTCCGGACCCTCACCGACGAATCGGACGTGGAGGCTCACGCCGTTGACCGTAACGGCTGCTTCTGTGGCGGTCAGATCGTCTGGGTCGGAAATCACAGGAGGGTGGCCAGTGCGTCGGCCACTTCTCTCACGGCGCGCTCCTCGGCATCGTCGAAGCCGGCTAGGACATCGCTGTCGATGTCGATCTCTCCCAGGATCTCGTCGTGGCGGCGAATGAGCACGACGAGCTCGGACTGGGTTTCAGCACTGCAAGCGAGGTAGTCCTCGACGACCGACACGTCCGGTATGTTGAGGTCACGTTGCTCCGCCACGGCTCGCCCGCAGACGCCGGTGCCAAGCGCCACGCGCGTGAGGTCGGTGGGCCGGCCGTCGAACGCTTCGAGCACGAGCTCGTCGCCGTGGAGCATGTAGAGGTATACGCCGGTGTACGGTGGGCCGGCCTGCCGCATCTTCCGGGTTACGAGTTCCAGGAGTTCCTGCCGAGGGGCATCCCGGCAAAACGCTGCCTGTAGTGCGCGCACGATGGGATCAGCGTTCAGGACTGCCTCAGCCACCCCGTCTCCCCAGCGTGGCCGTCAGTTCGAGCCGCTCGTCCCCCCGCAGCACGACGACCTTCACGACATCGCCCGGCTTGTGGGCCCTGAGGGCGTCGGTCATGTGGTACAGGTTCTTCACCTCGTGATCGCCGATCTGCACGATGATGTCGCCGCTCGCAATCCCTGCCTTCTCAGCCGGGCTACCAGCCCGCACCCCGGTCAGCCGGACGCCGCCTGGCGACCCACTCATGTCCGGAATGGTGCCGAGATAGGCGCCGTAGCCACCGCCCCGGGTTGGTGGGGGCGGCCGTGGGACGTCCACGAAGGCCAACTGGTTGCGGCGCATCGCGAGGGCGAACGCGAAATCTGCCGCGAAACTCGCGATGCGGACGACCCCCTCGGCGTTGATCTTGTCCCAGTCGTCCGTGGTGCGGTGGTAGTCGGTGTGAGTATTGGTGAAGAAGTGAACGACCGGGATCTTGTCGCCATAGAACGACGTCTGATCGCTGGGACCCCACGGATCCTCCGTCTTCGTGAGGCTGAATCCGTGGTCCGCGTTCAGAGAATCGAGCAAGCCGCTGAATTCCTCAGCGGATCCTGTGCCGATCACCAGCAGGGAGTCGTTCCTCAGCCGTCCCACCATGTCGAAGTTGATCATGGCGTAGGTCGCGCGATTGGCCCGTGCGGGATTCCGTACGTAGTACGAGGAGCNNCCCAGTTCTTCGGCAGTGAAGGCAACGAAGACGAATGTGCGGTGATGCTGCTCCTCTCGTGCCGCGATGATGCGGGCGGCTTCGAGGAGCGCCGCCGTCCCTGAAGCGTTGTCATCAGCGCCGTTGTGGACCACACCCACGCTGTCGGGATCCAGGCTCCCGGGGCCGCCGAGCCCCAGGTGGTCGTAGTGTGCACCGAGCACCACAACTTGCCCGGCGAGGGCACCACGCCCGGGTAGCAGTCCCACGACATTCTTCACCGCCTTGCCGCCGAGCCCCGCATGCGCGGCACCCGGGGCGGTTGAGTCGATCACGAAGGGCTGGAAGTAACCGTCCGTGCCCGCCGGCCGGAGACCGGCCTTGGCAAACTGCGCCGCGACATACGCCGCCGCCGAGTCCAGGCCGGCCGTTCCCACGCCACGACCCTCACGGGCGTCGTCGGCTAAGTAGGCGACGTCGGCGAGCACCCGCGCCGCAGTAGCGCTGTCAGGGGTCGACTGGGCCGTGAGGGTTTGTGTCCCGGCAAGGACAAGGATTCCTGCGGTGACAAACCTGCTGATCAACTGCGCTAGTGTCATCGAACTGTCCCGGGGTTGGTGTCGTGTCTTTTCTGCCCCAACTGCCCCTCCTGCCCACCCTTTCTTCATCTGCCGCCCCTGCCGCCGGGGTGGGCTGGCGGGGCAGGGCCACCTGTGTCAGGTGAACCCCAAACTTAACCCTGATGCGGGGTGAGGTGTTGCGTCCTGGGTGTTCGGTCTTGGGTCCTGGGTGTTAGGGATTGCTGACGGATACCCGCCGTCCGCTGGGGGCGATCCCTAGGACCCAGCCCCGAGGAGCTAGGACCCGGTCATCGGGGCGTGAAGTCCGTCTTCGCCGTCACCCGCCGCGCGAATGCCGCCAGCAGCTTCGAGGCTCGCTCGAGGTCGGCTATGTCGACCATCTCGTTGGGGCTGTGCATGTAGCGGTTCGGCACCGAGACCAGCGCGGTTGGGANNAACGCGGTATAGATCGCGTCTGCGTCGGTGCCCGTGTCCCGGGGTGCCGCAGCGATGGCATAGGGAATACGCTGCTTTTCGGCGGTTTCCACCAGCAGCTCGAAGACCACTGGGTTCACCGCCGATCCCCGGGACAGCACGGGACCGGCGCCCAGCTTGAAGTCACCGTGCTCCTTCTTCTCGACGTTGGGGTGATCCGTTGCGTGAATCACGTCCACGACTGCTGCCGCGTCCGGATTCAGGCCGACGGCGCTGGTGCGGGCGCCGCCCCCGGTCCAGGCGATCTCCTCCTGCGTCGTCGCCACCGCGAAGACCGCCGCCCTCGGCTTCCGCCGCGCCAGGCTGCGTAGTGCCTCCAACACGACGAACGCGCCGATCCGATTGTCGATGCTGCGGGACACGATGCGTCCGTTGGGCAATTGCACCGCCTGCGCCGCCAGGACCCCCGGGTCGCCTATGCGCACCCGTTTGAGGGCGTCGGCCTTGTTCTTCGCCCCGATGTCGATCCACAGTTCGGCGGGCTTGGTGACGCGATCCTGGTCCTCCGACTTGATGAGATGAATGGCCTTCTTGCCGATCACCCCGTCGATGGGCCCCTTCTTCGTCACGATCAGCACCCGTTGGCCGACCAAGACCTGAGGGTCCCAGCCACCGATGGTCGAGAAGTACAGGAAACCCTCATCGTCCACGTGGACGATCATCAGGCCGATCTCGTCGATGTGTCCGGCCAGCATGATCCGAGGGCTGCCCCCCGGATTGAGCGCTGCGACGGAGTTGCCTGACACGTCTGCCGAGACCTCGTCGGCGAACCCCTCGGCCTCGTGGCGCCACATGACGGCCGGTGCGGTCTCGAAGCCGGAGGGGCCGGGGCTATCGAGCAGCCGCTTGAGGAAGTCCAGGGAAGTAGCTCTCATGACCATGACAATGCGCAATCCTCTCTGCCGCGGATTGATCGACCAACGAACGCGGATCAGTCTGGGCGAGAAAGACGCCTACCTACTAGCTTGCCGCCGCCAGCACCTCGAGCGTCGTCGTGAGCAGGCTGTAGAACTCACCCACTGAGTCGATCTTCACCCGCTCGTCCGGCGAATGGGGAAACTCGATCTGTGGACCCATGGAGATCATGTCGGTCCCGGGGACCTTCTCACCGATGATACCACATTCGAGCCCGGCGTGAATGGCCTTGATCTCTGGTTCCCGGCCCAACTCTCGCGCGTAGACGTCCTTCAACACCTTGAGCAGATGGGAGTCGAGATTGGGCTTCCAGCCGGGGTACCCGCTCCCCTCCTCCACGGCGGCGCCGGCGAGCGTGGCGGTTGCCCGAATCCTCTGCCGCAGGGCCGCGAGGGCTGTGTCGACGGAGGACCGACTGCTCATGCCGATCACCAGGGAGTTATCCCGCTGCCGCACCGTGGCCAGGTTGGTGCTGGTCTCCACCAGATCGGGAATGTCGTAGCTCATCGCCAGGACTCCGTGAGGCAACCCCGTGAGCAGCCGGAGAGCGGTTTCGGCACTGGCGTGGTCCCACACTTCCCCGGGCATCTCCGCGTCGGCGACTTCCAGCTGCATCTCCGGATCTGCGGGCCGGAACTCCTGTCGGATTGCGGAGAACTCCTCGTTCAGCGCNNTACCGCCGTGGCGAAGGCTTCTCGGGGGATGGCGTTGTGCTTGTTGCCACCCTCAATGGCCGCCAGGTGGAACGGCGCGCGGGGCGAGACGGCGAACAGTGCCCGGGCAAGGAGCTTCACCGCATTGCCCCGCTGGAGGTGGATGTCTACTCCGGAGTGACCGCCCTTGAGGCCGTGGAATCGGGTCCGCAGTGCTGTACACCCCGAGGGCGTAGGCGTCGAGCCGAGGGGGAGCGTGAGCGTGCTGTCGGCACCGCCAGCACAGCCCACGTAGAGCGCCCCTTCTTCTTCCGAGTCCAGGTTGATGAGCCGCCGACCCTGCAGCATGTCCCCCGCCAGGCCGGAGGCGCCGACGAGCCCTGTCTCTTCGTCGATGGTGAACAGCAGCTCCAGGGGGCCGTGGGTCAGATCCTTGGCTTCCATGATGGCTAGCATGGAGGCTACACCGATCCCGTTGTCTGAGCCCAGCGTGGTTCCCGAGGCTGTGAGGTAGTCGCCATCGCGGCGCGGCTTGATGGGGTCTTTCGAGAAGTCGTGCTCCACGTCCGAGTTCTTCTCGTTCACCATGTCCAGATGGCTCTGGAGGATGGTAACGGGAGCTTTCTCGTGTCCTTTGGTCCCCGGTTTGCGAACCACCAGGTTCCCGGCCTCGTCGGTCTGCTGTGCGAGACCGGCCCTCTCAGCGACGCTGATGACGTGCTGGCGTATCTTGTCTTCTTCTTTCGAGCCACGGGGGATCATGAGGATCTGATCGAAATGCTGCCACACCGCCTTCGGTTCCAACGTGTCAACGAATGTCATTTTCCCTCCTCGCAGGAGGAGTATTCTATAACCACCACACCGCTGGCACGAGGGCACCGCACCCGCGTACTCCGGGCAGGCGATCCCGGCGGTTTGACAGCCGGGTGAGGCGGCTGCTAGAATCCGCGGAGTTCTGACCCACAATCTGGGGAAACCCGATGCCAGACAAAGAGTTCAAGCCTTTCGTTCCGGCTTCTGAGAGCATGCCCGAGCTCACCATCAAAGCAGTGGTGCTGGGTGCGCTGATGGCGGTAGCGCTGGGGGCGGCGAACGCGTACGTGGGCATGACGGCGGGGCTGACCGTGGCGGCCACCTTCCCGGCGGCCGTCGTGGCCATGGCGGTGCTTCGGGGCTTTGGGGGCACGATCCTCGAGGAGAACATCGCCCGGACCACGGCATCGGTGGGGGAGGCGCTGGTGGCGGGTGCCATCTTCACCATCCCGGCCTTCGTGCTGAGCGGAGCGTGGGACGAGCTGCGCTACGTCGAGAGCACCGCGATCATGTTGATCGGCGGCACGTTGGGCGTGCTCTTCGTGATCGTGCTACGCCGGACTCTGGTGGTCGAGGCGGACCTCCCGTTTCCCGAGAGCGTTGCCGCGGCGGAGATCGTGAAGGCCGGCCAAGGCGGCCAGACCGGCGCCAAGTTCCTATTCGCAGCCATGGGCTTCGCGGCGTTCTGGGAGCTCATCAAGAACTTGAGGGGCATCCAGTTCGTCGAGGAGTACAGTCGCAGGTTCTACGAGTTCGGGACCTCCAGCGTCGAGCTGCTCGGGCAACGCTTCGAGTACGCGGGCGGATTGCTGCTCACGAGCCCGAAGGCATCCCCCATGCTCATGGGCGTGGGCTTCATCGTGGGAACGCGGATCTCAGCAGTGCTGTTCACCGGCGCTCTCATGGGGTGGCTGCTGCTGGTGCCGCTGGCGCTGTTCCTGAACCCT
>JABAOC010018005.1_pt2 | contig 13195 bp, 11 predicted proteins | sample 7062161 | NCBI WGS metagenome assembly JABAOC01 (sample SAMN14538625, study PRJNA623070) | marine sediment metagenome | biome: marine biome [ENVO:00000428]; feature: marine pelagic biome [ENVO:01000023]; material: deep marine sediment [ENVO:00002113] | place: India: Gulf of Khambhat ... | reverse complement strand
TGGGCGCTTGGTGAAATTAGGAATGACAGGGCAGCTAAAGGTCTTGTCATTGCATTGAAGGACGAGAATTCCAACGTAAAAGCAAATGCTGCAGGTGCACTGGGGAAAATAGGTGCAGTCAACGCCATTAATCCTTTAATTACTGTTTTGGAAGACGAGGATGAAATTGTACAGGAATATGCAGTAGTAGCATTGGGGAAGATAGGAGATTACAGAGCAGTGGATCCACTAGTTAGTCTTGTTGAACATCAAAATTGGCGGGTCCGAAACTCTGCACAATGGGCATTAAAAATGATAACAGGGCAAGATTTTGGTAATAACTTAGCAATCTGGAAAAAGTGGTGGAAACAAAAAAAGGGAGATGAGATAAAATAAGTTATCCAATTAAAATTCATAAGTCTAAAATATCCAGGTTATTTAATCTCACTCCTAAACGAAGTTTCATCAAAAATAAATAATAAGCTATCCAGTCTTTTTGAAAGAAGGAGGAAATTGCTATGAAGAAACAAACCAGAAGAGAATTTACAAAATCATGTCTTTATTTGGCCATATCAGGATTCAGCCCAGCATTAATTTTCCCATCTGCTGGTTGTAAACAAAGGGAAAAACCGTCATCCCTATCTGAATTGATTAGCCAAGATGAAAAAGAGAAATCCAAAATCGAAAAAACTGCAAAAATCGATCCGAATTTTGAACCTGGATATCTGAAGTTGCATCGAACCGGAGAGTTGAAAAAACGAGGAGAGCAAATCTGGAAAATTATGGAAGAATGCCAACTTTGTCCGAGAGAGTGCGGTGTTAATCGACTTGAAGGGGAGGAAGGATTCTGCGGTGGGACTGCTCAATTGGAAATTGCATCGTATCATCCACATTTTGGAGAGGAGAAACCGCTTGTCGGTGAAGGAGGCTCTGGAACAATATTTTTTACCAATTGCGGCCTGCGATGCGTTTTTTGTTGTAACTGGGAAATCAGCCAGGGCGGTGAAGGTAGACCCCGAAGTCTTGAAGATTTCGCTGAGATGATGATTACGCTGCAAAAAAGAGGCTGCCATAATATCAATATTGTGACACCGACCCATTACTCGCCACATATCTTACTGGCGCTTGATATTGCTGCTGCTAAAGGCTTGAGACTTCCGCTCGTCTACAACACTTGCGGCTGGGAACGGCTGGACGTTTTAAAAATACTCGATGGCATAGTCGATATTTATTTGCCAGATTTTAAATACTGGGAAAGCAAAATGGCAGCCAAATATTCGTCTGAAGCTGATACTTACCCCGAAATCACAGAGACTGCGCTGCTGGAAATGCACCGACAGGTTGGAGTGGCAAAGCCAGCCAAAGATGGTCTCATGTACCGTGGACTTATGATCCGTCATTTAGTCATGCCGAATGCTGTCAGCGGCACAAAGCAGATTGTTGAATGGATCGCAGCGAATCTTCCGAAAGATACTTATGTTAACATCATGTCCCAGTACCGACCGATGCATAAGGCATTCGACTATCCTGAAATATCCCGCCGATTGAAGCGTGAAGAATATGAGGAAGCGGTGAGATGGGCGAAGGAGGCGGGGTTGACGAATCTGGATGTTCAGGGATGGTGGTTTTAGATGATTGGATAATTGGGTAATAAGGTAGCAAGGTAAACGGGTATGTATGACAATGAAGTAGCGTGTTAACAATCTGTCCGTGAACTTGCCATCAGGGACGGAATCTATCTATTTATTGAGTATTTTCTGTCCATTTATAGGGTAGTTGCGGTCCCTGACTGCAATATATGATGTCTTTCTTTCCGACAATTAACCATTTCATATTCAACCTGTTAAAGGTGAATTTAAAAAAAGTGCTTCTTTTTGAAAAAAGGTGGTTATATGGCACAAAAGGATAACGGAACAGCATTTTTAAAGGAATTTAAGGATTTCATTTCTTTTTTAAAAAACCTGTGGGGGATTCTGGCAGGAATTTCTATGCTATTCCCGCTGTCGAATTTATTGGCAAAAGCAATTCCATTGCAGAAGTGGGAAGGAGAAGCTGGATCAGGCGCATTGTACAGTTTTTCGCCTTCGCTGGTTTCTGTCGTCGCTTCCTTGATCGCACTGTTCATTATACTCTGGACATTTGTTCAACGTCACAGAATCAAAGATAAAAAAAGTAATATGATTCCCAGACAGGCAGGATTGCTTTTTCTTCTCGGAATATTCGCATTGATTATTTATCTGCTAATTTATAGCCTGATTTCAAATTATGAAATATTTTGGTCATGGTTTAATTGGGAAAGTGACGATCCTCGGCGATTGATAGGCGATGTTATCCTGTTGATTTTTTACTGTATGTTTTTTGCTGCGATGACACGGGCTTTTGTACTGCTTGGTTTGATCGAATTTTTGGGTTTGAAAAGAAACTAATTTTGCTACAGTTATTTCGTCTCACGAACAAGTTTAAGGTCGATAATGCCTGATAAAATTAAAAGGACTATAATCCTTCTAATATTAATCCCTTCTATGCCTCTAATTGCAAAACCAGTTTCAATAAAGACGGCAAAAATCGTCGCTCAAAACTGGAATGTTCATTTTTTAACTGAAACAGAAACAACGGGAAAAATCAAAGAAATTTATATCACAATATCTAATGGTCATAACAGTTTTTATACTTTCATTTTTGAAGAAGGTGGCTGGATAATCGTCTCGGCTGATGATGCTGTGATTCCGATACTTGGATATTCTTTTACCTCTTCATTTTTTAAAGTAAATATTCATCTTGCTTTAAAAGGATTACTTGAACAATATAAGGTGCTGATTGATTGTTCTATTTCAGATCAATTAAGGAATCACGAAGCGACTGATTTATGGCATAGCATCTTTAATAATGATTTTAGCAATTACCAAAGTACAGAAATGGTGGAGCCATTACTTAAGACAAAATGGCATCAGATTCATCCATATAATTTGTATTGCCCATTCGATCATGGTTCTCGTTCTGTTGCTGGATGTGGTGCAACAGCAATGTCTCAGGTCGTAAAATATCACAACTACCCACCAAAAGGACAGGGATCAGTTACTTATACCAGCCTTGTCACGAATCCACCTGCAACGCTTTCGGTCGATTTTGATTCTACTTATTATTGGAGGAATATGCCGAATACACTGATTGGAGCAACAACGGAACAAATAAAAGAAGTTGCACGATTGATTTATCATGTCGGCGTTTCTGTCCAGATGAACTATACCCGGATTGGATCAGGAAATCCATTGGTAGGAATTCCAGCCATATTAGCAAAGTATTTTAAATATGCCAAAACAGCCGTGATGGAAGAGAAGGACTCCTACTCTGGAGATTGGGATGAATTGTTGAAAACGGAGTTGAATAATAAGAGACCGATTCTTTATCTCGGTATCGAGGACCCGACCTGGGCTGGATATCATGCTTTTGTGATTGATGGATATGACAAAACAGGCAATTATCACATCAACTGGGGATGGAATGGTAATGGCGATGGCTATTATGCTTTAACAAGTTTGAGAGTCGGTAATATGGATTTCACAAAAAATCAAACAGCCATTGTTGGCATTACACCTTCCTCGGCTTTAGAATGTGAAATCACTCAGCCTGAAAAAAATTCGACTTTTAGTGTTGGTCAAAATATATTCATACAAGCAGTGGCTAATGACACAGAACCTGTCACTAAAATAGAACTTTTTGTCGATGAATCGTTAATCCAAACAAGTACAAATTTGCCCTGTAATTTTACTTGGAACACAAATGGAGTCCATATAGGTAATCATGTCATAAAAACAAAAGTGACCAATATTAAAGGATTAACACGAACAGCCGTAATAAATGTGAGCTTGGTAAATGATCCAAATTCGTTCATATTATTTGAGGAAAGCTTTGATGGAGGTACTTTTCCGCCAGAAAATTGGGAAAAAGTTGCAAATAACGCATCTTATAATTGGGTGAAAGGGAATCCACAAGATTTCGCCTTTGCACCTGACTTTGAAACATATAATCCCAATAGTAATTCTTCTGCTTTATGCAACTATTATTGGACCGATCAAGATGAGTGGTTAATTTCACCAGAGATCAACACAACTGGAATACTAAACATGTATCTAACTTTTTTTGCAGCCTTTGGCAGGTTTTATTTCGATTTCTTTTCATATAAATTACAAATTTCAACTGATAACGGTTTAACCTGGACACAGTTATGGAACGCCGAAGATGATAGTTACCCGACTGATTTCTGGAAATGGCGACCCGTTGTTATTGATTTAAGTCATTATACAGGACAAAAAATGAAATTAGCATGGCAATGTACTAGCAGTTCCCGATCGGTTGATGGAGATTTGGCAGGATTGGATGATGTTAAATTAGTCACAGGTAGTCTAACCAATATCGATTTTTTCCACATACAATTACCGAAAAAGGTGATTTTATATCAGAATTACCCCAATCCGTTTAATCTGGAGACGATTATAAAATATGGTCTACAAGATGGATTTGATGATGTCGTATATATTTCAATCTATAACATGAATGGTGAACTCGTAAAAAAACTGGTTGATTCAAGACAAAAAGCTGGGAATTACAGTATCGAATTTGATGGAGGTGAATTGTCGAGCGGAATATATTTTTTCAAAGTGAGTACGAAAGATTTTGTTGAAGTTAAGAAAATGTCACTGATAAAGTAGGACAAAATGGAATTTTGTCCTACAGCACTTTTAAAGAAGAGGTTTTATCATGAGGAAAAAGAGATCTTTTGTCGTTTGTTTCGTTTTATCACTGCTAATCCCAACGTATGTTTACGCATGGGGATCTGCAACGCACGTTTATTTTGCTAATCAGCTGGGCAAAAGCTGGGGTTATTTGAATCTGCAAGAGATGTACGGTGCGATGGTTCCAGACATGTTCAACACCATGTTTGGTTCTCCTTACTTTGATTATTTACGGTCACAAACCCATGAAGAATTCGAAAAAGTTGTGAGCCATGCCACGACAAAAGGATTGAAAGCCTTTGCTTACGGCTATGCCAGTCACAATGATGTTTGGGGCGCTGATTACACCGCTCATTATGATGGCCGTACAACAACGGAAATCGGTTATGTCTCTGCACAGATTGATGCGCTTACACCGACATTTGAGGCTGCCATCGAACAAGTCCTGCTGGATAACAATATTGATCCTGCGCAGGCCAAAGAATTAGCAGTCCAATTTGCTCCTTCTGTCGCCCATGGATCAGCCGAGGTTGCCGTAGACATCCTGATTAAGCGCAATGAGGATCCAGAGATTGGGAAGAGGATTTTACACGCAGCGCAACTCCGTTCTCCTGCTGTTCCAGTGCTACTTGTTACCGTTTATGCTACTGACTTTGCCCGGGAATTCGATTTGAGCTTTCTAACAGCTCCCGGGATCATCGTCGGCACTGGGGAAGCTTATCGGGGATTTGTCAGTTATTACGGTTATATATTCACGAAGGGAGAATCAGAGACCATTCGACTCCTATCAGTATATGGGGCGAAATTGGCAGAGCTATTCATGATGGCTGTCAAAGGTCTGGACATCACCATACCTCCAGAAGCGATGACTGATTTGCTGGCACTCGCTATTGCTCAAGTGGAATCCACTTATGCCGATGAGGTTGCTGCTACTCTGGCGTATCTGGAAAATGAATTACCTTTGCATGGTTTCGAATCGCAATCTCAGCCCGTTGCATTGCAGGGTAAGGCGGGGCTTGAAAATACGGTTGTTATGATGCCACAGGAGTTCTTCTTAACTCAGAATCAGCCTAATCCATTCAATCCAACCACGACGATCAACTATTCGCTTGCTAAAGACAGCCATGTAAAAATCATAGTCTATAACACGCTGGGGCAGGTCGTCGCTGTTTTGGTGGATGGATATCAATCAAAAGGCACCCACAGTGTGATCTGGAATGCGCAGCATCAGCCAAGCGGTCTTTATATTTATCGACTTGAAGCTGATAGTTTTACTGCATCGAAGAAGATGTTTTTGCAGAAGTAGTATCCAATGACGTTTATCAAACCTCAAAGTTTGGTAAACGTCTCATATAAATTACCACCAAATTATAATGCCATTAACAGAAAAGCATCTAAATGGTTTCACGATCACATCCATTGCCGATATTATAATTTATTAACAAAATCGTGTTTGAAGTCCATCTTGTTATGATTGCTTTATAAAGATATTTCAATCAAGTTTTTTATTGTTACCCTTTAGAAATTCCTGTTTAGGCAGCGACATACTAACATCTGATCTGCTTAATTCTCCTGATTCTTCAGATGTCTTTCCTAAAAGATCTTTGACCTCTTTTAATTCAAAAAGCTCCTTATCATCGTTTAATTTACTTCCCTCTTTCCATTGTTGAATCATTTTGTTATTAAAATCAGGATCAAAGAGTTGAATATGACGAATTGTTTCATCAATAATTTCAAGTCCAAAAGCTTTGCTTTCAGCAAGTTTTTTAACAAGTTCTGAATCCAAATTGCTTTTAACGTTTTTATGATATAATTCTCCAGCACTATGTATGGTATTAAATAAACGTGTCGCTTTTTTATACAGATACCAAGCTTGTGAGCGATTAAAAATTTGCAGCTTTTTAATTTGCGATCTTTGATAACAAGAGTTTAAAAAAAATGCAAATCCGATGATAATACCTATTATGCCAAAAATATAATAAAATTCCATCACTCATTTCTCCTTAATTTTAAGTCACCTTATGACATTGAGATTAAAAAGCATCATCGTCCTTTTTAACGTTGCAAGATTTATACCGAGAATAGTAACTATGACAAAAACTTAAGATAGGTAAAGATTATACTATTCATAATTTGAATTAAGAAAGGTTCTAATCCTTTTGGTCGTTTAAAAAAGTTTCATACAGTCTCATACTTATTCTTAAATAATATCAGCAAATAAAAAAGCCCTCAATGAGGGCTTTAAAAAAACAATAAGTTAGAAAGATCTGGTATATAAAAAGTTAGTGCCGCCTCCCAGAATCGAACTGGGGACACACGGATTTTCAGTCCTTAAGTAATTGAGTTAACTTCATAAAAAACAATAAATCTAATAAAAAGAGAAGCCAAAACGTAACCTACTGTTTTGTTTATATTTGTCTTTTTCTGTCCATAGTTATCCACACCAGCATTTGCCACCAGATTTGATAAAGAATTTCTCTTAAGACCGCGATAAAAAGTTCAAAAAGATAATAACTTTACAAATTTCTAACCACTTCTATTTAGAATTGTACGAAAAATTTTTTTTTACAAATCCGCTAGATAGATTTTTAACTTGACATTTTAGAAATTGTTTCGTAAATAATCATTAAAGGAGAATGGCAGTATAACTGTGATTACAATTTTAGAAATCTTATAACGTCCCATTGGCTAATAAAACCTTTTCACAGGGGTGCTGGCAACCTTTGGGACGTTTTTATTTGTAATCAAGAGACTTAGCTATGCCAAAGGTCTTTATAAGTCACTCCTGGGAAGATAATCAATTTCAAGAAAATTAGCCGCATATCTAAAACGAGATGGGGCAGAAATCTGGATTGATTATGCACGAATTGACAGTGGTGATAGTTTACCCAGTAAGATTAGTGAAGCGTTGGATTGGTGTGATATCCTGGTCTTACTTTGGTCAAAACGTAATATGAATATCATTTTTTCCTACATATCACCACTTCTTGTCTTTTATATTGTTATGAGCTTAAACTGACGGCTATGGGGTATAGGGGGACAGAGGTAGATATGTATCAAGATATATAGGTAAGTACTATTTTTACAATCCTTATATTCATATACTCTTATAACCCTATACTATTAATCTCATTAAGAATTCTATGGATAGGCAATGTTAAAGAACATAAACAAAATTCACTATTCTGAAATTTTCAATGTCTAATGACCTACGACGTGTAATGGGCTTACCACACGCCATGGCGATGGTTGTAGGTACTATAATTGGTGCATCGATTTTTGTACAACCATCAGAAATAACGGGACATGTACCCTCTATTACTGGCGTTTTTCTTGTCTGGATTATATCAGGCATTTTAACGTTTTTTGGTGCACTGGCGTGTGCGGAATTGGCTTCGATTTTTACTCAGTCCGGCGGTATCTACGTTTATCTGAAAGAGGCGTTTTCCCCTTCTATTGGATTTCTCTGGGGTTGGGCTATGTTTTGGAGCGTGCATTCTGGAATTATCGCTGCGATTGCAGTTATATTTGCCCGTTATGTCGCATATTTTTTTCCAATGGAACCCGTGCTAATTAAGGCTACGGCAATTGGTGCTATAATCATTCTTTCTGCAATTAATTACATCGGCGTGAAACAGGGCAGCACACTACAAACACTTTTTACTTTAGGAAAGATCATTGCGATAGTTCTGATAATCATTATTGGTTTTGTGTTCGGCTCCCGAATCCCTGAGCATTTCGTCACTGGAGAGCTTGTAATTACTACTTTTTCACTTAAGAACTTTTTAACAGCTTTGATTGCTGGACTTTTCGCATTTGGCGGCTGGCACATGGTCACATATAGCTCTGAAGAAACAATCAGCCCCCAGAAGACTATTCCCCGTGCATTGATGTTTGGAACGATGACGGTTACTTTGTGCTATATTTTGCTGAATGCGGTATATATGTATGTTTTGCCGCTCGATACTGTTGCATCTTCTACACGAATTGCCGCTGATGCTGCAGACTTTCTTGTTGGACATGGTGGCGGTGCATTTATGTCCGGGTTAGTGATTTTCTCAACATTTGGGGCGCTAAGTGGAATTGTACTTTGTGGTCCTCGTGTATATTATTCAATGGCGCGAGATGGTTTATTGTTTCAGTGGGTTGGTAAAATACATTCGAACTACCGCACACCTCACAGAGCTATAGTTATTCAGGCAGTCTGGTCTTCAATTCTTGTTGCAACTGGTACCTACCGAACCCTTTTTACAAGAGTGATTTATACTGAGTGGATTTTTTTCGGTTTAATGGCAATTGGTTTATTCATTGTTCGTGGCAAATATGAATTAACTCGAGGATACAAAATTTGGGGTTACCCTTTGGTTCCTCTTATTTTTATTATATCATCAATTGCGATTGTTGCGAATCAAATTATATCTGAGCCTTTTGAAAGCATGTTCGGGCTGTCACTCGTTTTAATCGGGTTACTGGTTTACTATTTTTGGGCAAAGAAAAATGCAGAAAGGAGTTAGCCACATGATTAAAATTATTGATTTTCACAATCACTTTTATCCACCGGAATATCTCGAAGCAATAAAAAATGGACCGAGTAATGTCAAAATGACTTTTGATTCAAAGAATAATCCGCTTCTTCATTATCCTGGGGATTATAACATAGTTGTTCCGGGACACAGGGACATCGATTTTCGGCAAGAGGTTATTGAAAAATCCGGCATTGACATGCAGGTGCTTACTTTCACAACTCCCGGTACCCACGTAGAATCTCCTGATCTTGCTGTAGAATTGTCCCGATTGGTGAATGACTGTTTTGCAAAAATTATGAATGAGCGAAGCGAGTTGTTTACTGCACTTGCCACGCTGCCATTGAATTATCCCGATGCATCAGTTACTGAACTTGATCGTGCTTTTAATGAATTAGGTTTTAAAGGTGTGATGTTGCATAGTAATATAAATGGAATTGCATTGAGTGACCAGCAATTTTGGCCATTATATGAAGAAGCTAATAAACTAAATGCTGTACTTTATATTCATCCGAGTTTTCCTGTAGGTGTAGAAGCCATGACCGAATATTGGCTCATGCCGTTGATTGGGTTCACCTTTGATACGTCATTAGCCGCGGCAAAACTGGTCTTCAGTGGTGTAGTCGAAAGATTTCCCAATATAAAATGGGTTCTTTGCCATCTCGGTGGTGCAATTCCGTATCTGGCTGAAAGACTTGATAGAGGATACTTCGCGTTCAAGGAATGCAGAGAAAATATCAGTAAACCGCCGAGTGAATTCCTCAAAGAATTCTATTATGATACGGTTAATTTTGATTTAAATGCATTGCAGCTTGCCATTAACTTTGCTGGTACAGACCGTTTAGTAGCTGGAAGTGATTACCCCCATCAGATTGGTAGTCTCAAAAAAATGATTGATAGTATTGAAAATTTGAATATTTCTTCTAAAGAGAAATCGGGTATATTTGGCGAAAATGCTGTTAGATTACTGGGATTGAAGTTTTAGGAGTTCAATTTTACATTCCAATCTAATTTATTATTACCTGCAATATAATATGATTAGAATGAATTTTATCTATATTATTCCTAACTTTTTACCAAAAAGGCACTAAGCCATTAAAAATTTTATCATAGAAGTTATTTAGCTTATTATCTTTGTATTATAGTTTTGATTTGTAAAATATAGATTTAAGCTCTATTTTTCCAATATCTTGTATCTTTGTGTCTTCGTAGTGTGAGAATTTATTAGGGTAAATAGGAGCACCCATGTCAAAAATAAAAGTAACTGTAGAAAGAATTGATGGCTACTGTAACCTTCCCATGCAAGTCTGTGATTATGTTTTTGTGGAAGATTCAAAGCTAACCGTTCCTGAGGGGAAATATATCTGTATCTGGGCATTGCAGAGCATGATGCCGATCTTTCCGATTTTAACGGTGAAAGATAAGCTGGATGATGGGCATTGGGTGAAAAAGGTGAAAACTTTTTCGTGTCCTGATCCAAAGGGATTGGTGCAATATCGATTAGAAGCCGTTCAGTAAGAAAATTCCAATAACCAAAAATAAAAATTCCAAACAAAAAATAATTACCGAATTTCCAATCATTGAAACGCAGGTTTGTATATTGGTATTTGTAATTTGAAATTTATTTTCAACTTAGAGCCTGGAATTTGCAATTTTCTTTAAGAGGAGTTATACAACTTGATAAATGTTGACCTTACCAAATGTACTGGCTGTCGAAGATGTGAGGTAGCTTGTGCTTTTTTTCACACTGGAAAAGTGAATCGTCATTTGTCCAGAATTAAGGTTTTGAATTTATACGAGACTGGAATCGATGGGCCAGTGGTTTGTGTTCAGTGCCAGGAACGGTATTGCATGCGCTGTCCCTCTGATGCGTTATCCATTGGAAAATTGGGACAGGTTGTTGCTTCACCAACCGTGTGTACCCTTTGTGGTTCCTGTGAAAAGAGTTGTCCGATTGGTGCCATTGAAATATTTGATGACATTGTCTATGTCTGCGCTCTCTGTGGCGGAAAGCCCAAGTGTGTTGAAGCGTGTACTGAGCAAGCAATTGTTTTTGATGAAAATGGAGAGCGACCCTCACTGGCTGAAATAAAAGAAAAAACGAAAAAGATGAATCCGAGCCAGAAGCGACAATTTTATTTGTACAGGCTGGGTATGGAAGTCAGGAAGCGATGGAGGAAGAAAATTGCTTAAATATGGCTATGGCGGCAGAATCCTGAGAATCAATCTGACAGAAAGAAGATTCAAAATAGAAGAAACTGATCCACAATGGATCAAACCTGTTATTGGCGGGCGGGCTGCAAATAAGAAACGGCTTTTTGAAGAATTGAATCTTGATTGCGATCCCTTAAGTCCAGAGCATTTGCTTATTTTCGGCGTAGGGCTACTCACGGGTACTTTGCTGATTGCTTCGGTTTATTTCACAGTAACAGCTAAGTCTCCATTAACAGGTATACTGGGTGACTCCGCTGCTGGCGGACAATTTGCTGCTGAAATAAAAGGGACTGGATTCGACCAGGTTATCATAACAGGTAAATCGGATCGGCTGATCTATCTAATGGTAACCGATTCTAGTGTCGAGTTTATCGATTGTGCAGAATTGGCTGGAAAAAATATTGTCCACATAACAGAAATAATTAGAGATCAACAAAAAAATTATTCCATTCAGGTGGCAGCAATAGGCCTTGCTGGAGAGAATCTCGTTCTTTTTTCTACTATTGTTTCCAGTGGCAATCGAGTAAACGGGCGCACAGGAATGGGCGCAGTAATGGGATCGAAAAATTTGAAGGCGCTGGCGATCCATGGTTCCATATCTGTTGAATTCGCTGATACGCTGGGATTTCTCGAAGAAGCCAGGAAAATCGAGCAGGGTATTTTGAATCATAACGAATATCAGAATCGTTAAAGCATGGGCACCACGATGTTGATGAAAGATCTAAATACCATTGGCATTCTTCCCACCAATCATTTTGAAGAGGGCGTTTGTGATTATGTCGATGAAATTTCTGGATAAAAATTGGCAAGTACTTTCAAAGTGAAGAACAAGTCATGTTTCAATTGCAATCTTCATTGCTCCCGATATTGTGTGGTCGATAATATTGAAGCCGAAGGCCCTGAGTTTGAAATCCTTTGTGGATTCACATCACGAATCGGGAATTGTGATCTCCCTTTTGCACTGGAAATGAATGAATATTTGAACCAGATGGGGCTGGATTCGATATCGACCTGTGAAGTCATTGGATGGATCATGGAATGCCAGGAGAATGGACTGATCCATCCCGATGATCTAGATGGTTTTAGCATTAGCTGGGGTGAAAGGGACAAAATACGAGATTTGGTGAAGATGGTTGCCTTACGGCAAGGGATCAGGGATAAATTGGCAGATAGGACAACAAAATTTTCTCAAAACTTTAGCGAAGAAGCAAGAAAATTGGTGATGCAGGTGAAAGGACTGGATATTATCTGTGGTGATCCGAGGGGAATTAAAGGCTATGGCTTGACTTATGCCATTGCCTCCAGAGGGGGTGATCATTTACGAGCTGAGCCGTTCTTTGAATTAACAAATCGAAAAGAGGAAGCGAAAAAGAGGTTTGGAACTGAGAAAGCTGCCGATAGACTTGCTGAAGAAGGGAAGGCTGCATTGGTATGTTATTCTGAAAAAATTGCATTGCTTACCGACTGCCTGACGATGTGCAAGAACATTGGGCTCTGCATGGATATTTTAAATTTTGAAAAAGCATCTGCTCTCTTGAAAGCTGGAGCTGGCATTGATTATTCCCCCGAATATATAGAGAAAATTTTAGGAGATGCTATTGATACTGATTTTAAACTGAATAGACGATTCGGCTTGAAACGAGAAAATGATACTTTGCCAGAAAGATTTCAGAACGAACTTCTAAAAGAAGGACCAACGAAAGGTTCGACTGTTGATATTCAGAGGATGGTGGAGGAGTATTATGA
>JABAOC010000857.1_pt7 | contig 13202 bp, 10 predicted proteins | sample 7062161 | NCBI WGS metagenome assembly JABAOC01 (sample SAMN14538625, study PRJNA623070) | marine sediment metagenome | biome: marine biome [ENVO:00000428]; feature: marine pelagic biome [ENVO:01000023]; material: deep marine sediment [ENVO:00002113] | place: India: Gulf of Khambhat ... | reverse complement strand
AAAAAACAATGATCCAAAACTTCATTAATCCATTTTACTATCCAAAATAGTATTTAGCCCACGAAATACAATAAATACTTAAAAAAATCTTATTAAAAATTTATGTGTATTGTTGGAATAAATATGTTAACTAAAATTCTCCCGTAATCCCAAAAGTAAAATTCTGAATTTCTCCTATAGTCCGTTCAATTTCTGTATAATAGTAATCCAGCGCATTATTGACAGCAAACTGGAGATCAAACTTTGTAAAATGATAAATCAATCGAAAATTCCAGACCTTTTGGGGGACTCTGTCATCATATTGAAATAGCTTGACCGCTTCAATCCGACTGGCGTATTGGTAATCGGCATGCAGTTCCCACGCACCAAAATGAAGGGACGGATTCACATAAGCAATGACTTTCGGTCGATAAGTCAGAGGTTTGCCGGTTGCTAAATCTTCGTGATCAATAATTGTCGCTGTTGCCAGAAATCTAAAACGATCGTTCCACCAATGCGCCGAGGAAGTAAATTCCAGGCCCTGAATTCTCGCTTCAAGTAAATTCTGAAAACGAACAGCTACTCGAATATCTTTGGCAAATTGAATCTCACTTTGCCGTAAGTCAATCTCTATGAGATTATCAAAATCATTCCTGAAAGCTCCAATTTCAAAAAACCAGTTTCTTGTAATATATTGTCGCCAACCAATATCATAAGACCATGAGCTTTCCGCTTTTAATTCGGGATTTGCTTCGACAACAATGCTATTGTTTTCAAAATCAAGATAGCGTTCTGCAATTGTGGCAGCTCTGAAACCACTTCCTGCTGAAGCGCGAAGGACTGTACTTTCAAATGGTTTGTAATTTACTCCCATTCGAGGGCTTAATAGACTCTGCGCCAAACCATTAATAAGTTTATATCGATCATATCGTAAACCAGGTGTTATCCTTAAATTATTTCTTATTCGATACTCAACCTCACTGTAAAGTCCAATTGTATAGCCCTGATGATCGCCAAAATATTTTGTACTTCCTGTATCCCATTTAAATTCGCAGCCATAAGTTATTTCAGTATTTGAGAATGGCAATAACTCTCCCTGAATTTCTCCGCCTAATCCCCGAGCAGGATTGAAGTCTACTGACTTAATAAACTGATTACCCATTAATGTCATTAAGTAAGAAAGGCGAAACTTGAGCGCAGCTTTCGGTGATAAGATCCAATTGTACTTCGTATAAAAATTCGCCATCTTGATTTCGCCGCGACTTTTTCTATTAGAAGGCTTCACTTGAAACGGTTTTTGAGGATCATCCCAACCGACAAAAATTCCGCCAGCATTATAATTGTAAGCCGTATAAAGAGTCCAGGTTGAACCATTTTTAAAATTATAGGTAAATTTGCCCGTTACATTAAATCGTTTAAAGTCACCCACTTCAGTATAACCAGTTGAAACATGACGTCCGAGGGACAAACGAAATCCTAAAGGTCCAATTCGACGGCTGTGGCTGACATCAATACGCCCGAACTGTAAGGGTGTTTTTGTCCATTTCCATTCTTCATAGCGTGGTTGTCCATATTCTCCAGTGATGACCCGAACCATAGTCTTGCCATGGTCAGTTGGGGCTTTAGAAATAATATTGATCACCCCTCCCAGGGCAGCTGTACCCCACAAAGCAGAGCCAGCACCTTTAACCACCTCTATCTGGTCGATGTCCAAAACTGGCAATAAATCCCAATTAAATTGGCCCGTATCACTTGTCATAACAGGCACACCATCTACCAGAAGAAGAGTGCGGTTGGCAGCGCCAATGGTGAAACCGGTTGAACCTCGAATATTAACCTGCTCCCGAATGAAATTGACTCCCGGTACAGCTTTCAATACCTGATCAACACGTAACGGATGTCGAGCTCGAATCTCTGGAGCAGCGATGACAGAGACACTGTTGGGTGTTAAATCCAGCTCCTTTTGCGTCTTATTCGCGGTAACGATTAATGGATCAAAATTAATGGCTGTCTCTTCGAGCTGAATGGATACATTCACTTCTCTTTTAGGTAATACCTGAACGTTCGGAATACGTGTTGGACGATGTCCTATCATTGTCGCTTTTAAGGTATGAATCCCAACAGGAACCTTCCGGATGACAAAATTTCCCTGGAAGTCACTGCTTGCCCCTAATACCGTGCCTTCGACTTGGATATTGACGCCCGGCAATTTCTTACCCGACGAGGATTCTGTAACCACACCAGTAATTGTACCTTTTTCTGCAGCTTCTATTTTTATAAAAAAGAATAGTACGAAGATAAAGAATAAGAATTGTATTTTCAATTTCGCCCACATAATTTATGATAGTTTAACTTTCCAAATTACAAATAAATTCAAAATTCAAATTTTCAATTACCAAAACAAAAATGAAAAAAAATATTAGCCAATACGCACTTTCCTTAGCTTCCTTTCTATAAACCTTTATTCTATAAACAAGATCTTTTTATTTAAAGCTTTGTTGGCTTCAATATGATTTGCTCCTACTGATCCCGAAGCTTATACAACCTGTTTCACATATTCAATGGTTGAAATAATCTTTGGTAGCTTTTTGCATAGTACAGCTACATTTTTCGCAAAATAGAATGTACGCTCTTCTAAATCATATCTATGTTTTGGATTTGAACTTTTGGTCATTGGAATTTTCGTTATATTATTAACAACTGAACTATATAATATTTTATGGGAATTCAATCTTATCAAAATCCACATGAATATTAATATTTTCAGCTTCTCTACCAACACTTAAATCAACTGTTCCAGGTCCTCCCGGATTATCTGGAGATTCATAGAAACCGATCTCTATTAAATCAGATAATTTTGTCAAATTTTTACCTACCCAGAATAAGACAATGTAATTATATTTGCCACGACTCAATAAAAGACGGTATGAGGATGAGTCTACAAATATAGGTTGGGTATAATCAATATTTTCAAAAAAAAGTAATGTCGTCTCATCTTTTGGTTTTTGCTTATATACAACCAATAACAATAGCGATGTATCCTCAGGCCAATTCCCTTTGTATGTAATAGTTCCGGAAATATTAGCATCTTTAGTAACTTTGTTCCAATCCGAATAAATATCAATGCTATCAGCAATTGGGTGCTCTTTTGAAATATTGACAGCTACGGGTAAAGGATATTGTTCTGGAGTCGTATGAATGCCAATTAATCCAGTTAAAGATATATCATATCCTTTTTCCTTCCAAAGCAAAACGACTGCATCATATTTCGTTGGTGAAACCTGAATCTCATAATCAATTTCATTCCCACTTCGAGAATCTAAAGCGCCGCTTTGCCCTAAATAGACAAAATTTTGAGGGTCCTGCGGTGGAAATTCTTTTAAAGCAAACACTTCGATACGATCTGTATTCTCAGGAGGTTGTCCTCTGAGGAAAATCACCTTCCCTTTTATTTTATAACTGATAGGATAAAGCCCGTGATCAATATTGCAAGAAAGCCAGGCCGTTATTAATGCAATACTTATTAAATATGACCAATAATATTTTTTCATCGTATTTACTTTTGAATTATCTTACTAATAAAATTTTCCTTGTCATTAACATATTTTGAACTTTTAATTGGCAAAAATATATTCCTGAAGGGACTGAATCTCCCTGATCATTATTTCCAGACCAGGTGAATTTATAAATTCCATCAGCTAATTGTTGTTGAACAAGTTTTTTTATTTGCTTTCCTAATAAATCATAAATTACTAAAGAGACATTACTCGGCTTGGATACAGAAAACGAGATAACGGTTGAGCTATTGAAAGGATTAGGGTAGTTTTGATGCAATTCAAACCGATATTTTGAAAAAGATGCAGCATGATAAATGGCTGTTGAAGGTTTATATTTTTGGGTTTGAGTGGTATAGCTTAATGGATGTCTCGTCTGATTACATAATTGAGATGCAAGTTCTGGATTGATATCAGGTGGTAGAAAGTAATTATGATAAATAAAATCAAATTCTTCACCTACAATATTATTAAGTAAAAAGTAACCACAGTCACCGTAAGCGACGCTGTCTCCCGTGTCTATGAGAAAAGGTTGAAAGTCGGTTGGATCTCCATTCGTAAAAAGACTGTCATCATTGTTATCATAATAAAAAATTCTCTGTGAATCTCCTAATGCTGGCACATAAAAAATATTCGCCATCGTACCTTGAGAGCCTGTAATCATAGTCCAGTCAAAATCATTCTTTCGAGAATCATAATTAATTCCTTCTTTTTTGCCTGAACCATCAACCAGAATGCCGTTTCTATTTGATTCACAATAGAAGTACATACCAGTAGCATTTTCGTTCATATCCCATGATAATCGAGTATAAAGTAGATCCGCATAATCTTGAAGATCATCAATTGGAATCCCCGTAATGCTGAACGAGCTGCTCCAGGGATAGAAAAAAGAGGTTTGAACAAAAGGTTCATTAAAGGGATCTAAAATTCCTAAATCATAATAGAAGTGAGCTTCCAAATTTCGAATAATTCTCACAGGTCCAACTCTGGCATAAGCTGAATCTGCAATAATAGAACTCTCATTTATAGGGACTGGAAAAGGAAAAATGAATGTGATCAAACCGTAAAGCCGTATTTTTGTCCGATCGAGAATGTCCTCACCTGATCCTCCAGCTTCTTGTCTTATGATCATATCACCTAATTGTCCTGTTTCACTAAAACCGATTTCATAAGTTCCAGTAATTATTCGATCGGCAGAAATATCATAGTTCATAAAATAACTGGCATTTGACGATGGTTCAGTTATTGATTTTGAATAATATAGATAAAGGTAAGAACTACTCATATCTATTGGATCAATGAACTCAAATTCATAGCGAATAGAATCTGTATTTTCAATCCATCTATTTGTGGGAGCCCGATCCCCTAGATCGCGCGCCATAAACACAAGCTCATCATCAAAATCTAATACCCCGCCCAGGATACTATCTGTTTCAGGTTGAAAATATTTCTCTTCTTCTTTTGCTGATGAATCTACTTCATCAATTTGAAAAGGAATCATCTTCCATGAATCTGAGTTTGCATCATAAGCATAAGAATGAAGACGTCCAATTTCATAATTAAAAAATTCTGAGAGCGTATCGCCAGTGATAACAATAGGCTCGTAAGGTCTATTGATCTGAGCCTCATTTATGTTAGCGAAAATAAATAAGCAACAAATTAAAATAAATATCTTCTTCACATTCACAAAGCACCTCATAATTAGTTTCATAGTGTTTAAACTTTTTATAAGCTAAATTGACAAAAAAGTTCTAAATTTTGTTTTTAGGTTAAAAATATCAGCATATTTTAATTCAAACGATTTGAGCAAATTGTAAAAACATCTAGATAAATTAACTAATTCATTTTTAAAATGCAAGGGATTTATTTCTAAGGTAGTCTATTGTAATGTTCTTGATTAAACCAGCAATTTCAGTTTCACAAAATTTGCTCATACCAACCTCTTCCTTTTTATGAATTATTTGATTTATTGAAATGCTAAGATATCAACATGGATATGCTTTGCAAAAGATATATCTAAAACAAGCTTGTCCTTATACATAGTTATTTAAAATCAATAGTAACAATGAAAATATAATTTTGAGCATGTGCACCATCAAACCAGATTCTAAAAAAAATCGGGTTTTAGTGGGGCGGGATTTCCAATTGTCATAGTCGGTTTATTTAGATTTATTCTGTAAGTGTACCAACCATAGTTCTCACCCGTAGGTAGAGAGGGATTAATCAAATTAGTATCCAATTAATTCCCTTAAGGGAGTGAGATTAAATAACTGTTCCATTTGTATCTCGTCGATCTTGAAAAAATAGAGACTAATAAAACTATACTGCGTAATTTATTGTATCTCACTCCCTAAATGTTCCCTAATAATTTATTTCTGACATTTCTCACACAAATAACTACTTCGATTTTTTTGTTTAATTCTAATTATCGCCGAACCACATTGCAAACAGGGCTCACCCTCTCTGCCATATACCATTAAAATATTTTGAAATTCGCCCTGAATTCTATAAACAGATCGATAATCAGATACTTTATCACCTAGAGATGTTCCCATCTTTTCAATAGCTAAATGAAGCACTTCAGGGATGATGGAGTAAAGTGATTCGATTTCCGTATTTGATAGCGTATTTGCGCGTCGTTCAGGATGAATTCCAGAGTGAAATAAAATTTCATTAGCATAGATATTTCCGATTCCTGCAATTTTCGTTTGATCCAATAACAAATCTTTCATTGTCAGTTTGGAGCGGTTAAAAATTGATTTTAAATTATCCAGATGCCACTCCTCACCAAATGGTTCGACGCCTAACTTTTGCAATGAAGATTCACCTTGATTGCAACTTAAAAATACCAACGATCCTAACGCACGGGTATCATTAAATTGTAAGCTGCTGCCGTCTGTAAAATAAAAAATTGTGCGGGTAAATTTATCAATTTCAGGTTCATCGGGAGACCAGATCAATTTCCCTGTCATACGAAGATGAATGATCAATCGACATCCACTTTGGAGATCGATTAAGATAAATTTCGCACGTCTATTTACCTGTATAATGCGTTCATTAGGTAAAGATTTTTCAACTTCCTCGGAATGATTTTTCTTCCATTGGTCGGGACGTAATATTTTAACCCTTTTTACAATCTGTCCGACAATTTGTTCTTTTAATTGTCTGACAATTGTTTCCACTTCTGGCAGTTCTGGCATAAGATTTTTCTCCATTCTATTTCTTGGTGACTTCGTGACAAATGTTATGAAAAGAAATCTATCTTAAATATCATAAAAAAACATATTGTCCAGTATAGAAAAAATCTTTCATAAAAACCTTGATTTAAATTTCTTAATGAATTAAATTAGCAACTTATTAAATTGAATTGTAATGGATAAAATTTTTGACTCCAGCGTTTAAATATTGTTCCGTAAAGAACGAAAGAATTGAAAATTTCCAAATGAATTTATTATCATCTGCATGATCAATAAATCAGTTTTATTCGAAGCAAAGGCTTTTCTCTGTTTGGATAAATTTCCAGAACTTTCAATTAAATTAATTCCCATTGAAGATGCCGTTGCTTTTTTTTATCCGCCTGTGAAGGATGTTTCAACGATTATTGTTTTTTATAATAAGCAAAGTGGAGATTTTTCCCAACCGCTTTATTTATTATTTCATGAAGTAGGACACTTCAAACAATGGCTAAGCCTTTCCGAACAAAATCAAGAAGATGAATTCTGGAAGCTAATAGAATTAGATAAAGGAGAAAAAAAATTACAATTTGAACATGAAGCTTGGGATTATGGTGAAATATTATTAAACGAATTTTTCAAACAGAATGAAGTTAACAATGTTGAATTAATCAGATATTATAAACGTTTTTCGGAACAATGTTTGTTAACCTATGCGATTAATTGACAACATGAAATATTTAGCAAGAGGATATTATGCAACTTAGGACATTATTGGATGAACTGAAGGAGAAAAAGATTTTTGGGAATCCTGATGGAATTGATGTCAAGGGAATTGTTTATGATCCATTGAGAGTTCTTCCTGGGTATTTATATGTCGCGATTAATATTTATACTCAGTTGAATAAAATTGAAATTCCTGATGGTCATGATAAGGTACGGGATGCAATCAAACAAGGGGCGGTTGCTGTTGTTTTGCAACATGACATGGAAGTGCCTGAAAATATTGTAAAAATTATTGTGCCTCATTCTCGATATGCACTGGCTTTACTGGCGAACAAATTTTACGGTTTCCCTTCTCGGAAATTGAAAATGATTGGTGTAACAGGTACCAACGGTAAAACCACGACCACGCATATTATTGAAAGTATTTTAATTCAAAAATATCGAGTCGGGTTGATTGGTACGCTTTATTATAAATTGAATGGAGAAATTCATAAATCCAAAGATACAACGCCTGAGCCGCCAGATCTTCAACAAATTTTCAGACAGATGGTTGAACAGGCTATGGATTATTGCGTCATGGAAGTATCATCACATGGCATTGATTTTTTCCGAATCCATGGCATCGATTATAACGTTGGCGTATTCACAAATCTATCACAGGATCATCTCGATTACCATGAGACAATGGAACATTATCTTCAAACAAAAATTAAACTGTTTAAATGGTTAGATCAAGAGGATTACGCTATAGCAAATGTTGATGATATTCGTGCGTGGGATTTTTTGAATGCAACGACTGCTCATCCAATTACTTTTGGAATTAATCATGAAGCTGATGTTATGGCTAAAGACATCAATCTCACCATAAAAGGGATTCAATACCGTCTGTGTACGCCAATTGGTGAGATCGACATCGATCAACATTTAGTGGGACTTTTCAATGTTTATAACAGTCTGGCTGCAGTGACTGTTGCAATTTCACAAAAATTTGATCTAGAAACGATTAAGATGGGATTAGAAAAAAAGATAAAAGTTTCAGGACGATTTGAGTTGGTTGATAAAGGGCAGCCGTTTTCAGTTGTGGTCGATTATGCTCATACGCCTGATGGGATGGAAAAGGTGCTCAATCTTGCGAGGAATTTAAATCCCAATCGGGTGATTACTGTTTTTGGCTGTGGCGGCGATCGCGATAAGGAGAAACGACCTCTCATGGGTAAAGTTGCCGCCCGGTATAGCGACATACTAATATTAACAGCAGACAATCCCCGTAACGAAGACCCTGAAAAAATTATCGATCAAATTATTCAGGGGATGAATAATACTCCCTATCATCGAATTATTGACCGTCACAACGCCATTGAATTTGCAATTCAGAAGGCACAACCAGGGGATATCGTGATGCTGATTGGAAAAGGTCATGAGACAACTCAGACCTTGAAGGAAAAGACGATCCATTTCAATGACGTGGTTGAAGCAGAAAAAATTTTGGAAAAATTACAATAGCAATCGATAGAGCCGACACATAAATTAACTTAGAAATCGGTTGATATGCTATATATAGACACAAAATAATTAAAATTATCAATATATTGATTTTGAAACTAGTAAATTTTAATTTATGCGCTGGCTCAATAAAAAAAATGGAAAAAATTAAAAATAATTGTACGCACCTTAGAACTATTGCCAATAATATTATTTTAGTCATAATTTTTTTGATGGTCTCCTGTGCAAAGCAGGAACCAGAGCCAATTATTGCTCGAGCTGGCAAAACGACAATTCCCCTCTCAGAATTTCGTGATCGATATGAATTTACTCCTCATATTCTCCAAACACAAAACAAGGAACGTAATAGGCGAAATGTGTTGATTTCCTTGTTGGGGGAGAAAATGCTAGTACAAGAGGCCTACCAGAGGAAATTAAATAAAGACGAAAAATTTCAGACCTATTCTGAACAGATGGAAAAAGAAGCCGTTGTTGAAGCACTATTTGACAAAGAGGTGGCTTCAAAGATTCAGATTTCTGATGAAGAAGTAAGACAAGGATTTTTTCGTTCCCAAACAGAACTCGATGTTCATGTATTGAGTTTTGATAATATGGAACAAGCCCTGGAAGCCAAAAAACAGATCGATGCTGGGAAAAGTCTTAATCAGGTAAAACATGAATTCCAAACGGATGCCTTTATCTCTGCAGACTCTGTTTTAACTCTGACGATGAAATGGGGTGAAGCTCATCCAAACCTTGAGGAAGTGGCTTACAGTTTGGTACCAAATGAAGTTTCTGATCCAGTGGAAGCTGACGGAATCATTTTTATCATTAAACTGATACGAAGACAAACCAATGTATTTATCACTAAGGCTGATTACCTAAAACAAGCCCCTTCGATCAGAAAAAAAATCAAACAGCGAAAGCGTGCAGAGATGTTCATTGAATTTATGCGATCGATGATGGCTGATAAAGAGGTAAAGGTCTCGCATCAAATATTTGATTTTGTCGCTGGTGAATTAGAAAAAATTTATCCAATTCAAGATACTTCATTGACTACAGAAAAAATACAGAAAGTAACGGAATCATCTCTGGATTCGTTGCAAAACAAAAATTTAGCCGATCATCTAAACGATACTTTCGCCCGTTTTAACGATGGCTCAATCTGGACGGTTAGTGATTTTATTAAGAAATTAAGCATTGGACCTTATCGTCTCAACTATAAATCTGGTGAAACGTTCCGAACAAGTCTTCGTCGCACGATCAGAAGAATGATTGAATTCGAATCTCTGGCCAAAAAAGGACGTGAACTTGAACTCCAAAACACTTATTACGTTCAATACCAGACGAAGATGTGGAACGATGCTTATTTAGCTCAACAAATGAAGCAAAGGATTATCGATACTGTCACAGTCTCTGATGAAGAGGTGCGTTATTATTATAATCAGCATAAAAATAATTATACAGGACCAGAAATGGTCAATCTTCAGGAAATACTGGTCAATGATGAAGCGCTGGCTCATCAACTCTATCGCCATATTAAAAACGGGGAAGACATTAGCATGTTGGCTCGGAAATATAATAAACGAGTGATTAGCTATAATCATGATGGTGTTATGGGCTATTTTACCACTTCTTCTTTAGGGAAGATTGGATCAGTCGCTAATAATCTAAAAATTGGTGAAATTGGAGGACCAGTTAAAACAGAGAACAATCAGTTTTCAGTTTTTAAAGTATTGGACAAAAAGGAGGCCAGCCCAATTCCATTGGAGGAAGTCTGGAATAGTGTAAATCGGGATGCCCTGACAGAAAAACGAATCCGAACCATAGATAACTATTTAGTCCCATTAGCTGAAAAATATCCAATCAAAGTGAACCATGCTGTACTAGATACATTAATGACCACTGATATCAGCATGATGGTTTTAAAACAGCATTTCCCGAATCGAACAGCAGCGCCGCTTGTAACGCCGTTACATAAATTCTATCAGTTGCAAAAGTTAATGAATGATGTTTTACCTGTAAACAATTAGGCTTATGATGTGAAAAGATATTAAGACGAATCTGAAACACTGGAAACAGAACAGGGAGCGATTATGACCAAGAAATTGAAAGTTGATCTGCATCTTCACACGGCTGATGATCTTTTTGAAATCGTTGGTGGAAGGAAGAATTTAATACCTTCAAAAGAATTGGTTGATATGGCGGTAGAACAAAAATTTGATGCGATAGCCATCAGTCATCATTGTGTTCAGTACAAAAATAAAGAATTAACTGAGTATGCCAATCAGAAAGGATTATTACTAATTCCAGGAGTTGAAACATTTATTCAGAGAAAGCATGTTTTATTGATAAATTTTTCAACTAAAAAACATATCCTTTCCTATCAGGATTTGGTGAGATATAAGGCTGATGATGTTTTAGTCATAGCACCTCACCCATTTTATGGTTTGTCATCCTGTCTGGGTAAAGAGCTAATTCACAATATCGAATGTTTCGATGCAATTGAGTATTGTCATTACTATTATAAATTTTTCAATCCAAATCGAAAGGCTTTAAGAGTTGCCCAAAAATATAAGCTTCCTGTTATTGGAAGTTCTGACGCCCATCGGCAATTCCAATTCGGCACGACTTATTCTTATGTTTATGCCGAAGAAAAGAGTATTCCTGCAATCATAAAGGCTGTTAAACAGGGAAAGGTTGAGTATGTTTCCCATCCGCTTTCGTTGGGTAAATTCCTATATGAAACATTCTGGCTTTTGGAGAGACTACCTTATATTCTGAATATTGGATTAAGGAGGTTAGCCCTACGTACTTCCTCTCCATTCATGATAAGGCGATATGCAACTCCTGAACTTCCGAAGACAACTTCAAAAACCAATCGTAAGCGATTGAATTTGCAATATACAAGCTAGTCATTAAAAAAGGTGTAGTGGAATATTAGAATGATGGGGTAATGTATATTGGTGGATTGTTTTATCATTACTAATTGTTTTTTGTTCCGTTATTTCAGTAGCTAATAGTTTTTAGTAGATAAATTTTTAGCCATGATGAACAACGAAAAAATGATTGGGATTGTTGGGGGAGTTGGACCGTATGCAGGTCTTGATCTTGTTAAGAAAATTTTTGATCAGACTGAAGCCAAATCCGACCAGGAACATTTAAAGGTTGCTCTTCTTTCCTTTCCCCAGGAAGTAGGAGATCGAACAAACTTTCTTATAGGTCGAACAAAGAACAATCCGGCTTATGGTATTGTTAAGGTAATTAGAAAGTTAGTAGATATTGGTGCCAGTGTGGTAGGGATTGCCTGCAACACAGCACATGCACCTCAAATTTTTAAAGTCATTGTTGAAGAAATAAAAAAAGCAAATATTTCTATCCGACTTATCAACATGATTGATGAGGTGTCAACATTTATACAAGAAAATTATCCACAGATCAAAAATATTGGTATCCTGGGAACGATCGGCACTTATGCAACGGGTGTCTATGAAATGGCTCTCAAACAAGAAAATATCAATGTAATTTTGCCTAATAAGATATTCAAAATAACTGTCCATAATGCAATTTATGACCCGATAGTGGGGATAAAAACTCAATCAAATCCTATTACAGAAACAGCAAGATCACAATTAATGGAAGCCATTGATCATTTAAATAAGGAAGGAGCCGAAGCGGTAGTTTTAGGGTGTACAGAGATACCTCTTGCGATTTCTGAAATAAAAATAGGAGAAATTGTCATCATCGACCCAACGCTAATTCTTGCCAGAGCATTAATCAGGGAAGTGAATCCTACTAAGCTTAAGCCTTTAATTCAGATACCGTAACCTGATCATTATGATTTAATTGACAAATTGGATTAATCATCAAAATGCCCCTGAAGAATAAACAATCGGTTGTATATCAAATATTTAACAAGAACAATAGACAAAATACTACTGATAACGGACTAATTAATAACCTTGTTGATTTAATGCCATTTTTTCGCTTCGACCACAAGATGCAGCAGTCAGGGACTGCCGCTATCCAATATGTTGTGGTCTATTGCAGCTAATTAATACTAAATCAACAGAGTCATTAATGGCATTTTCCTTTTGATAATGGTGTGCGATGGCAAACATACATCTGCCTCCACCTGATCCAACTAGTTTTCCACCAAATGTAATCTCATTTTTCTCTGCGCTTAACATTTTAGTTAATTAATCTTCTCCTTAATGTAAATAAAAAATTTCAGGGCAGTAAATAGTACTTGACTTATTCAGTCAATTTTTACATATTATTAAGAGAT
>JABAOC010005025.1_pt3 | contig 13208 bp, 21 predicted proteins | sample 7062161 | NCBI WGS metagenome assembly JABAOC01 (sample SAMN14538625, study PRJNA623070) | marine sediment metagenome | biome: marine biome [ENVO:00000428]; feature: marine pelagic biome [ENVO:01000023]; material: deep marine sediment [ENVO:00002113] | place: India: Gulf of Khambhat ... | reverse complement strand
TGCCTTAAAGAATTGGGGGAGTGATGGACACAGACAATCCGATAGAAATTGCAGTTGGTGCTGTAGCAGATTTACTTATTGAGCTACATAAAAATAAAGTAATAAATTTAGACAAAGTAAATAAAGGGAAAATAGTGAACGATACCAACGACAGGCTAGTGCTGAATAGAGGAGATGATATGAGTGATCAGAGACTACAAACAGAGATATCAGTGGCTAGACATATCCTACAGCTGTCACACCTACTAATAGCAGAGCTCTGGAGAGGGTATACATCTCTATCAGAAAGCGAGAGTACACGAGTAGGAGAGCAGGTACAGCTAGTACTAGATGCGATGGTAGAGTATCGAGATAGGACTGAGGAGATAGATCGACAGACCTGGAGATCATCACGTGAGTGGTAGTCTCAGATGTAGACACTGTAAGCAGATCAGGCCTCTCAGGTACTTCATCTGTCCAGTGAGACGTAAGTGCAAGATATGTAGATATGGCACACGGAGCCTAGACACATCTAGCAGATCTAGATAGTGTGTGTCACACAATATAGTGGTGATGATCTAGTGATAGTGGACATCATCCATTCATACAGGAGATATATATGGCATCTAGGAATCTAGTCTTTCTGATCGGTCGTATAGGTCAGGAGCCATCATACACACCTACACAGTCGGGTGGTATCACTCGTCTATCTCTGGCCACATCTGAGGCATGGACAGATAAGAGTGGACAGAAGCAAGAGAATACACACTGGCATAATGTAGTCGCATGGAATGATCTAGGAAAGAGAGTAGCACAGTACTGCCAGAAGGGAGATACGATCTATGTCGAGGGATCACTCCAGACAGATAAGTATGATAAGGATGGAGTCACACACTATAAGACAGAAATCAAAGCACGTAATATACAGTGGTTCAAAACTAGGAGAGACGCAGATGGAAATCGATAGAGTACAGACAGGACAGACACTAGGATCAGAGCTAGCACACGCTCTAGTACAGGCACAAGTAGAGTATGAGAGCATTGATAGGACTAAGTCAGGATACAACTATAAGTATGCTCCACTAGAGGTAGTGAGACGAGCAGTGCTACCTACTTTGCACAAGCATGGACTTGCAGTCATGCAGTATCCAGTATCAGATGATGATCGAGTAGGTGTGACTACATACCTAGTCCATCAGTCAGGAGAGTATGTACAGGAGACCTTCATGACCAGACTACCTAAGACTGATCCACAGTCTGTAGGAGCTGCTATCACATATTATAGACGATATTCTCTTCTAGCGTGTCTAGGACTCGCTCCAGAAGATGAGGATACAGATGCCTCTGAGTTCACTGCTAATGTTAGCCCTTCTCCTAGTGGTGACTCAGAGGTCGATCCTGCTGAGTATGTAGTCTCCTTCGGGAAATTCAAAGGCAGAAAGCTACGAGACATCGATGATGCTGAATTGAATAACTGGACTGAGTGGCTACAGGGGAATGGTAAGCTCAATGGACCTGCTAAGGAAGCTGTGGCAGCAGTCGCACTCTACAGACAAGATCATAGATAGATCAGAGGTAGAGTATATACGAGATGTGATCGATAGCTGTCTCACATTCGAGCAGCTCATGATCACCGATCAGTGGATAGACAGGATATGGGATGATCCAGAGATGGTACTGATGGCCAGAGCTAGGATCTCAGCAAGAGAGAAAGACATTGGTACAGCTACTCCTGGTGCTACAATTGATAAGGGGACACTCAGATATCACTAGAGCTGAGCTCACTAGATGTGTATTCGAGAGACCACAGAGTCAGATATCTATCATGTCCACATATAGACAGTGCTGCAAGGTGATCAGATGTATGCAGTAATAGACATAGAGACCACAGGACTAGATCCATGGAGGAATGAGATACTCACTGTATCTACTGTGATCCTAGATGTGATGCTAGACGAGGTCACTAGATGGACAGGCCGTATACGACCAGAGCACATAGACTACTGGAGTGATGATGCACAGAAGATACATGGAATATCGAAAGAGATGGCAGCTAGCTTCGACGATAGTAGAGACGTGTTGGATGCTTATATCTCTATACTTGATGAATATAGCACTGGAGGCTATAGCTTCATCTGCCACGCTCTCCCAGTCCGATCTAACATTGATCTGTTCGATAGGAATTTCATTTTTGCTTGGATGTGGAGTCATCGTCGCAGGGCTGACTATTATCGGCTATTCCCTGAGGATCGTATGCGATCGACTATTCTTAAGAGCAGAAAGAAAGCGCAGAAGCAATGGGGAATAACCTCACAGAGTCTATCTGCATGGATGACTCTACTAGATATAGATCAGAGTAGACATCATGACTCTGAATTCGATGCCTGGATATGTGCAGAGATACTGCGATACCAGGAGGGCTATAGGGATCTATTATATGCACACTGATATACAGATATTGATACTACTGCTGATAGGCTTCGGAGCAGGATTCGTAGTCGGAGGTATGGCATTCTATGGGAGGACTTAGTGGAGCAGGCAGAAGACGGAAAGGACATGACTTCGAGCGTGAGCTCGTCAGACTATTACGACCAGTGTTTGGAGATATTGAGAGGGTTAAGGCAGGTGATAGACTTGACCTGCAAGGAGTGGACCTTAGAGGCACTGGTAGACTTAGGTTCCAGGCTAAGAGAAATCGAGCTTATTGTAGCATCAGAAAAATCGAAGAAGTACGAGCAGAGGGCATCCCAGTCCTCGTCACCAAAGGCGACAAGCTCAGAGCGGTAGCGTGTCTGTATCTAGATGACTTGATAGAGATCCTACAGGATATAGGAGTAGTATATGAGCAGTGACTATGTACCAGTAGATCTAGTACCTGAGAGCTTCGGTAGTCTAGATATGCATGAGGAATGTGATAGATTCAAAGAAGAGAGACAGCCTGAGTCTAATGCGACAGTGGCCAATCCAGAGATGTGGTCTGTAGCATATCTATATCACAGGCTGGCCAGACTAGAGGCCAAAGTGCAGGAGATGTCCAGTGCCACGAGAGTCCAGAGATCAGATACTAGCAGCATTCTATAGAGAGCGTCCATGTGTCGTATGTGGCATCTCTGACTCTACTATCAGTGGAGATCATATCAAGTCACGAGGATCTGGAGGAGAGTGCTGCCATGAGAATATGTGGAGCCTATGCTTCCTCCATCACAGAGAGAAGCATGATATGGGACTCACTACCTTCGTCAATAGATATCCACAGCTAGAGCCTCATCTCAAAGGGAAAGGATGGCAGTGGGAGGAGTTCTGTGGCAAGTGGATACTGCTGACAGACGAGGGATGGGACGACTGATGGACTATACTAGCAAAGGAATAACCAATGAGTGGTACACTCCTGACTATATATTTAAAGCACTTAATATAGTATATGATCTTGATCCTTGTGCTCTTGAGCATCATGTAGATATACCAGTGTTTAGATGGTGTAAAGCTTTTATTAGTTCTAATGGTTTAGAAGCCCAATGGAAGGGCTGCGTTTTCATGAACCCTCCCTGGAGTGGCAGACCTAATACGATAGCTCCCTGGTTAGATAAATTTACACGACATGGAGACGGAATAGTTATATTCCCCTCAAGAACATCGTGTGGCTGGTTTCATGACTATGTGCCACTACTTGACATGATACTATTCCCTAGAGGTAAGACTAAGTTTATATCAGGAAGCGGTATCAGCAGCAATCCTATGGCTGGCATAGTATTAGGAGCTATCGGGGATAGGGCGACAACGGCTCTGTCAGAGAGTAACCTAGGGATATATTCGAGACCGATGATATATACAGATAGGTGATATGTGACCAATAGATGGTGGAAGAAACTGCGAGGAGGGATGGGATGACTAGACTGATAGAGAAGATCATAGATCTATGGAGAGACTATAAGATCACGAGAGCACTTCAGACACTAGATGTACCAATCTCCACAAGCATTGAGAAGCATCACTCACTAGCTATAGACTTTGCTGATGCATGGTATGCGAATAGACAAGAAGGTGAAGATAGCTACCTACATCTCATAGGTACTGCTAACGATACTGTGACTATGAGAGTATCTATCGAGATAGTCGATGACTAGAAGATGGCTGAAGAGACTACTAGGGAAGGTACAGATCAGAGCTTGTCTGAGATGTGATCGTCTATTCAAGTCAGAGCACAGATTCCATAGATTATGCGCTAGATGTGCCAAAGAGATCCAAGATATGCCAGAAGATCATAGAATAGGAGAGTGATCTAGTCCTATACCTTTGCATCAGATCAATATATCTGAGAGAATACAGATATGGACAGGATAGATGCTATAGGAAGGCGAGTCCTCGTGATCCCAGATACTCATGCTCCCTTCGAGCATCCTGACCTCTACGAATTCCTATCTGCAGTCAAGCAGAAGTACCTCAATGACGATAGTATCATCATACATCTAGGAGACGAAGTCGATGGACATTGCATCTCTTTCCATAACAATCATCCTGACTTGCCTTTCTCTCCTAGTAGTGAGCTTGAGAAGGCAGTCGAAAGGATGCAAGCACTCCAGGATATATTCCCGAAGGTCTACCTCTGTGAATCCAATCATGGCTCGCTCGTGTATCGTCGTCAGGAAGCAGCCGGACTACCGAGGGAGGTATTCAAGTCATATCAAGAGATACTAGGTACACCTGACTGGCACTGGGCAGAGGACTATCTAGTCGAGACTAAGATGGGAGGGATCTACATATGCCACGGAAAGACAGCGACGAGTGGGAAATTATCGAAAGAGATGGGCACATATGGAGCGATACAGGGCCATTATCATGGGAAATTCCAGATCATATGGAGTACCACAGCTACAGGAGAGAGATTCGACGCATATTCAGGATGCTTGATAGACCGGAGCTCACTTGCATTCTCATACGGAAAGAATCACATACCGAAGCCACTCTTGGGGTGTATGCTCATTTCCAAGATGGGCTATCCACGTCTTATCAAGATGGTGACGAATGATAGAGGGAGATGGATATGGGAGCTCCCATAGATGTCATCATTCAATTACTGGCAGAGATAGCTAATGACACGAGCACAGTATATCGCATGGTGCTTGCTTCACTCATTCTGGATACTCTATCTGCTATCACTACTGGACTGATCCTACTACTGACTGTGTATAATATGTGGAGATATGGCAAAGATACTAAACGTTGATTTCAAGAGAAAGCATCTAGAGTACACATGGGATGAGACCAGTGAGAGGAAGCGCATAGTCGAGACTATCCATGAGGATATGCAGGAAATCATGATCAAGGTGGTTCAGATCGAACCGTATGACGAGGAATACCAGAGAGAAGTTGCACGTCTATTCACGTCAGTGATATTCTCTCTACGAGATAGGACAAAGTAAGCACAAGGAGAGGTCGTGCCTCAGATCAGATGCGAGTACTCGGAGCTAGTGGCGATCGAGAGACTCATCCCTAATCCTAAGAATCCCAACAAACATCCACCTGAACAGATCAAGCGACTAGCTAAGATCATCGAATACCAGGGCATGAGATCGCCTATCGTGGTCTCTAAGCAGTCAGGCTATATCACTAAGGGACATGGCAGACTAGAAGCACTCAAGCTGCTAGGATGGACAGAAGTCCCAGTAGAATATCAGCACTATGATAGTAGTCACATGGAATATGAGGATATCGTAGCTGATAATGCTATCGCATCATACTCGAAGCTCGATATATCAATGGTGAATGCAGATATGATCGAGCTAGGTCCTGAGCTCAATCTTGAGATGCTAGGACTCAAAGGCTTCAAGCTAGAGCCTGCTGAGCTACCACCTAGACCAGAATCAAAGGATGATAAGATAGAATATCTAGATGCATCATGTCCTTCATGTGGGCACAGATTCAAGATGATCAAGGAGTAGCACTATGAGTCAATTAGTACAAGAATCGGACGGTATAAAGCAATGAGTCAAGCAAAGGGATACAAGTACGATGAGAGCTATCCTGATCTACTGGTCAAGCATCTGTCACAGGGACTGAGCTTTGAGTCCTTTGGAGGGACAGTGGGAGTGGCCAGATCTACAGTCTACAAGTGGATAGATGACTATCCCGAATTCTGTGAAGCTAAGCAGGTAGGTATACAGAAGGCACTAGAATTCTATGAGAAGATCCTATCAGCTAAGGTATCAGGGCAGGATATAGAAGGCTTCGATCCAAAGAAGTCAGATACATCATGTCTCATCTTTGCACTTAAGACTAGATTTCATGAGATATATGGTGATCGTATGAAGCAGGAGAGTACTATCAAGGCAGATGTCAAAGTCACTCCAGCATTCGAGATCGTGGAGTATGATGACTACGACGAAGATCAAGCTCTTTCCTAAGCAGCTGGACTTCTATCGTATTCGGGCCAGAGAAGCTCTACTAGAGGCTGGGATCGGATATGGTAAGTCACGAGTGGCCTCTCTATGGCTAGCTAATTGTACACAGAAGTATCCTGGTACTAATTGGATTATGGCAGCTAGAGACTACAGACAGCTGAAGACATCAGTCGATAGAGAATTCGAGTACTACCTACATGACATCTTCAAGCTGCAAAGAGATATCGACTATCGCAAGATCAATGGATCACCTATCGAGTATCAATTCATCAGGACAGGATCTAAGATCTTCGGATTCGGTGCTCAGAATTACGATACAGCATTCCGAGCAGGCAATTACAATGGAGCATGGGGAGATGAGGTAGATTTCTGGAAGCCAGAAGCAGTCAAGGCACTCAGAGGACGTATCAGAGTGGCTCCTGAGATGATCCGATGGACTAGCTCTCCATATGGATTCAATCATATCTATGAGGACTTCTATATCAATCAGATAGGTCCAGTGATCAATGCTACATCCTATGAGAATCCCACTCTGTCACAGGAGTACTTTGAGAATCTCAGGGCATCCTACGATGAGAGAATGTTCAGACAGGAGGTCCTGGCAGAGAGGCTCAATATCACACAGGGCCGTATCTACTATGCCTTTGATCGAGACAAGCACGTCCAGGAGATAGAATACGATCCTCAGTATCCTCTATGGGCAGGTGTGGACTTCAACGTAGATCCTATGACTGCTACTATAGGCCAGATCAAGCCGGTAAGATGTGCCGATGGCAAGATACGTCAAGTACTTCACTGCATCGATGAGGTATACCTGAGAGATAGCAATACACCTGCACTCTGTGCTGCTATTCTGAGCAGATATGGTGCGAATGTCACTATAGTGCCAGATAGCACAGGGAATAAGAGAGGGACTACCTCCAGCACTAATATCACAGATATTCAGATACTGAGACAGCACTTCAAGAAGATATCACCAGGACTCAATCCATACAGAGTAGATAGATATGCTGCAGTGAATGGGGCATTCCATAATGATCTTGTGCTAATCTCGACCAGATGCGAGAATCTAATTAAGGACCTAGAATCCGTGACATACCGTGAAGGGACTGACCAGCCCGATATATCTCAGAATAAGCTACTGACTCACTGCTCAGATAATATGGGCTATCTTATCTATAAGACAGTCAATCCACTGAGGACAGGAGTCAAGAAGGTATCATCACAGCCGAGGTAGGATATGGATCTGACTAAACTCAAGGACCGTAAGCAGCTCATAGCAGACATTGAGTCTACGGAGAATAAGGGACGCAAGTACGAATCACTCAGACAGACTGAGATATTCAATGATCGTATCTTCGATCATGTATATGAGAGGCTAATTAGAAGGACTAATCGAAAGAATGTGCTGGAGATGCCCATCGTAAGCTCGATCAATCTAGCAAGGCGTATCTGCAAAGCTGAGGCATCTATCTACAAGAATCCAGGTGTGAGAGAATGGACAGAGCTATCTGATGATCAGTATGCAGTGATGAATAAGATCTATGAAGATATGGCCATAGACTCTAAGATGCTGCTCTCTAATGAGTCATTCAAGCTACAGAATCAGAATCATGTAATGATAGTACCAGTAGATGGCAAGCTAGTCATGAGAGTACTACGCAATCACCATCTAGACTCTATCGATGATCCTCTCAATCCAGAGAGACCTATGGGATATGTGATCTCACAGGTAGACAAGAATGAGGTCAGAAGGAATAGAAGATCGAATATAGGAGGCACTGGAGCCAGTGGTAGATATGACTCATGGACACAGCAAGAAGGTGACTTCGTCGATCAATCCGTGGGAGATGATGATGACTTCCAGAAGAGACGCAAGCGATATGCTGTATGGACAGATGAGCTGAATTTCATCATGAATGGAAAGGGAGAGATCATCTCAGGATCTCAAGTCGAGAATCCTATCGGGATGGTACCTATCGTAGATATCTCTATCGAGAAGGACTTCGAGTACTGGGTGCGACAGGGTGACTCTCTCACAGAGGCGACCGTAGAGCTCAATGCACTCTATTCCGACATTAGCCAGGTGGTCAGAATCCAGGGATATAGTCAAGCATACATGATCGCATCTGATGATCTTATCCCAGAGAATATCCAGGTCGGACCGAATTTCCTACTGAAGCTACCTATGCAGGAGGGCTCATCAGTCAGACCAGAATTCGGATTCGCTAATCCAGGAGCTGATCTAGCTGGATCTATAGCCTTTGCTGAGAGTCAGCTGGCCACCTTCCTCACATCTAGAGGACATGATGCTGCTACTGTATCTGGCAGAGGAGTATCAGATCGAGCGACATCAGGCATAGATCGGCTACTGCGCATGATCGAGAAATTCGAGGCATCACGCTCTGACTTTGACACCTATACGAAGGCAGAGAAGCAGCTATATAGACTGATCCGTAGATGGCATAATGTGTCACTAGGGACAGACCTACTAGACTCACAGTATCAATCTACTCAGATCAGTGAGGAGTCACAGCTCTTCATCAGATATGCAGGTCCAGAGATGATCCAGTCAGATAGTGACAAAGTCGATCTATGGAGTAAGCGTATCGAAGCAGGAGAGGCCACAGTCGTAGACATGATGATGGACCTCAGAGGAGTAGACAAGGATCAAGCACTAGAGCTGCTCAAAGAGAATGAGCAGATAGCAGATATGATCATGGGAGGATCAGATGGCAGTGGTATCGCCAGATCAGCCAGTGACGAAGAGACTGAGTCTTGATCTAGGAGAGGTAGATCAATCTACTAGAGATCGCATCAAGGCAGAGGTAGGTCAGCTCATTATCGATGAGATCAATGATCATCTAGATGAGTCCAGATCTCCAGTAGCAGGTGGATCATACAAGCGTCTCAAGGCAGATGGAGAGAGGTCCATACTATTCGAGTATGGAGATATGAGAGACTCTCTAGAGTGGAGAGATGCTGGTGGAGATGAGATCGAGGTCGGTATATGGAATAGATCTGAGACTCCTAAGGCATACAATCACACAGTCGGAGATACTCTCCCACAGAGAGAATTCATACCAGCAGATAGAGACTCATTCCGACGAAGCATCATGGATAAGATAGATGACACGGTCAAGCGCATCAAAGAAGGCAAGCCACGCACTGTGGCAGATGCTCTATCTACCTTTGAGATCTCAGTATCTGATCTAGTAGTAGGTGTAGGTCCAGCTCCAGGTCAGGAGCCAGGTCAGACTCCTACAGGTATCACTCTAGGATCTCTAATCAATCTGGAGGATCTATAGATGGCAGTCAAGATCAGAGTCACTATCCCTAAGGGACATGAGAAATTCCTCAAGGCAAGAGCGATCAGGCTAGCTAGACAGGCCACTATGGATCAGAAGCTAGCTAATAGGATCAAGAGCACACTACTGCTCCCTATCAAGAAAAAAGGTATCCTCCCAGATGGCTCATCTGTGAAGGAGATATCAGATCGCTGGGCCAGACGTAGAGCTAAGCTAGCGACGATCAATAAGACATCAAGATACTATAGAGGTCTACTATTCTCGAATCTGACACTGACAGGCAAGTGGTTAGACAGCTTCAAAGCACGTATCGAGAAGAGCATCCTCAGTAAGAAGGTCACATATGTCATTGAACCTACAGGAGATCATCCAGGATATGCACTGCCTAGAGGTGGTAGATCTCCTCGTGTAGCGAATACTGATATAGCCAGAGGACAGATAGCTCAGGGCAGAGACTATCGACAGATATCTGAACAGAATAAGAGAATAATCACTAGACTAATAGTGGGGAGAATCCGTAGAGAGCTGAAATTGCGTCTCAAGGTTTGACTCACATAACAATGGGAGATTACAATGGAAAAAACACCAGGAGTTAGTGACTCCACTCAGAATGCTAGTGGCAGCCCTGAGACAGAGACTAGATCTCAGTATGAGCAGGACAAGCACGATGGCATCGCCTATGACACCTACAAGAAAGCTATCTCACAGTACAAGCGAGCGAATGATCGAGTCGCTGAGCTAGAGAATGCCCTGCAATCGTACGAGCAGGACAAGATGCAATCTGAAGGGAAGAAGGATGAGGTGATCGCATCGCTCAAGAAGCAGCTTGGTGAGCTACAGGAGCAGCATCGAAAGACGAATGCATCATACACATGGAATGTAGTAGGAGCTCAGATCAAGAGTGAGCTAGCAGCTAGAGGAGTGAGGAATGCAGACAAAGCACTCAACTACGCTAAGGCAGTACACAAGGATGATCTAGCGACTATCGCTGTAGATGATCAGTATAATGTAGATAGTACTGATCTAGGCCGTTTCGTGGATAAGTTCTTGATGGAGAATCAAGATATGGGATTCATCTCTAAGGTAGGTGTGAGAGATATACCACCAGGCAGAGTCGAGGTGGATAACAACGAACAGAAGCCGACAGACAAGCTATCAGATCAAGAGCTGATGGCAGCATGGAAGGCGGCTCAAGAATAACAAGGAGTAAGTTATGGCCATCACAGGCGATACACAACTAGGACCAACAAAGCAGGAGATCATCTCCGAGGTAGCACAGAGAGCATTGATCTCATCAAGTGCTCTACTACCAACAGTGAGAGACGTATCTCTCTTTGCATCTAAGGGGAATAGCCAGATCAGCTTCCCTAAGAACACTACTCTATTCGCAGCAGAGAATAGAGCATCAGGAGCTGCAGCTACTATCCAGGATGTAGACTTCAACAAAGACACTCTAGATCTAGATCAGCGTATGATCATCTCATGGCTAGTAGACAGCGATGACGAGATCGAGTCTAGACTAGATGTACAGAGAGAGCTCATCGATAGAGCAGCTAGAGAGCATGCTAGAGATGTAGATGCTAAGATCATCGCAAAGATGGAAGCAGCTGCTATCACTACGACTACTGCTGGAGCTCTATCTCAGGATGTAGTCCTAGAGATGAGACGAGTACTCTTAAGGAATAAGGCCAATCCAGGGATGCTATATCTATCTGTAGCTCCAGAGGATGAGGCTGATCTACTCAAGATCGATCCATTCGTGGGAGCTGACAAGTACGGATCTGCTGTCATTCCATCAGGTGTACTAGGTACACTCTATGGAGTGAAGGTAGTGATGACTCCTGAGCTATCTGCTGGACAGTACTTCATGTATGAGTCTGATGGACTAGCGATCGGATTCCAGAGACGACCTCAATTTGATGAGGATAATCGACCTGAGTACGGTCCAGGTGCTAAGCTGCAGGTATTAGGTCAGAAATTCGGAGTCAAGGCGTGCCAGCAAGGTGTACCTGGAGGCTTCAAGGCTGATGGTACTACTGCACTCGGAGCAGCTGAGTCTGCCTTCATCGTGAAGGATAATAACGTCTAATAGGTATGCTGAATTATTTCACATCCCCATTAGGGATGAACCACTTACCTAACTTCTTACGGGCCCAGTCACCAGCTGGGCTCCGTAGGTTGATGGCACAGAATAATCGTAAGCATCAGGCATACATCAAGTACTCTGTGCCTCAGTATGTAGCTGAGGAGAAGAGATGGTATGTCTGGTATGAGGTCACTGAGGAGTTCAGTCAGCTAGAGCAGACTCTCAGTGGACAGGAGCAGGAGGAGAATAGCTAATGGCATATCCATGCTCCACACTAGTCAGAGAGAATGAGAAGTTTGTCGAGTGTCCTGCTGGTAGTGGCAATGTCGCAGTCAGGACAAAGATCTGCCAGGATCCAGGTGAGGTCCTGAAAGTAGATCTCATAGAGGACGGTGAGACAGGTGTAGTCACTAATGTGTTCAACCAGATCACGAATGTGGCAGCAGCATCACCTACAACTATCACCACGTACACAGTGCCAGCAGGCAAGAGTCTCTATCTCAAGAGAGTGGAGGCGAGTGGCTCGAATAGAGCGAAATATACAGTCAAGATCGCAGGATCCACAGAGGCGATCAAGAGGACATATCAACCGATCTTTAATGTGGACTTTGACTTCTCCAACCTACTACTAGGTGCAGGAGTGACAGTCCTCATAGAGGTAGAGCATAGCAGGACTCCAGCCAATGAGTTCGATGCTCGCATCATAGGGAATCTAGTATGAGCCTAGAGAAAGAGCGTAAAGAGCTAGAGATGAGACGAGTCGAGATGGCCAAGATCGAGATGGAGTTCAAGATCAAGGAGAGGCTCGCTGATATCGAGAGGCTCAAGGAACATATAGCAACACAGGACAAAAGACTACAACAGCTCAGAGAGGAGCTAGGAGGATAGGATCATGGCAGATATTGACAGCAGCTTACCAGTAAAATCAGAGGTGGATATAGACGAGCGTCTGCAGTCCAAAATCGTAGACTTCACTACACCCTCACAGGGTATGGAGGTCGACTCAGATGGAGATGCTCATATAAAGGCTAAGCTCAGAGATGACTCTGGTGCTGCCTTTGGTACGGAGTCTAATCCAGTGCATGTGACTGAGGCCGAGGATCCAGGTGATGAGATCATCGACTATCAGACGTCTGCTGCAGTGGCAAAGAATGCGACAGTAAATCATGACTATGCAGTATCAGCAGCTAAGACATTCAAGGGTAAGCACCTAGTGGTGAGTGCCTCTGGAGAGTTCAAGTTTGAGCTACAGCTAGAGGATGCTCCAGCAGCAGGTACATATACGACTAAATATGTGGGCTTCGCTCAGGCATCTAGCCCATATATCCAGCTAGATCTAGATAAGATACTCAAGCAGGTAGCGACAGCTAATGTGCGAGTAGCGATCACTAACAGAGATAACACTCAGGACGTGTACTCTACACTAGCAGGGATAGA